>JAABUH010001774.1_pt1 | contig 22464 bp, 18 predicted proteins | sample 5559121 | NCBI WGS metagenome assembly JAABUH01 (sample SAMN10711871, study PRJNA513364) | rock metagenome | isolation source: Antarctica rocks | place: Antarctica: Victoria Land, Battleship Promontory nord | collected 2015-12-28
GCCTCCACCTCGATGGAGCAGGGACGCCGCGCCTCCTGCCACATGTACGGCGAGCCGACCACTTCGCTGCCCGAGCTGTTCCCGCTGGGCATCTACGCCATCCCCGAAATCTCGATGGTGGGCAAGACCGAGGCGCAGCTTACCCAGGAGGGCATTCCCTACGAGGCGGGCGTCGCGCAGTACCGCGAGATCGCGCGCGGCCAGCTTCTGGGCGACGAGGTGGGGATGCTGAAGCTGCTGATCCACGAGCAGACGCGCCAAATCTTGGGCGTCCACGCCATCGGCACGGGCGCGACCGAACTCATCCACATCGGCCAGGCCGTCATGGCCTTCAAGGGGACGGTGGACTACTTCATCAACAACGTCTTCAACTACCCGACCCTGGCCGAGTGCTACAAAGTCGCCGCCCTGAACGGCTCCAACAAGCTGCGCCTGCTCTGGAACGGCGACTCCGAGAGCGACGGCCACCTGAACAGGCGCGACCTGCAAGGCAGCCCGGACATGCCCCTGAAGCTGGTAGCCTAAGAAGCCGTCACTTTAACAGCCCGTTGAAACGCCCCGCCGAAACTTCCGGCGGGGCGTTTCCATGAAAGCCGTCATGTGTTTCCTGATGATGCAAAAAAGTAATAATATACTTGACGCATTAAACGCCCATTTAGTTTCGGGTTTTCGAGAAACTGGGGAACTAAAATCACGAACAGGTGTTTGTATATAAAATAGGGATTGATTCCTACTATGAATTTTTACTATATCTTGTGTTTTTCTCCTATAAAATGCACTATTTGTCCAACTTGTATTGATGTGATATAATCCATACAGAAGAAAAATACTTGAACAACTTTCAAGTATTGATGCCACGAGTTTCTTTTATGATGCCAGTCTATTTTTCTTTTGGTATATTTGCTACAAACTATCCTGGAAACAGCAGTTTGGCATGAATCTTGCAGTGTAGAAAGTAGGCTCATTATGCCAGAAAAATCTACTGTTCCGCAAGTCAACTACATTTCCGACAATCCTGAACAAGACTTGGGTTCGGTTTCAGGACGCGATGAAGCGCATTTTATCCGCCCCCAAAAAATCTTTGGATGATCTGCCACCCTCAAAATCTCAGCCTTGCAAAGAACACGAGGCCAATCAGAATCAATACGAAAATGAATAAAACCACAGAGGAATAGGGATTGTGATTGATGAGCCTAATGCCTCCCAGAAATCAGAAGCACAACCTCCGGCTAGCAGAAGGCGAAACCCTCCGTTCCACGAAAACATCGGGTTCCGTAAAATCTGTGTTGGGGCTTTAACTGTTGGAATCGCTTTTGCGGTTGTAGATCACATCTTAAAGGCCGTTGATGCTAAAGCGTGGGATGACCTGTTCCTGGAAGCAGTTAGGGCGTTGCTGAAGCAGAACGGCCCCTGGCCCGTTATCCTACTCTTGATAATCATCGCAGTCCTAAAACTATATCACGGGGCTATGATGGGGCAGATTAAAGCTAAGGACGATGAAATCCATCGGCTAGTACAGGCTCGGGGGATTCTTGAAGAGAAACTGGAAGTGCGCCATTCAAGTATGAGAAAAGGTAGCGGAACTCAATGAATGGATATATTGTCGCTCTCTTCTTTGCGACGTTTATAACAGGTGTGTGCTACGTTGTTTTCTACTTCACGACTTACCAACACATACGCCGGGGGACACAGAAGTACCCTCTTTTCGCTGCGCGGGATGAGTTCATCCGCCTTCGCCTAGATGGTCACTTTGACAACGACCCCGACCTGTTCAAGCATTACTGCGAGTTGTGCAACAAGCTGATCGTCAACTCTCAGGGGTTGAACTTCTGGATTTTTGTCCAGGCACTTCCATCGGTCACGACTGACACGGCTCGGCTAAAGGCTTTACAGGAGCGTGTCAAAAAGTCCACGGTGGAAGTCCGACGCGCGGACGAGTTGCTTTGGAACGCCGTGCTTGCTATACTTTATGAGAACAGCACGTTTTTGCGGATTACCCTAAGAGCCAGTTTCGCCCTCAGTCTGCTTGATGCGGTCCCGCCTCAGTTCCAGGAGGCATCATTTATGCTACCTGTTCAGGAATATAGAAAGATCAAGAACATCCACGGGCTTGTATACGGCTGAGATAAATAGACGCTCTAGTGACTGAATGGAGACATCGAGCCTTCTGTCTTATCATCCTTGTGGTGATTGAGGTAGAAGGCTTGTTGTTTTAGGCAAGACCTCATTGTAATAGGCCAGATACGAGGAGGTTAGTTCGTCATAGGTGAGCCGCTTGCCTGAAACCGACTCCATAACCAGGTTGAACCACCCGCCGTCATTCTCCCCGCGATTGTTGAACCGGAACACTTCTTCGTCAAGATACCGGAACAGGTGAAAGGGTTCCACGCTGATGTGAGTACCTTTCAAGCACCACTTTAGCAATGCCCAAAAGTTCTCTAATGCTTAGTTAAGCTAAATTTGCTAGACTTAATAAGGGAGTTTTTAGAGTAAATAGCCTTAATTGAAATTAGCGAATTCAACTTAACTAAGCACTAGTCCGTTCGTGTGAACCTGCCCGATAGCGTAGTTGACGGCGTGATTTACAAACTTGTGGATATACTCAGGGGACAGGCCGCGATAGCCTTTCCATGCGTCCGTATACAGTTTGGAGAAGGCCGTCACTTCCTTCTTAATCTCGGCATGAAGCGTCTTCTTGCTTGTGTCCTGTATGACCTTCGCCCGAACTTTGGACTTGGCTTCTTCGTCTTCGACCCGCTCTAGGATGCCCATAACCGTCGTTTTGCCGACCGAACCGCGCCCCGCGTGGAGTTTCTTGTCTTCGTGCTTGTTCTTTTCCAGGCCCCCGATGAACGTCTCATCGGCCTCCACCGTGCCGCTCATCTTCTCGAATGAGCCTTGCTGCATAGCATAGCGGATGCGGTGAAGCATGAACCATGCCGTCTTCTGCGTGACTCCGAGGGCGCGGTGAAGCTCATAAGACGAAATACCGTTCTTAGCGTTCGTAATGAGCCAAACCGCAGGGAGCCAAGTAGAGAGTTTAAGCGGGCTATCCTCAAAGATCGTGCCGACCTTGACGCTGAACTGCTTCTTGCAGCCCTTACAGTTCCAAACAAGCCGCGTCTTTACCAGTTCACCGACATTGGCCGAACCGCAACGCGGGCAAACGACTTCGCCGCCCCACCGCCAGCCGACCATGTAATCATGGCAGACTTTGGGATCGGAGAAAAGCAGGATGGCTTGTTGCAGCGTCTTCGATACTTTGAGTTCGTTCGTCATACATTGATTATACCTGATTGTGCAGAATAAGTTAATGCGTCAAGTATATTATTACCCAAAAAACTTTCGTCATCGTGAAATTCCCCACGACTGCCTGTGCTATACTTTGTCTGTCGGCGCAGGGTTGGGAGACAGTGGGGCGAGCCTCCGCATGAGTTGAACGACAAAACAGCGCTCGATCTAGTTCCTCGCCCTCTCCTAGTGCTCAGTTAAGTTGATTGTTTGACTTTCGGGACGGTGACATCTTCTTCGGGACTGGCTCGTTTCACCGCCCGAAGAAAGTAAAGAATTCAGTCTAACTGAGAGTGTGTATAGAAAGGCTGAAGAGTGCCCCCTCGCCCCCAATAATGGGGGAGCCAGAGGTCACTGTGGCCTTTCCGGTCCCCCCATTATTGGGGGCTAGGGGGTCTTGATCAGCTTTTTATACACACTCTGAGCACCAGGGGCGGCTTTTTGTGGTTCAAGAGGTCACAAGATGAAAGAGAAGAAACGTATGCCGGGCATGATCTCAGGGGCAATTAGCTTTCTGCTGTCTATCGTTGTCCCTTCCTTCATGCGCCATACTGCCTGGGACGGATACACTCCGGCTTATCTGATTGCACTCGGAGGAGTCCTTATCATTGCGTTAATTGTCATAGCCATCCGCAGACTCTACGAACCCCCTGCTTAGTCAAATATATCATTGCTAAAGCAAGGGAGCTTGCGGCGGGCTATATATGGTCAAAATCCAGGTCAAGCTGTTCCGGTCTTGTTTCGCCGAGTACAGGGGCAGGGAGAACATACCGAAGCGGGAGCGGCACGGAATAATAACGCATCTCGATACTATCGTTTGACATTAATAACGCGATGGGGTAACATGAGGCTGTGATAGTCAGTTTTGGCGATGATGAAGCGCGCCTGATATTCCAGGGCGCCTCCTCACGAAGATTACCTGCTGATATTCAGCGAGTGGCCCGGCGGAAACTCATCTATTTGGACAGCGCCCGCGACCTGCGCGATCTGATGAGTCCTCCCGGTAATCAGTTAGAAGCGCTAAAAGGCAACCGTCGAGGGCAGCACAGCATCCGCATCAATGACCAGTGGCGCATCTGCTTCACCTGGAGAACCACAGACGCCGGGGGAGACGGAGCCGAACAGGAAGCCGGAGCCGAACAGGAAGCCGGAGCCGAACCGGAAGCCGGAGCCGAACAGGAAGCCGACGTCGGGGGCGTCGCCGGGGCCTACGAAGTTGAGATCGTGGACTACCACTGATCAACGCTTCCACGATGGAGGGTAAACACATCATGCAAAACACCCGGCAGGAGGCCGAAATAAACTTGGGAGACATCCACCCTGGCGAAGTGCTGCGGGAAGACTTCTTGGTCCCGAGGAACCTGACAGCGTATCGGCTGTCGAAAAGCATCGGCGTCCCGCAAACACGGATCGCAGAAATCTTGAAGGGAGAGCGGAGCATCACGGCAGACACGGCCCACCGTCTGGCCCGCTTCTTCGGAACATCGGCGCAGCTCTGGCTGAACCTCCAGAACCATTACGACCTGGAGAAAGCCGAAACTCAAAACCGCGCGGAGTACGAGCGAATCCCTACCCATGCGTAAGCGCACCAAGATCATCAAGTAGAAACCGCCCCGCCGGAAGCTCCGGCGGGGCGGTTTCTTTTCAGGCCGCCCTGAGCTGCATCAGCAGGAAGGCGTAGTCGAAGGCGGTCTCGCGGAGGGCGTCGTAGCGGCCCGAGGAACCGCCGTGGCCGGCCCCCATGTTGGTCTTGAGCAGCAAGGCCGCGTCGCCCGTCCCCAGCGCGCGCAGCTTTGCCACATATTTGGCCGCCTCCCAGTACATGACCTGGCTGTCGTTCAGTGAGGTCTTGACCAGCAAGGCCGGGTAGGCTTTGGCGGCGAGGTTGGTATAGGGGCAGTACGTCTTCATGTACTCGTAGTCTTCCTGGACGTTCGGGTTGCCCCACTCTAGGTACTCGCCGACGGTCAGCGGCAGCGAGGCATCCAGCATCGTGTTTAGGACATCCACGAAGGGGACCTGGGAGAGCACGGCGCGGAACAGGTCCGGGCGCTCGTTGACGACCGCGCCCATCAGCAGGCCGCCCGCACTGCCGCCCTGGATGGCGAGGCGGCCTGGGGACGTGTAGCCCTCGCCAATCAGGTGCTCGGCGCAGGCGATGAAGTCGGTGAAGGTGCTGCGCTTGCGGCGGAGCTTGCCCGCCTCGCGCCAGTCCTCCCCCAATTCCCCGCCGCCCCGGATGTGGGCGATGGCGACGGTCACGCCTCGGTCCAGCAGGCTGACGCGGCCCGAGGAGAAGCTGACGGGGTAGGACAGGCCGTAGGAGCCGTAGCCGTGGAGCAGCAGTGGGGCAGTCCCGTCACCGGGAACCCCCTTCTTGCTGACCAGTGAGATCGGGACAAGCGTGCCGTCAGAGGCGGGCGCGTGGAGGCGGACGGAGACGTACTGCTCCGGGTCGTAGCCGCCCAGCACGGGGGTCCGTTTGAGCAGCGTCGCCGCCTGCGTGTTCATGTCGTAGTCGTAAACCGAGGCGGGCGTGATCAGCGACTGGTACTGATAGCGGACGAGGGGCGTGTCGAACTCGGGGTTCATGTCCAGGTGAACGGAGTAGGCCGGTTCGGGAAACGAAACCAGGTGGGCGTCGCCGCTCCCCCCCTCGGCTCCCAGAGCGATCACCCGAAGCTGTTCCAGGCCGCCCTCGCGCTCGGAAATGACGGCGTGGGAGGCAAAGAAGGCCATGCCCTCGCGCGTGACGGCTGGGTCGTGGGGCAGAAACTCCGTCCAGTCCTGGGGCGCATCGAGCGGGGCGGAGGCGATCCGAAAGTTCTTGGCGTCCCCCACGTTTTCGCCCTTGTCGGTGCGGACATAGAAGCGGTCGCCGTGGTGGTCTAAATAATAGCGGTGATCGGTCTCGCGCGGTCGGACCAGGCTCCACTCGGCCTCGGGCCGGTCGCTCGGCAGATAGCGCACTTCGGTCGTTTTGGAACTCGCCGCCGTCAGGAACAAGAACGCTTGGGAGCGCGAACGCTGGGCGTAGACACTGTACAGCGCGTCCGCTTCTTCATATAGCAGCGCGTCTTCGGCCCGCCCCAGCGTGTGCCGGTACAGACGGTGGGGGCGCTTGGCCGCGTCCTCGACCGTATAGAAGAGCGTCTTGTTGTCCCCCGCCCACACGACCGAAAGCGTCTTCTCGATGCGGTCCGGCAGAAGCTCGCCCGTCCGCAAATCTTTCACATGCAGCGTGTACTGCCGGAATCCGGTCACATCCGTCGAGTACGCCAGCAGATTCCCGTCGTCGCTGACCGCATACGCGCCCAGGCCCAGATACGAATGCCCCTCGGCCAGCGCGTTCAGGTCCAGCGTGACCTGCTCCTCGGCCTCCAAGCTTCCCTGCTTCCGGCAGCGGATCGGGTACTGCCTGCCTTCCTCGGTGCGGCTGTAGTAGAAGTAGCCCCCATATCGGTACGGCACGCTCAGGTCGGTCTCCTGAATGCGCGCCTTCATTTCCCGGTACAGCGTCTCCTGCAAGGCTTCGGTCGGCGCCGTCACGGCATCCGTGTAGGCGTTTTCGGCTTCCAGATAGGCGAGGACATCGGGGCTGTCCTTCTCGCGCAGCCAGGCATAGTCGTCCACGCGGACATCGCCGTGGATCGTGTCGGTCTTGGGAATCGTCTTCGCGACGGGCGGCAGGGGAATCGAGTTTGGCATGGAGGGAGTATACCCGGAACCCCTCCCGGCTCCTTCCTCTGCACTGGCAGACGCGGAGGGCGCCATCCTACAAGGGCTTGCCGTTCATCGTCGCCTTGAGCGAGGACGCCTGTTCGCGCGTCAGCAGCCATGTCCCCGCGCGCTTGGCCCAGATGTCCTGGTAAGCGCCTTCCAGCACCAGGACATCGTTGAGATGCGTCTGCGGGTTGACAAACAGCAGGATGCCTTGCCGGTGGACGGCTACGACGGCCTCCGCCCCGGCGCGGCCCAGCGTCACTTTCTGGATGGTGGACTTGGTGACGCTGGACTTGGCGGGCAGGCGGAACGTCTTGAGGAAGTCCGCCCGTTCTTCCTTCAGGTCGTGCGTCTTCCCCACCGTGCTGGTGCTTAGAAAGTCCGGCGCGTAATGCGCCAGCGTCCCCTCGATGTCTTTGCGCGCCACCGCGCCGTCCCGGTCGTTGTAGTCGGCCTGGAGCGCCTTCTGCACCTCGGCGGGGGCGACGGCCCGCGCCACGGGGAGGAGGGCGCCTGCCGCCAGGGCCAGCGCCGTCGTCATCAGCAACTTCCGCATCATCAAACTGCCTTTCCTCGTCGCGCGGCGGGCGAGACTCCCTCATCTTGAAAATCCCGACGCTCGGGTACAATCTCTGTGGTCGTCAGACACTTTCCCGAAGCAGGAAGGAACACTGACACATCCGCCACCGCTGCTTTCCACACCGAGGCCGTAGGTTCCTTCTCGGGAGAGAAAAAGACCAGCTTACCGAACAGAAGAACATGAAAGCCTTTCTCGCGCTGCCCGTTTGTTTGGCGGCGCTGCTCGTTTGTTTCGCCGCCCGGCCCGTCCTGGCGCAAGCCTACGCCCTGACCGACTTGGGGCTGCCGACCGGGTACACCGGCAGCAGCGCCAAAGCCGTCAACGACAAGGACCAGGTAACGGGCGAGATCAGCCACGGGACCCAGTTCAGCCACGCTTTCCTCTACAGCAGCGGACGAATGACGGACCTGGGGACACTGCCCGGCTTCAGGGACAGCGTCGGCAACGCCATCAACGACCGGGGCGAAGTCACCGGCGTCGCCACCGGAGCCGACCCGACGGACCCCTCGGCGAACCCCGCTTTGATCGTCCACGCTTTCACGGCGGAGGCCGGCGCGCTCCATGACCTCCGCCCGCTCGGCAGGGCGCTGTACATGAGCAGCGGCATCAACGCGGCGGGGCAGGTCGTGGGCGGTGTCATCACGCTCCGGGATCAAAGCCGCGCTTTCGTGTGGCGGGGCGGCCGGGTGATGCTCCTGGACGAGCAGATCGCCCGCCCCGGATCGGGCTGGAAACTGCAAGAGGCGGACGGCATCAACGACAGCGGCGACATCGTGGGGTCCGGCTTCCACAGCGGCGTCCTGCACGCCTTTTTGTACCACGGCGGCGAAGTCACGGACCTGAACCGCTACCTCCCCGCCCCCACGGATTGGGTGCTGGAACGGGCCGAGGGGATCAACACCAAAGGGGATATCGTCTGCCTCGGCAAGCGCGGGCAGACCTCTCACGCTTTTTTGTTCAGCGGCGGCGTCATGGCCGATCTGGGCGCGCTCCCAGACTATCCCAATCTCGTCGAGGCGCACCTCAACAACGCCGGGCAGGTCGTCGGGGAGGCCCAAACAGCGTCAGGGACCCAGCAGTGCGCGTTCCTCTACGAAGGCGGCAAGCTCCTGGACCTCAACCGCACCCTCCCCCCCGAGGCCCACTGGAGCCTGACGGAAGCCAACGGGATCAACGACAACGGCGTCATCGTCGGCACGGGCGAACACGAAGGCAAAGGCCGCGCGTTCCTGCTCACTCCGAAAGGGAAGTGAGGCCCGGCAGGAGAAGCGCCGGGCGATTTTAGCGAGTCACCGGCACTTCCAGTGCCGGTGCCGGTGCCTCCTGCCAATGCCGGCTGCTCGCTCATCATAAACGCTGCACACCCGATGGCTCCGAGGAAGCAGGAGATTAGGGCAGGAGATTAGGCAAGAGGCCGCGAATCTGTAGACCAATATGGAAATCAATGAAGCGACGATCTCTCAGTTCAAGACCGACTTCGCCCGCGTCAAGGCCGAGTGCGGCAAGGTCATCGTCGGCAACGCCGACATCGTGGACGGCGTGCTGATCTGCCTGCTGTCCGGCGGCCATGCCCTGCTCGAAGGCGTCCCCGGCTTGGGAAAGACGCTGCTGGTCCGCACGCTCTCGCGCGTCCTCGACCTGGACTTCAACCGCGTCCAGTTCACGCCCGACCTGATGCCCGCCGACATCACCGGCACCAACATCCTGATGGAAGACGCCACGGGCCGCAAGATATTCCAGTTCCAGCCCGGCCCGGTCTTCGCCAACATCGTCCTGGCCGACGAGATCAACCGGGCGACGCCCAAAACGCAGTCGGCGATGCTGGAAGCGATGCAGGAGCATTCGGTCACGGTCTCGGGCAAGATGTACCAGCTCACGGAACCGTTCTTCGTGCTGGCGACCCAGAACCCTATCGAGATGGAGGGGACCTACCCGCTGCCCGAGGCACAACTGGACCGCTTCTTGTTCAAGCTGATCGTCCCCTCCCCCACCCTGGGCGAATTGTCGGCCATCGTGGAGCGGACGACGGGGGCCGAGACGCCGCAGGTGAACAAGGTGCTGGACGGGCCGCAGATCATGGCGATGCGCCAGGTCGCCCGCGAGGTGCCCATCGCCTCGCATGTCCGCGACTTCGCCGTGCGCGTGGTCCTTGCGACCCACCCGCGCTCGGAAGTGGCGACGCCGATGGTCAACCAGTTTGTCCGCTTCGGCGCGTCCCCGCGCGGCGCGCAGGCGCTGGTCCTGGCCGCCAAGATCCGCGCCCTGCTGGACGGGCGCTACAACGTCGCCTACGACGACCTCATTTCGATCGCCCCCGCCGCCCTGCGGCACCGCCTGATCCTGAACTTCGAGGGCGAGGCGGAGGGCATCGGCGCGGACGCCGTCGTGCGCGACGTCCTGACCCGCCTCTCGACTCAGACGGCGGTGGCGGCCTGAGAACCCACCCCGCCTCACAAGTTCGGCTTCCCCTCCCGAAACGGGAGGGGGAAGAGGTTAGGCAGTTTTTTTGGCGAGGGCTTGCCGTATGGCGGAAAGAACGAAGCCTGTTCTTTGGCAAACGTCCTGGTTCTTGACCCGGAGTACGGCGATGCCTCGTTCTGAGAAGATGCGGTCTCGCTCCGCATCGTATTCTGGGTCGTGTGTCCGTCCGTCTACCTCGACGACCAGCGCGGCGGAGTGACAATAGAAGTCGGCGATGAAGCCGTTTATGATCTGCTGACGTCGGAAATTGACGCCCAGCCCGCTCCGGCGCAGACGCTCCCAGAGCACAGTTTCAGCGGCGGTCATCTGCCGCCGCATCTGCCGCGCCCTGACAACCTTCGCCTCCTGTACCGGCTGCCCGACGACGATGTTCTGCGGCTTGCTCTTTTCCTCCATGATGTCTCGTTCCTCCATGCTTCTAATCGAAACAGCTTAACCTCTTCCCCCTCCCGTTTCGGGAGGGGAAGCCGAACCTGTGAGGCGGGGTGGGTTCTTCACGCGATCAGGTCGTGGACGACGTTGCCGTACACGTCCGTGAGCCGGAAGTCGCGCCCGGCGTAGCGGTAGGTCAGCTTCTTGTGGTCGAAGCCCAGCAGTTGTAAAATCGTCGCGTGCAGGTCGTGGACATGGACCGGGTTGTCCTGGGCGGCGAAGCCGAACTCGTCCGTGCTCCCGTAGACGGTCCCGCCCTTGACACCCCCGCCGGCCAGCCACATCGAGAACCCATAATGGTTGTGGTCGCGCCCGTTTTTCTTGCCCGCGTTGGCACCCGGCGTCGGCAGTTCGACGACCGGGGTGCGGCCGAACTCGCCGCCCCAGACGACCAGCGTCTCGTCCAGCATCCCGCGCTGCTTCAGGTCCTTCAGCAAAGCCGCGATGCCCTGGTCGGACTCGCGGGCGAGGCTGCGATGCCCGCTCTCGATGTCGTCGTGGTTGTCCCAGGGCTGCCCCGCGCCGTGATAAAGCTGAATGAACCGGACGCCGCGCTCGGCCAGGCGCCGCGCGATCAGGCACTGGCGCGCGAAGATGCCCGGCCCGTACAGGTCTCGGGTCGCCTGCGACTCCTTCCCCACGTCGAACGCATCCGTCGCTTCGGACTGCATCCGGTAGGCCAGCTCGTAGCTCTGGATGCGGGCCTGGAGGTGGGCGTCGTGCGCGTGTTTGGCGAGGTGACGGGCATTGAGCTGCTGCACCAGATCGAGCTGGCCGCGCTGCTCCGGCGTCGTCGCGTGATGGCTGCGGATGTTCTCGACCAGCTTCTCGACATCCGTCTGGGCGGGGTCAATGTAGGTGCCGGCCAGGACGCCCGGCAAAAACCCCGCCTGCCAGTTTTGCGTCTCCTGGATCGGGAAGCCGCCCGGACACATGGCGATGAAGCCGGGCAGGTTCTGGTTTTCGGTCCCCAGGCCATACGTCACCCAGGACCCCAGGCTGGGGCGGATCTGGCGCGCGTCCCCGCAGTTCATCAGGAGCAGCGACGGCTCGTGGTTGGGCACGTCGGCGTGCATGGACCGGATGATCGCCATGTCGTCCACGCACTCGGCCAGGTGTGGGAAAATCTCGCTGACCTCGATCCCGCTCTGCCCGTGTTTGGCGAACTTGAAGGGGGACGGCAGGGCTTCGCCGGTCTTGCGCTCCGTTTTCAGGTTTTGCAGGGGCAGGGCGCGGCCCGCATACTCCGCAAGCCGGGGCTTCGGGTCGAACGTGTCCACATGCGACGGCCCGCCGTTCATAAACAGGAAGATCACGCGCTTGGCTTTGCCGGGGAGCGGGGGCATCTTGGGCAGGAGCGGGTTGCCGCCGGAAAGCGCCGCCCCCTCCGCCGGCCCGGCCAGCAGGCCCTCCGCCCCGAGAACGCCGGTCAGGCCCAGCAGGGCGAACCCGCTGCCCATGCGCGACAGTAGCTCGCGCCGGGTCAAAAAGTGGTCTTCCATTCGCGGTGGATGTGGCATGGTGAGTTCTCTTTTTCAGGCCCTATCGTTCCAAAAGGCAAAACGGCTGGGTATGGGTCACGCCCTGGAACCCATGTTTCCTCAATATCGGCTCGGAGGTAGGCAGCGCATCAACGCAAAGGTTGACGACCCCCCGGCTCAGGGCTTCCCGGACGCGGACGGCGACCATTTGAGTGAATAGGCCGCGCCTTCGGAACCGCTCCCGCGTGTTGCCGCCGTATAGTCCGGCAAACCGGCTGCTCGCGTGAAAATAGATGCGCCCGCAGGCGGCAGGCTCCCCGTCAACGTAAGCGACATAGACACTCATGTTGTTCGGGTGCTTCTCCAGCATGGACGCATACCGCCCGACTTCCGCCTCACAGATTTGGCCGCTGACCTCTTCCCGGACGATTTGATAGTCCCTCAGCCCTTCCCCGCTTGTCACCCGCCTGATGTCGCTGTGAATGGCGCCGAAACGGCCCACGGACTCGTCGCTGGCGAGGAAAACCATGAACGCCTCGCGCGCGCCCGCCGCGAACCCCGCCGCCGTCAGGCGGTCCCCCAGGCAGCGCGGCTGGTCGTGCCCGTAGACTTTCCACTCCAACTCGTACCGCCCGCGCCGCGCGGCTTGGACCTGGTATTCGATGACACGGTCCACCTCACCCTCGGAGCAGGAAGAGTAAACGACCTCGCCGGTTTTCCCGTCCGCCGATATGTCCCTGACGACGCCCCTGCCGGAAAACCGGGTCACACCCGGATAAACCACCGTCTGTCGCTCCCGGTCCAGCAGGCTGAGTAGTTCCCGTTGTTCAATCAATGTAAATGAACTCGTTGGTCATCAGGAGGGCCTGCACATAACGCTGCCAGTTTGTCATGCGCGCCAGCGGCGCGTCCGGCCCCCGGTACTGCTCCTGCGCGCTCCACGACGCCGAGCCATCTTTGAGCGTGATCGTCGGCGCCCAGCCGAACCCGTCATACCCGTCGTCGGCGCGGCAGTCCACCACGAAATCCAGCGTGTCGCCCTTTCGGACAGCCGCGTCGGCCACATCCGTGGCAGCCTCGCCGTGGCGAACAACCCACTCGCCCAGCAAGCCATTTCGGCTCGAAACGATCCGGCCCCGGACGCCGTCACCCTGCGCCTGGGCATGTCTCAGCAGCCCCCCGATCTTGACCGTGCCATCGGACGGCGCGGTCCAGCGGCGGATGACCGCGTGCTCGGCATCCCCGCCGGGGTGTCCGCCCTCGGCTGTCAGCAGGAGCCAGCGAAGGTCGGGATCGGGCAGGCCGGCCACGCCATGCCACCCTGTTTTCGTGAACGCCGGGAGCGGGGTGAACGCGCGGACCCGCTGCGCGGCCTCGTCGTAGCGGCCATAGCCGTAGCGCCACACCGGGGCGGCGGCAGGCGCGGGCGCGGCGGCGGGCGTCAGGTGGAGGAATTGCCGGCCCAGGGCCACTTCCCCGGCGTCCGGCAGGCGGCCAAACAAGTTCTGGTACAGCGCGCGGATGCGGCGGCCGTCGTCCTGCGCCGCGAGGTCCGGGCGCGTGGCAAGGGCGCGGGCCTGCTGGGCGACGAAGGGGCTGTTGAGGAAAAAGAGCGCCTGCTGCGGAACGGTCGTGACAAACCGCTGGGGGCTGGTCGCATCGGGACTTGCCAGGTCGAAGGTGCGGAAGACGCCGGGCAGGTTCTGACGGTCAATAAAGCCGTACAGCGTCCGGCGGCGGGGGAAAGGCTCCGTCCACAGGTCCACGCTGGGGCCGCCGACGGCGCGCGCGTCCAGCGTCCCCGCGACGCACAGCAGCGTGTCGCGCATCGCCTCGAATTCGAGCCGCCGCCGGTTCATGTGCCAGAGCAGGCGGTTTTCCGGGTCGGCGGCCAGCGCCTTGTCGCTTGCCTTCTGGCTCGGAGGGTCGCAGCTTTGCTGGTAGGTCGCCGACAGCATGATCTGCCGGTGCAGCTTTTTGAGGCTCCAGCCCCCGGCCATGAAGGTGGAGGCCAGATAGTCCAGCAGGGCGGGGTGGGTCGGGCGTTCCCCCTGCTTGCCGAAGTCGGAGGGAGTGCGGACCAGGCCCGCGCCGAAATGGTACAGCCAGACGCGGTTGACGAACACGCGGGCGGTGAGCGGGTTCGTTTTCGAGGCGATGGCCTGGGCCAGCTCCTGCCGGCCACTGCCCTCGGTCCACACGGCCCGGCGCGGCGGCGAGAGGATTTGCAGGAACCGGGCGGGCGCCTCGTCCCCCGGATTGTCCGGGTTGCCGCGCTTGAAAATGTGCTGATGGACCGGGGCGGGCAGGTCCTCCAGGGCCATGGCGGTTTCGGGCTTCGGGGGCGCCTTTTGGCGCAGCGCTGCGGCTTCGTCCCGCAAAGACTTCAGGGCGGCGCGGGCGTCCGGGGGGAAGGCCTGCTCGATCCGGGCCAGGTTCTCCGGCGAGGGCCGGTCCCCGAGCCGGGTCTCCTGGAGCGCCTGAAGGGCGGCGGGAGGCAGGGCGGCGGGAGGCAGGGAGGCAGGGGGCGGGGCGGCAGCGTGATCTTGCTGACGCGCGCGCAGCGCCTCGATCTGCGCCAGGACGAGCGTTCGCTCCTTCTGATCCAGGTCTTTGACCTGCCCGGTGTAAGCCTCGTAGGGCGCGGCGACGGCGCGCGGGGCGATCACGGGCGACGTCTCGCGGGACGAGGCGAAGACGCTGTAAAGCGAGTAGTAGTCTTTTGTCGGGATCGGGTCGAACTTGTGGTCATGGCAGCGCGCGCAGGCCACGGTCAGCCCCTGGAACCCGCGCATGGTCACATCAATCCGGTCATTGATGATGTCGGGTTCTTGGTTGAGGAACCGGCGTCCGACTGTCAGGAACCCCAGGGCGGCCAGGGTGTGCGGGTCCGTGTCCCTGGCGGGCAGGCGGTCGGCGGCGATCTGCTGCCGGACAAACTGGTCGTAGGGCAGGTCCTGGTTGAAGGCGCGGATGACCCAGTCCCGGTAAGTGTAGGCGTCGGGGTAATTACGGTCCTCAACGAAAACATACCCTTTGGTGTCGGCATAGCGGGCCACGTCCAGCCAGTGCCGCGCCCAGCATTCGCCGTAGCGGGGCGAGGCCAGCAGACGGTCCACGACGCGGGCAAAGGCGCCGGGGGACGGGTCGCGCAGGAAGGAGTCAACATCGGCGGGGGTCGGCGGCAGGCCGGTGAGGTCGAACGTCGCCCGGCGGATCAAAGTCCGCTTGTCGGCGGGCGGGGCCGGCGTCAGCCCGCGCGCTTCCAGACGTGCCAGGACGAAGCGGTCAATCGGCGTCCGCACCCAGGCGGCGTTTTTGACGGCGGGCGGGGCAGGCCGCGTCACCGGCTGGAAGGACCAGAAACGCGCCTGCGCCGGCGAGAGGGTGTAGGTCGTGGTCGGGTCCGTCCCCGCTGTCGGGACGGCGTCGGGCCAGGGGGCGCCCCCCTTCACCCAGGCGGACAGCGCGGCGATCTCGGCTGTTTTCAGGCGCCCGCCGAGGGGCATCTTCAGCGCGCCTGCCTGCCCGACGGCCGCGATAAGCAGGCTCCGGGCGGGGTCGCCTATCGTCAGCGCCGGCCCGGTCTTTCCGCCCTTCAGCAGCGCCGCCCGCGAGTCCACGCGCAAGCCCCCCATCTGGGAGTCCGCGCCGTGGCAGCTATAGCAATTGGTCGCGAGGACCGGGCGGACCTTTTCCTCGAAGAATTGAAGGGCGGCGGGGTCGGACGGGGCCACGGGGGCGGCCTCGGCGCGCGCGGGAGGCACGGTCGCGCCGAAGCGGGGAACGATCAAGAGGAGAACGATCAACGCGAGCGTCGGGGCCAGCCAGAAGCCGCGCGACGGCGTGGCATGGCGGAGCCGCGCGTCCCTCCCCGCCTCGCGCGCCTGCGGGGGTTTTCCCGCTTCGGCTTCCTCGTCGAAGTTTTTCCCGTCGGTCATGGCTTATTATACCATGCTTCTGCCATGCGATAGGGGCATTGGGAAAGACGGAATCGAGGCCCGGCGGCATCGGGAGGGTAACCGCCCTGTGAAAATAGCCGGGTGAGGCTGTTTCTTGACACCGGCGGCTTGCTGTGATATGATTGCGGGTAACGCTGCCCGCAGTCATGCTTTTGGACGGGCAACCCGGAGGTGCTCAAAATGCTCTCGAAGCCGACCATCGAACAAGGCGCCGAAATCTCTTCCGCCCAGAGCCTGTGTTCGCAGGCGTCGCCGGAACAGGTCGCGTTTTATGAGGCGAACGGATACTTGAAGTTCGGACGCATCTTCACGCCCCCGGAGATGGACGCGCTGGGCGCCTACGTCAACGAGAAGATCGCCCGCCTGCCGCAAGGCCAGCGACCGGAAGAGATGGACGTGCCGCACTTCAACGACCCATGGCTGTTCCGCTACCTGGCACACCCGCGCATCCTGGACATCATCGCGGCGTTTCTCGGCCCGGACATCGTCCTGTGGTCGAGCCACTTCATCGCCAAGCCGGGTGGGGACGGACGGGCCGTGCCCTGGCACACGGACGGGGCGTTCTGGCAGGACAGCCTGGAGCCGATGGACGTCCTCACCCTCTGGCTGGCCGTGGACGAGTCGCGGGCCGAGAACGGCTGTATGCGCGTGCTGCCGGGGACGCACCGGGCGGCGCGGGTCGGCCTGGAGTCGTACCAGGCCGTTGACGCGCAGGCCAATGTGTTCGGGAACGAGATCGCGCCGGACCTCATGGACCCCGCCCAGGCGGTGGACCTGGAGCTTGCGCCCGGCGAGTGCCACTTCCACGACGCCTGGACGCTGCACGGCTCCCGCCCGAACACCTCGCCGAACAGGCGCTGCGGCTATACGATGCGCTACATGCCCGCCAGCGTGGTGCATCACGCACGCGGCTGGAGCCGCGACCACAAGATCTACCTCTTGAGAGGCGAGGACCGCACCGGCGGCCGCAACCACTACACGCCGGTCCCCGCCCAGTGACCGGCTATCCGGCCGCTGCCCGTCGGGGAGAGACGACCTCAGCCATGTCCCGTGCCCGCATCCTGCTTGACCCGCATTTCCGCAGGCTGGACGAGATCTTCTCCCCGGAAGACCTCGCCCGGCTCCAGGACATGGCCGAGGTCGTCTGGGGCCGCAACACGCCCGCCCCGGCCCGGCGGGTGGCGGAGGCAAGGGAGGAAGTCGTAGCCGTCATCACCGCAGACTGGCGATACGGCCCGGTCGAGGCGTTCCCCTGCCTGCGGGCGATCCTGGAGGTGTCGGGACGCCTGCCCGACCCGGACCGGCTGGACTACCCGGCCTGTTTCGCGCGCAATATCCGGGTCCTGAGCTGCGCGCCCGCCTTCGGCCCCGCCGTGGCGGAGATGGCCCTCGCCCTGACCCTGGCTCTGAGCCGCGCGGTCCCCGCCGGGGACGCGGCGTTCCGCGCAGGCCGCGAGAAGTGGTTCCAAGCCGGCAACGCCGGCACGTTCCTGCTGTTCGACCAGCCCGTCGGCTTCATCGGCTACGGCGGAATCGCGCGCGCCTTGCAGCCGCTGCTCACCCCCTTCCGCTGCCCGATCCGGGTCTACGATCCGGGAATGACCGACGCTTACCTGCGGACGCAGGGCGTTACGCCCGTGGATTTGGACACGCTGCTGGGGACGTCCAAAGTGGTCTATGTGCTGGCCGCCCCGACGGACCGCAACCGCCGCCTCCTCGACCGGGCGCGTCTGGAGCAGCTTGCGCCGGACGCGGCCCTGGTGCTGATAAGCCGCGCCCACCTGGTGGACTTCGAGGCGCTGACGGCCCTGGTGTGCGCGGGCCGCCTGCGGGCCGCGATTGACGTATTCCCCGAAGAGCCTCTGCCCGCCGGCCACCCAATTCGCACCGCCGAGGGCGTCGTGCTGTCCGCCCACCGGGCCGGCGGCGACGCGCAGGGCTTCCGCGCAATCGGCCGCCTAGTCGTCAACGACCTGGAAGCGATATTGCAGGGGCTGCCGCCGCGCGAGATGCAGCCCGCCCTCCCGGAACTCCTCGCGCCGCGCGCCTAAAAGAAGTCCAAAAGATGAGGAAGGCCAAAAGATGAGGAAGGCCAAGCCATGAACGCTGTCCGAGCAACGATCATCGCCGAGCAGACGCTGCGGTTCGAGACGTTCAAGCTGCCGAAAAAATTAACGGAGGGGCAAGTTCTGGTCCAGACCGAGCGCACGGTCGTCAGCGCCGGGACCGAACTCGCCAACTACACCGGCCTGGAATCCGACACACGCGAGAAAGGCGCCTGGTGCGAGTACCCGTGGACGCCCGGCTACGGCGGCGTCGGGCGTGTGCTGGCGGTCGGCCCCGGCGTCCAGAAGATCAATCCGAAGGTCACGCCGGGCGCGCGGGTCTACGGCATCTTCAAGCACGCAAGCCATGCCCTGGTGGACCTGGGCTGGGAGCTGTGCGTCCCCGTCCCGGACGACCTCGACTCGACCGAGGCCGTCCTGGGCCGCATGTGCGGCGTGGCGATCACCGCCTACCAGCGGGCGCGGGTGACTCTGGGCGACACCGTGGTGGTCTTCGGGCTGGGGATGGTCGGCAACCTGGCGGGCCAGTTCTTCGCGCGGGCGGGGGCGGACGTGATCGGGCTGGACATCTCGGCCTCGCGCCGCGCGCTGGCGTCGCAGACGGGCTTCGGGGAGACGCTCGACCCGGCGGGGCTGTCCGAGGAGCGGCTGCTGGCGCGGCTGCTCAAGAGGGCCGACGGGGCGCGGCCCGCCGTCGTGGTGGACGCCGTCGGCGACTCGCGCATCATCGAGCGCGCCGCCCAGATCGTCGCCGACAACGGGCAGGTCATCCTGCTCGGGACGCCGCGCGCGCCCTACCACACGGACAGCACGGCCCTCCTGAAGCGGGTGCATTTCCACGGCGTTTCAGTCGTTGGGGCGCTGGAATGGACGATCCCCCTGCTGAAGCGCCAGAGCCGGGGCGTCTCCACCGAGGCAAACACCGAGCTGATCTTCCGCCTGATCGCTTCCGGCGGCCTCCAGGTCCTGCCGCTGTGCTCCCACATCCTGCCCCCCGCCGACCTAGACTCCGCCTACCAGGGGCTGCTGCACCAAAAGGATACCTACCTCGGCGTCGTCCTGGACTGGGAGAACCACCCGCCGCCCGTCTCGGAAAAACCCGGCAGGAAGGCGGCGAACAAGCGAGCGGCGGCTCCGCCGCCCGCTCCGGCTCCCCGCGCCCGCGACGCCGCCAGGGCCAACGGCGTTTCCAAGGCCAGCGGCGTTTCCGGGGGCAAAGCCCAGGAGACCGAAGCGCCGGCGGCGTCTTGAATCAGCCGCGCGGCGGCGCTTCGATTTCCTGCATTTCCTGCTTATGGCTGTCTTGCTGAAACAACCCGCCGAGCCGGCCTCGGAGGCACCGGAGTTTGAGCCATCCGGCCTGACCGGGCGCGCTCTGGCGCTCGGCGCCTTGCTGGTTCCCGTGCTGTGCTTCTGGAACGTCTACTCGGATGTCGTCGCCCAGTCCACGGAGCTTGCCGTACTGTCCCTGAGCATCGGCATCGTCTTCATGCTGCTGGTCCTGCTGGGGATCAACGCCCTGCTGCGCCGGTTCCTCCCGCGCCGGGCGCTGACGGCGGCGGAGCTGCTCACCGTCTATGTCATGCAAGCCGTCTCCCTCGGCATCAGCGGGGTCGGCATGACTCAGTTCCTGTGCATGGGCCTGGGAAATGTCTTCCACTACGCCGATCTGCAAAACCGATGGGCGCAGAACTACCAGCCCTTGCTGCCGCGCTGGGCCTTCCCCGACCCGGCCGCCCTGCCCGACTTCTACGCGGGCCAGTCCACCCTCTTCACCGCCGCGCACCTGCGCGGCTGGCTATCGCCCGTCCTGGTCTGGAGCGGCTTCGTGCTGGTCCTGCTGGTGTCCACCTTTTGCCTGAGCGCGCTGCTGCGCCGCCGATGGGTGGAGCACGAACGGCTGACCTTCCCCATCGTCGTGCTGCCCCTGGCCCTGATCCGCGAGGACAGCCGCCGGGCGCTGCTCCGCAGCCGGGTCTTTTGGCTCGGCTTCGGCGCGGCCTTCGCGCTGGAAAACCTCGCCGCTGCCGGGTTCCTGATCCCCAACGTCCCCTTCGTGCCGCTCAAACCCAGCGACCCCGCCTTCAAGCTCGGCGGGTCGGGCCTGTTCACCGCCCCGCCCTGGAACGCCGTCGGCGAGCTGGATCTGGGCTTCTACCCGCTGGTCATCGGCCTGACCTATTTCCTGCCGCTGGATGTTTCCTGCTCCTGCTGGTTCTTTTACCTGTTCCGCAAGATCGAGGCCGTCTTGACGGCGAGCTGGGGGCTGCACCAGGCAGGGACAAATGGGGCGTTCTCGCAGTTCCCGTACTTCGGGGAACAGGGGCTGGGCGGCTTCCTCGGCCTGGGGCTGTGGACGCTGGCGGGGCTGGGCGGCTACTGGCGTCAGGTCCGGCGCGCGGCGTTCGGGCGGCAGGGAAGCGGCGCGGGGGACGACCATGAAGAGCCGCTTCCTTACCGGGCGGCACTGGTCGGGCTGGGCCTGGGCCTGGCCGCGCTGGCCGCCTTTGGGGTCGCGCTGGGGCTTCCCTGGTGGGCCTCCCTCGCCTTTCTCGCGCTGTACCTCCTGGTCGTGATCGCCTACACCCGCATCCGGGCCGAGGCCGGCCTGCCCTGGGCGTTCGGGCCGGACATGACCCCGCACCAGCTCCTGATCGCCGGGGCGGGCACGGTCGCGTTCTCTTCGGGCGGGCTGGTCGGGCTGACCCAGATGCAGTGGCTGGACCTGGATTACCGCTGCACGGTCATGCCCGCCCAGATGGAAGCGCTGAAGATCGGGACCGAGGCGCGTCTGAACCTGCGGCACCTTTCGGGGGCGATTGCGCTGGCGACCCTTGTCGGGGCACTGGCGTCGTGGCTGGCGATCCTCACCTGCTACTACCACTACGGCGCGGCGACGGCCCACGTCAACGACTGGCGCACCTCGATGGGCAGCACCCCCTGGCGAATACTGGACGGCTGGACGGCCCAGCGGGCGCCCGCCGACCACGCGCGCGTCTGGGCCGTGGCCTTCGGGGTGTGCGTGACGGGGCTGCTGGTGGCCGCCCGGACCCGCTTCCTGTGGTGGCCGTTCCACCCCGTCGGGTACATTTTGGCCGGCACGTTCACGATGGAATGGCTGTGGTGCTCGCTGTTCGTGGGCTGGCTGGTGAAGTGGCTGGTCCTGCGCTACGGCGGCCTGCGGCTGTACCGCCAGGCGCTGCCGTTCTTCATCGGGCTGATTCTGGGCGATTATGTGGCGGGCGCGCTCTGGGCGCTGTACGGCTGCTTGACCGGCGTGCAGACCTACCGCGTCGCGCCGATTTGACCCGTGCCCGGACCGGCTGACGATGGAACGCAAGGGCCGCCCTGAAGGGCAGGTCTGGGGGGCGAAGACGGGTCGTTCACGGCCCGGCCTTACAGCCCGGCCAAAGCCCGTGCGTCACATCAGTCATCACTTTCTTTACACGCTCTTAATTCTCAGCCTTCCGGTTGGGGGGCGTCGGAAGCGCCTTCCCACCCGTCCAGGCCCAGGAGCTTGCGGCCCAGGGCCGTCAGCTCCGCCGTCTGGCTGTGTTCCTGCTCCCAATGCCGGGGGTCGCCGGGCGCCCAGGAGGCATTCGGCGGCAAACGGTCCTGCCAGCGCATGATCCGGTCCTGACGCGCCTCCTCGTTCTCCGGGCGGGCCGGAAACATCGAGACATACTGGGCCAGCCGGGGCCGGTCCGAGACATTGTGGCCGTTGCCGTGCGGGAACAGGGAGTTCCAGATGATCAGGTCGCCGGCGCGGGCGGGGATGGATGTGATCTGGAAGCCGGTCAGGTCGGGGGCGCGCGGGTTGCGGTCGTCAGGCTGCGTCTGAAGCCAGGCGTCCAGCCCGTGAAAGAGTTCCGGGACACCCTGGAAGCCGCCCATCTCGTCCGTCGTGTCCGTCAGTGCGAGCACGCCCTGGACGCCGAGAGGCTTGGGCAGATCGCGGGTGTCGGTGTCCCAGTGGATGAAGCCCTTGTGGTCGTATTCGGGGTGGTCCGGGTGGCGAGGCGGCTTCATGTTCACCCGGTCGAAGCTGACCCAGAGCTTTTCCGTCCCGAGCAGTTCCGAGAACGCCTGATGGACGCGGGGCGACTGCCGGTTATCCCAGAGCGCCTGGTGCTGATAGACTTCCAGCATCCCGCCGGGGGAAAGCGGCGGCCGATACCAGTCGTCGGGGTCGGACGGGTCCATCCCCAAAAACTCCCAGATCAGCGCGACCGTCGCCCGCAGGTTCTGGGCCGGCACGATGCTGCGGGCGATGACGTAGCCGTTTTCCTGGAAACAGGCATGGTCGTCGGCGGTAAAAATAGCCATCCTCAAACTCCTTTCACCGATCATGTCACCGATCATGTCACCGATCCGAGCGGCGTGGAGGCCCCTGCTTTTAAGCATGGGGAGGAAACGCCGCCTTGTCCTTCAGGGGGCAAGATATTGTT
>JAABUH010001776.1_pt1 | contig 22451 bp, 15 predicted proteins | sample 5559121 | NCBI WGS metagenome assembly JAABUH01 (sample SAMN10711871, study PRJNA513364) | rock metagenome | isolation source: Antarctica rocks | place: Antarctica: Victoria Land, Battleship Promontory nord | collected 2015-12-28
GCCACGGCGGTCGCGACGAAGCAATTAAATGCCCGCGCCAAGCCCTGGCGCTGGGGGCACCCCCAGCGCCCGCCACGCGTCCTGCGCCATTCCTATATCTACCGTATCTGAGGAACGGCGCACTAGGGTGTTGTGCGGGGAGCAGAACGCCGTCTTTGGCGGTAGGATCGCGTGCAGGCAGCGCTTGAAACCACGTTTGCGGGCAGATTGGTGTTGCGGTTACGGCAGGCCCAACGCGCGGGCGCGGGCTATCGCTTCGGTGCGACTTTGGACCTGAAGTTTGCCGAAGATATGCCGGTTGTGCCCTTTCACCGTGTCCAGGGCGAGGAAGAGTCGCCCGCTGATCGCGCGATTCGAGAGTCCTTGGGCGATGAGTCGCAGCACTTCCAACTCGCGTTGGCTCAACGGCTCGGTGAGGGACTGAGCAGGCGATGGGTCTTCGGGCGGCCGCGCCTCCGCTTGACATACCGCCAGCAACGCACCGATAGCGTCCGGCAGCATCCCCTGCGCGGCCCCTGCGGACAAGAGTTGCGCCATCGGCAACCCTTCGTCGACAAAGAGTCGGATGAAGCCGCCCGGCTCGGCCAGCGACAGCGCCTCACCCAGCAGTTGCATGGCCTCGTCCTTTTCGCCGACCGCGTGGTGCGCCACCGCCTGGAGCACCAGCACCTTGAGCCGTTCATCCGCCCAACCCCCGGCCTCCGCCTGCCGACGCACCGGCCCCAACACGGCCAGCGCTGCGGACGTGTCGCCCTGGGCCAGGTGGACCCGCGCCCGGCTGAAGGGAAGGTCGTGCGTCTGCGCCAGCCGCGCCGCCGCCACCAGCTGGCCCTGCTGCAGCAACGTCAGCACCTGCGCGGCGGCGACTTCGGGGAGGCGATGGGCAAAGTTTTGCTGATGCGCGGACCGGCTGGTCTGCGCCAGCATGGCACTCGCACCGACCGCATCGCCCTGGGCCAATTTCAGGCGGGCGAGAAAGACCTCGCTGACAATGAATCGGTCGATAACCCGATCGTATTGCCGCGCCAACTGGAGGCTCTGTCGTCCGTGCCGCTCGGCGGCAGCCAGATCGTTCCATTCGTAGAGGACGCGGGCCAGACCCAGATGCGCCCCGCTGATGATCTGCAGCGGCTGATCACCGGCCAGGTGCAGGACACGCCGGTAGGTCTCGGCCGCCGGATGGAGCTGGGTTTCCGCTTCCTGCACCTGGCCCAGGCCGCCCATCGCCAGGATGGTGGTGAAGGTATCCCCGGCCGCCTGGCTGAGCGCGATGGCTGCGGTAAAGGCACGTCCAGCGGCGGCACGGTCGCCCTGGAGGAAGGTGGGCATGCCCCAGTGTCCAGTTCGCGCTCGCGCGGCGCGATAGGTTGTCGGGGTGCAGGTACTCCAGGGCGCGGCGCGACTGGACCAGCATGGTTGCCGGCTGATACCGCGTGAGCGCCAACACCGCCCTGGCACCGGCGATCTGCCCGACCAGATTGCGGGTCTTGTCGTCCGCCACGGTGCCCGCCAGGGCGTCCTCGGCGGCGCGGAGCTTTTCCTCCACGCCGGTCGTCTGGCCGATGACCAGCAACAACGAGCCATGCCGCCACCATAACGCGGGCCTGGCGTTCAGCACGGTCGTCGGCAGCGACCCTAGCCAGTCCACGATGGCGGTCACCACGCCACGGGAGTGCAGGGGCATCCCCTTGCCGTCGATCAGGCGCTCGGCGCGCTCGATATCATTGGCGGCAACAGCATGGTGAAACGCTTCTATCTCCAGGCCATCGTCTTCATACCATTGGCTGGCGCGTCTGTGTAATGCATCCGCGCCCCTCCCCGCATCCCCCGTAGGCGAGGCGGCGCTCTGGTGCAGTCGCTGTCGCAGCAAATCAGCAAAGAGATGGTGATAGCGATACCAGCGCCGCTCGTTGTCCAGGGGGACGAGGAAGAGGTTGGCGCGCTCGAGATATTCCAGGGTGGCTTGCCCGGCGGCGGCGGGGTCGCGTAGCACGGCATCGCACAGGGGGCCGCACAGGCGGTCGAGGATCGACGTGTGCAGCAAGAACGTCTGGACGCTCGCGGACTGCTGTCGCAGCACTTCTTCGACCAGATAGTCCATCACGAAATGGTGGCTACCGGTGAAACTTTGGATGAAGCGGGTGGTGTCCTGGTGTCCCTGCATCGAAATCGCGGCCAATTGCAAGCCGACAATCCAACCTTCGGTGCGGTCTTCCAATGCGGCGACGTCCGCCGCCGCGAGATTGAGGCCCATCACCGGGTTGAGGAATTCGGCGGCTTCCGAGGCGGTGAAACGCAAGTCGGCGGCGCGCAGTTCGGTCAATTGGCCCCGGGCGCGTAGCCGGGCCAGGGGGAGCGGCGGATCTTCGCGGGTGGCGATGACCAGGTGCAGCTGCGGCGGCAGGTGCTCGAGCAGGAAGGTGAGGGCCAGGTCAACCGCTGGGGCATCGATCGCGTGGTAGTCGTCGAGGACGAGGACGAAAGTGTCCGGGAGGGCGGTGATTTCATTGAGCAGGGTCGTCAGCAGCGCTTCGATCGGCGGCGACTGCGGGGACTGGAGCACACCCAGCACGCCTGCCCCGATATTCGCCGCGATCGTCCGTAGCGCGACGACCAGGTAGGTCAGGAAGCGCGCGGGGTCGCCATCCCCTTCGTCCAGCGACAGCCAGGCCACCTGCCGACCGCAATCGGCGACCCAGGCGCTGACCAGCGTGGTCTTACCGGCACCGGCGGGGGCGGAGATGAGGGTCAGTTTGCGGTGCAGACCCGCGTTCAGCCGCGCGATCAGGTGAGGGCGGGGGACCGCCTTGGGCCGAGGCGGGGGGACATACAGTTTGGTGACCAAGACCGGCGTAGACATCGTGAGGTCGCCTCACTTCCCTGGACAGGTGACGGCTAGGCGGCGGATCGGCGCAACCACAATGCCGCCTCGAAAGCGACAGGAGGCAAGTGCCGAGTGGCGACGCTGGTGCATGATGAAGCGCTTGCTATTGCCTGTCTCCCTTAGCTGCGTTGCACGCATACGTGTCGGGTTGGCCGACCCCGTCCCCACCCTCCCTTGTGGTGCCGTCCCCACCCTCCCCGCGTCGGGAAGGGTCGCCGCCGCAGCGGCGGGGAGCGGTCCGTCCCCCACGCCGTACCCCACACGTTATTGCGAAACGGACCACTCAGACATCAGATGCAATCGCTCTGATGGCGCAGCCCGATAGGACACAACCGTCTCGTTGGGGCGAACGCCCGGAGATAGGTCGGGCGCTAATGGTGATCGCCGGAGGCGACCGACTCGCGCCCCTGCTCGCGCTCTTCGCGCGCTTGCCGATCCCCCGCACTTGGCGGTGGATCGCTGTCCACCGTCTCGGCCACGGCGGTCGCCGCATGCCGCGTGTCCCGCCGTTTCAGCAGCCAGCGCACCAGCAACACGATGGCGACGATCACGACGATCGCCAGGACACTCCAGCGCCCCGCGCGCTCGAATGTCTGCGCCCCTTCCTGCCAGCGATCGCCGAGCGCACGACCGAGGTGGACCCAGAAATAGGACCAGACGAGCGATACCCCGATGACCGAGACGAGCACCACCTTGTACGAGACGTTCAAGACACCGGCGACGATCGTGGTGGCGATGCGGAGGCCCGGCGTCAGACGCGCGATCGGGATCGAGATCGGCCCCCACTTCGCCACCACCCGCTCGGCCTGGTTAAGGCGTTCCTCGGTGACGTGGATGAGCCGCCCGAAGCGATGGATCAGCGGGCGACCACCGCGCCGGGCGATGAGGTAGAGCAAGGCGGAGCCGCAGGTCGCCCCCAACGTCGCCACCAGCCCGGCGAGATTCGCATCGAGCCGCCCCTGATAGGCGAGGTAGCCGACGTACATCAGCGCCACCTCGTTCGGCAACGGCAGCGGCAACCCTGCTTCTTCGACGAACATCAGGACGAAGATCGCCAGATAGCCATAGTCGGTCAGGAAACGTTCGAGGAGATTGGCGAGATCTTGCAGCATCGCTCATCCTTACATGCGGTTGCAGCATACGAACGATCCGTCGCAACGCCTTCGATATCCCTTGGCACCGACAACAGGCACGCTACACCCTCAAGGCGCCGACAACAGGCACTTTTGCATCCGCTGACGGGATCAGGGTCAGTATAACAGGGGGTATGGGTATCCTCCGCCCCTGTCCGATAGGACAGCCCGCCACCCCGCCCGGATGGGCGGCATCCGGTGTGCGCGCTATTCGCTATACTGGTGCTAATACGTAACGGCGATGCGATCGGCTACATAGATCGGCTACATAGTCGATCGCGGAATGGCGCAGGGTAGCGCGCGATGTTCGCGGGATCGCGGCGAGATCGGCGTAGGCGATGGGTGACGTGATGCGATGGTGACGATCGGTGAGCAGCTCCAGCTGAGCCGCCGTCTGGGTGCGGCGATCGGCGCGCAACGAACGATCTTGCTCGGGACCTGGCTCCGCACCCTGCGCGACATCCCGCGCGACTTCCACGGCAAGCAACCCGAAGCTCACCTTGAAGAATTCGCCCCCACCACCCTCGATGCCCTGATCGAATTCCTCAATCGCGGCGACCGCAAGGCGACCAGACGCCTCGCCACCTCCTGGGCCAATCGGCAGGACGGCCTCGGCGTCGGTCTCGGCGAGAGCATCCGCGCGATCCTCTCCTTCGGCCCCGCCGCCGCCCCCACCCTGCGCCGCCTCGGGCTAGAGCGCGGGCAGGCGCTGATCGAAGGCTTCCTGGCGCTGCTCGCCGAGGAACTGAGCCGTACCTACACCGCCAAACTGAAGCGCGCGCTGCACGCCCGCTCGCAGGCGATGGGCGCGGCGGAGGAGCGGCTGCTCAGCCTGCAAATGGTGGCGGGTGCGGTGGCGCAGGAGCGCGACGAGACGCTGACGCTCGACCTGATCGCCCGCCAGGTGGTGAAGCTGATCGACGCCGACGCCGCCGCCATCTACCTCCCCGACGAGGCGGGCGAGTTCCTGCGCCCGGCCCTCTGTGTCACGCGCGACGGCTCCCCGTACGATCCCCCCGCGATGGCGATCAGCGATACCACCGTGGGACACGTCTACCGCAGCGGCCACCTCCTCGTGGCCGGTGACACCACGACGGCCCCGCAGCGCGAAAGCGCCGCCAGCATCATGGCCCCGCTCCGGGCGCGCGAAGGGGTGGTGGGGGTGCTGGGCGTCGAGAAGCTCGATGGCAGCACCTTCGTCCCCGCCGATGTCGAACTCCTCGGCCTCTTCGCCGATCAGGCGGCGATCGCGCTCGAGAACGCCCGCCTCTTCCGCGAGACAACCCGCCGCACCGAGGAACTCTCCACCCTCTACCGGATCGGGGCGGTGGCGAGCCGCTCGCTCGACATCAACCGCATCCTCGATGACGCCCTGGACAGCACGCTCGATGCGCTCGATCTGGAGACCGGCACGATCTACCTCCTCGACCGCGACTGCCTGAACCTGGAGTTGCACAGCCAGCGCGGTCTCCCGCCCGGCCCTGGCGATCGCCCCGCCCCGCCCACGATCCGTCTCGGCGCTGGCCCGATCGGCACGGTGGCACTGCGCGGGGAGCCGCTGATCCTCGAAGATGCCCGGGCGATGCCGCAGTTGCTCGATGGCTTCCCGATCGATCCGGGCAACGACGCGGAGGTACGCTATCTCGGTATCCCGTTGCGCGCGAAGGATCGCATCCTGGGGGTGCTAAACGTCCTCGGCACCGCGACCGAGGCACGCCGCGAGCGCGAGCGCGACCTCGCGCTGATCGGCTCGATCGGCGATCAGATCGGCGTGGCGATCGACAATGCCCAACTGCTGATGGGGCGTGAGGAACGTCTCTCGCAGCTGACCAACCTCAACGATCTCCTGCGCGCGCTCGCCGCGATCCTCGATGTGGAGAGCCTGCACGAGGCGATCTATCTCGGCTGCTCGCGCCTCTTCGATACCAGCACCTTCTACATCGCCCTCAGCGATCCAAGCACGGGCGCGCTGATCGCGCGACGCTGGTACGCCGATGGCGCACGGCTCATCGAACGCGAGGGGTTGCCGCTCGTCCACGGTCTCTCGCCGCTGGTGGTGGCGGAGGGACGTCCGATCCTCACCGACGATTATTGGGCCGAGTGCCGCCAGCGAGGGGTGCAGGGTTCGCCACGCTTCGTCAGTGGCGCGCTCTCCTGGCTCGGCGTGCCGATGACGATCGGCGGCAAGCACCTGGGGGTGATCGCCCTCGCCAGCCCCGATGTCTGCTACACGGTGGAGGATGCGACGCTGCTGAGCGCGATCGCCAGCGGCTGCGCGGTGGCGATCGAGAATGCGCGCGCCTATGCCGGCGAGCAACGCCGCGTGGAGCAGTTGCGCGCCCTCAACGAGATCAGCCGCACCCTCGTCTCGATCCGCGAGGTCGAACACCTCCTGCCGCAGGTGGCGGGGACGATGCGCGACCGCTTCGACTACAACCACGTCAGCATCCTCCTCTACGACCCGGAATGCGATGATCTCGTCTTGCAGGCGCAGGCGAATCGGGGCGACGGTCCCTCGGATATCGGGCTGCGGATCCCGATCGGGGCGCACATCGTCGGCATCGCCGCCGCGACACGTCGCCCGTTGCTGGTCAACGATGTCGCGCAGGATCCGCACTTCCTCCGCACCGCCTCGGTCTCCGACAGCCGCGCGGAGGTCGCGGTGCCGATTGTCCTCGGCAACCGCCTCCTCGGCGTCGTGGATGTGGAGAGCGCCCGGATCGGCGCCTTCGATGGCGACGACGTGGCGACCCTCCAGACCCTGGCCGACGGCCTGGCGGTCGGGATCGAGAATGCCCGGCTCTTCGAGGCCGAGCGCCGCCGCCGCCAGGAATTGACGAGTATCCTCGACGTGACGACCGCGTCCACCTCCTCGCTCCTCCTCGATGAGGTGCTGGAGATCGTGGCGCGCGGCCTCTCCAGCGCGGTGGATAATCTCCCCTGCGGCGTCTACCTCCTCGACGACACGCAGGAGCGGCTGATCCCGCGCGCCGGGGTCGGCCTCAACGGTGGCGCGCTGGACGGCCTCGCGGGCGAACTGGCGATCACCGTCGCGGACGAGCCCTTCCTGCAAGAGGTGATGGCGAGCGGCCACGCCCAGATGACGAGCCAGGTCGAGCAGGTGGCGCGGATGAACAAGGCACTGGCGCGCGCCCTCGGCCTGCGCTCGCTCCTGGCGGTGCCGCTGATCGCCAAGGGGCGCACCCTCGGTGTGGCGATCGTCGCCGCGATCCGCGCGCAATATCGCTTCACCCGCGCGCAGGCCCGCCTGGTCGAGGCGATCGCCGATACCGCCGCCCTCGCGGTCGAGAACGCCCGCCTCTACGCCAGCAGCCGCGAATTGGCGACGGCGGAGGAGCGCAACCGCCTGGCACGCGAGATCCACGACACCCTGGCGCAGGGGCTGACCGCCGTCACCTTGCAACTCGAAGTGGCCGACACCCTGCTCGAAGAGCCGCAACGCCGGGACGAAGCGCGCGAGAAGGTTCGGCGTGGCCTGGAACTGACCCGCGCCAACCTGGAGGAGGCCCGCCGCTCGGTGATGGATCTGCGCGCCGCGCCGCTGCAAGACCAGACGCTGCCGGAAGCGCTCGATCTGCTGTTGAGCGAGATGGCCCGCGAGCATCGGATCGAGGGCTCGTTCCGCGTCCACGGCGTCGAGGGGCGTCTGCCCTCCCACCTGGAGGCCGGTTTCTACCGGATTGTGCAAGAGTTGCTCAGCAATATCGGCAAGCACGCCCGCGCCACGCAGATCGATATGACCCTGAAGCGCGGGAACGGTGCGCTGATCCTCGCGGTCACCGACGATGGCGTTGGCTTCGACCCGAGCGCACAGCGCGCCGGCGGCGTCGATGGCGGCTTCGGGCTGGTCGGCTTGCGCGAGCGGGTGGCGCTGCTAGGGGGGCGACTCCATCTCGATAGCGCCCCGGACGAGGGGACGAGCGTGCGCGTGACCGTGCCTTTCCACGGCACGGAGCGCGCCATCCCTGCGGTGCCGGAGGCGCCGCGTCCCGCGAGCGGAGCGTGAGCGCCGCCGCGTGGCGTATACTGTGGGCCGACCAAGTGAATAATCGCGCGGGGCGCGGCGATCGGCATGGACCGTCGGCCCCTTCCCGCGTTCAGGTGGTGGGACCATGATTCGTATCCTGGTAGTCGACGATCACCCGGTCGTGCGCGCAGGGCTGGTGATGATGCTCGGCACGCAGACCGATATGGAGGTCGTCGGCGAGGCTGGCGACGGGCAAGAGGCGGTGACGCAGGTCACGGCGCTGCATCCCGACGTCGTGCTGATGGATCTGGAGATGCCGGGACTCAATGGGGTCCAGGCGATCCAGCGGATCATCGCCGCGACCACCGAGACCCGCATCCTCGTCCTCACCGCCTACGATACCGACGAGCGGATCCTGCAAGCGGTGCAGGCGGGCGCGCGTGGCTACTTGCTGAAGGGTGTGCCGCGCGACGAGATCTTCAATGCGGTGCGCGTGGTCAATAGCGGCGGCTCGCTCCTCCAGCCCGCCGTGGCGACGAAGCTGCTGAACCGTGTCGGCGATCTGCTGCGCGGCGACCGCGAGGAGACGCTGACCGAGCGCGAGATGCAGGTGTTATCGCTGATGGCGAAGGGTTATCGCAACAAAGAGATCGCCCGCGACCTCTTCATCACCGAGCGCACGGTGAAGTTCCACGCCAATATCCTCTTCCAGAAGCTGAACGTGGATAGTCGCACCGAGGCGGTCAGCCAGGCGCTGCAACGCGGGATTATCAAGCTCTAAGGGCTGCGTCCTGGGCGGTGATCCCGAGCAGAACAAAACGCGAAAGGGGCCACCTGCGAGCGTGCAGGTGGCCCCTTCGTATCCGTCGTGTCAGCTACTCGGCAAGTGCGCGCGCTGGTGTTGCGGCGCGCTCATCTGCCTCGCGCTCGAAGAGGAGGCAGGGCGCGTCCTTCTGCGGATCGGTCGGGTGTCGCCAGAGGGTCGTTCCATTGGCATGGAAGCCGCAGGCGCGGGCGGGCCGCTGCGAGGCCGCGTTGTCCCGATCGGTCAGCAGATGGAGCCGTCGCAACCCGAACGGCCCGAGCGCCCAGTCGCAGAGCGCGCCGACCGCCGTGCGGGCCAACCCGCGCCCGCGACCTGCCGCCGCGAGCCAATAGCCGACCTCCGCATCGGCCCGTTCCGGGAAGATGTGCAGCAGGCTCGCGGTCCCCAGGAAGGACTCCCCGGCGTCCTCTTCCTCGACGATCGCGAAGCGCGCGGCGGTGCCCGCTGCCCACCCCGTCGCCGTGTCCGCGATCAACGCGCGCGCTGCCTCCATTGTGAACGGCCAGGGAATCGAGGTGTAGCGCCCGATCGCCTCATCCTGCCCGGCGGCGTGCAACGCTGGGGCATCGGCGGGGACGAGCGGGCGCAAGATTAACGCGCCCGCTCGAATGGTTGGCTGCGACCCCATCATCAATCCCCCTCGGCGCGTACGAGCGCTCAGCGTGCTATCGTGTCCGCCATCACCTTCTGATCATCGGCCCGCGTGCCGTACACCATAAAAAGCGAATGGGCGCGACCGCAATTCATGCGGTCGCGCCCGAATCGCCGAGAGAGCACGATCGGCAACGTCGCTGTGCGCTATCCCCGCTCAGTGCCGGAAGTGCCGCACCCTGGTGAAGACCATCGCGATCCCTGCGGCGTCGGCGGCGGCGATGCAGGCGTCATCGCGCACGGAGCCACCCGGCTGGGCGATCGCGACCACCCCGGCGGCGGCGGCGGCCTCGATCCCGTCCGGGAAGGGGAAGTACGCATCGGAGGCGAGGACCGCGCCCCGCGCGCCCTCTCCCGCGCGCGCCGCCGCCAACCCCACCGAGGTGACGCGGTTCGGCTGCCCCGCGCCCATGCCGCGCAGGGTGTTGTCCCCCGCGATCACGATCGCGTTCGACTTGACATGCTTCACCGCGCGCCAGGCGAACGCCAGATCGGCGAACTGCGCGGCGGTCGGGGCGACCCTGGTGACGACGCGCCAGCTCGCCGGATCCTCGTCCAGATCGTTCGGCGTCTGCACCAGCAGCCCGCCGCGCACCTGCCGCACCTCCAGGCGATCCTCGGGGCGGGCGGAGGTTTCCGGTGTGCCGCAGGCGAGGAGGCGCAGATTGCGCTTCTTCTGGAGGATCGCCAGCGCGCCGGGCGTGAAGTCGGGCGCGAGGACGATGTCGTAGTGCGTCTTGGCGATCTCCGTGGCGGTCGCCTCGTCGATCGGACGATTCGCCGCGACGATCCCGCCGAAGGCCGAGACCGGATCGCCGCTGAGCGCGCGCCGGTACGCCTCCGCCAGATCGCCATGCGTCGCCAGCCCGCACGGCAGGGTGTGCTTGACGATCACCACGCACGGCCCGGCGAAGTCGGTCGCCGCGCCCCAGGCCGCATCGGCATCCATGATGTTGTTGTAGGAGAGCTCCTTGCCGTGTAGTTGCCGCGCGGTCACCAGCCCGGCGGGTGCCACGCCGGGCGCGGGGACGCGGTAGAAGGCGGCGCGCTGGTGCGGATTCTCGCCGTAGCGCAGCCCCTGGCTCTTCTCCAGCCCGATCGACAGCTCGCGCGGGAAGAGTTCGTCGTCCGCGCTCAGCTCGAGGTCGGCGCGGAGGTAGCGCGCGATCAGTGCATCGTAGGCCGAGACGTGAGCGAAGGCGCGCGCCGCCAGCCGCCGTCGCCAGGCCAGCGGCACCGCGCCCGCGCGCAGCAACTCGACGGTCGGGGCGTAATCGGCGGGATCGGTCAGGATCAGCACGTCGGGGAAGTTCTTGGCGGCGGCGCGGGTGAGGGTCGGACCGCCGATGTCGATCTGCTCCAACGCCTCTGCGAGCGCGATCTGCGGACCGGCGATCGTCCGCGCGAAGGGGTAGAGGTTGGAGACGACCATGTCGATCGGGCCGAAGCCGTGCTCGGCGAGGGTCGCCAGGTGCTCGGGGCGATCGCGTCGCGCCAGGATGCCGCCATGAACCGCCGGGTGGAGGGTTTTGACCCGCCCATCGAGCATCTCCGGGAAGCCGGTTAGCGCCTCGATGCCCTGCACCGCCACGCCGCCCTCGCGCAGGGCGCGCTCGGTATTGCCGGTGGAGAAGAGTTCCCAGCCGAGCGCCGCCAGATCGCGCCCGAGATCGACGACGCCCGTCTTGTCCGATACGCTGAGCAGCGCCCGCATGCTCGCCTACTCCTCCCGCTGCAACGCCGCGCCGCTCACCGTCGAGCGACCGAATAAGCGGCGAGTATAGCAGACGCCCAAAAGCGCACCGTCCGATTAGCCGCTCGTGACTACTGTCGTGGCGGTCGTGGCCGCGCCGTCCTGGGCGGCGAGGATTGGGAGATACCGGCCAAGGGCGGTCAGTAGCTCGAGTTCCGGCAGCTGCGCCGCCTCGACGGAGATCGCCACGACCGCTTCTTGCCGGACGAAACCACCTTCCTCCCCGGTGGTGGCCGATTCACGTGGGGGCGCAGGGGCGGTGCAGTTCCCTTCGCAGCACGTACGTTCGGGTGCTACACTTCGAGTATGGAAGAGTACGTCGAGGAACTGCCGCCAACCTCACGCCCGCACGACGCGGCGACGCCCCCCGCGCCGCTGCGCGAGGCACTGCCCTACGCCGAGGTCGCGATCAACGGCACCTATGGCGGCGATCGGCGGATCACCCTCACCTACGCGATCCCGGCACGGCTACGCGGGCGGATCGACCGCGGCCAACTGATCTGGGCACCGCTGAAGCAGAAGCTCGTCCTCGGCGTGATCGTCGCCACCCACGAGCAGGAGCCGGACTTCGCCGCCCGCCCGATCCATGCTCCTGTCGAGCCCGAATTTCGCCTCAGCCCGCACCAACTGGCGCTCGCGGCGTGGATGGCGGAGCGCTATTGCTGCTCCCTCTTCGAGGCCGCCCTGCCGATGCTCCCCCCCGGCGCGTCGCGGCGCAGCGTCGTCCACCTCGTCACCACCGGTGCTCCTCCGCCACTCAGCGGCCTCTCGCCGAAGGCGCGGCGACTCCTCGGCTTCCTCGAAGAGCGCGGCGAGACGAGCCTGACCGCCGTGCAGGAGGCGTTCGGCAGCAGCCTCGTCACGGTGGTGCAGCACCTCGAGCGCCTCGGCCTGATCGAGCGGGTGGCCCGCGTCATCCACGACGTGCCCCAGGCGCGCGAGGAGCGCTGGGTCCGCATCCTCCCCGCCGCCCTCGGCACGGAAGAGCCGACCGCGCTCGTCGGCCCGCGCTCCCCGCGCCAGGCGGCGGTCCTGGCGCTGTTACGCCGACAGGCCCGGATCGGGAAGCAGGAAGTACGAAGTACGAAGTACGAAGAAGGGAGCGCGGCGAGGCCGGGCGCCGGGGATGCCCCGTTGCCGGAGGTCGCGGCGGTCGCGCCGCTGCCGCTCGGTGATGTCTACCGGCTGACCGAGGCGAACCGCGCGATCCTCCGCAGCCTCGAAGAGAAAGGCTTCATCGAGGTCTTCGGCGCACCGGGGCGGACCGAGCCGAAAGCCCTCCGCCCGCGCCGTTACGAGTCGCCGCCGCCGCTGACGGCGGAGCAGGGGGCGGTTTGGGAGACGGTGGCGCGGTCGCTGGTCGCGCGGCGCTTCGCCCCGTTCCTCCTGCATGGCGTCACCGGTTCCGGCAAGACGGAGATCTATCTCCGCGCCGCCGGGGCGACCGCGCGCGTGGGGCGGCAGACGCTGGTGCTGGTGCCGGAGATCGCGCTGACCTCGCAGATTGTGGCCCGCTTCGCCAACCGTTTCCCCGGCAAGGTGGCGATCCTCCACTCGGGGTTGAAGGACGCCGAGCGCTACGCCCAGTGGGAGTTGGTGCGGCGGGGCGAGCGCCCGATCGTGATCGGCCCGCGCTCGGCCCTCTTCGCGCCCGCGCCCGACATCGGCCTGATCATCCTGGACGAGGAGCACGAATCGTCCTACAAGCAGGCCACGCCCGACCCCCGCTACGACGCCCGCACCGTCGCGGAGGAATTGGCACGCCTGAACGCGGCCACCCTGATCCTCGGCTCCGCCACCCCCGACATCAGCACCCGCTGGCGCGCGGAGCAGGGGCAGATCGGGCTGCTGGAACTGCACGGGCGCGTCGGCCCGGCGACCGGCGGCGGGCGCGGGGCGATCCCGCTGGAATTGCCGGGCGTGGTGGCGGTGGACATGCGCCAGGAGTTGCGGAGCGGCCATACCGGCCCGTTCAGCCGCGCGCTGATCGCCCTGCTGCGAGAGACGCTCGCGGCCAGGGAGCAGACGATCCTCTTCCTCAACCGGCGCGGCCTCTCCACCTTCGTGCAGTGCCGCGCCTGCGGCGGCGTCTTCAGTTGCCCGCGCTGCGACATCCCCTACGTCTATCACGGCGACCGTGAGACGCTGATCTGCCACCGCTGCAACGGGCGTGAGAATCGCCCGCGCCAGTGCCAGAGTTGCGGCTCGTCCGAGATCAGCTACTTCGGCGCGGGGACGCAGCGGATCGAGCGCGAGGTACGGGCGCTCTTGCCGAAGGCGCGCGTGCTCCGCTGGGACCATGACGCGATCAGCGCCAAGGTCGATTCCGCGCAGTTGCTGGCGCGGGTGCAGGATCACGAGGTGGACGTGATCGTGGGGACGCAGATGGTGGCGAAGGGGCTCGACCTGCCGCTCGTCACGGCGATCGGCGTGATCAACGCCGATACGATGCTGAATCTCCCCGATTTTCGGGCGGGCGAGCGCACCTTCCAAATCCTGACCCAGGTGGCGGGGCGCGCGGGGCGGCGCGGGCCGGGCGGGCGGGTGATCCTCCAGAGCTACACCCCGGAGCACTACGCGGTCAACGCGGCGCTCAGCCACGACTACGCCGACTTCTACCGCGAGGAATTGGACTTCCGCCGCACCCACCGCTACCCGCCCTTCAGCCGCCTCGCGCGCTTCGTCTACCGCCACGCCGACGAGACGGTCTGCATACGCGAGGGGGATAAGCTGGCGCGGCAGGTCGCGATCGTCGCCCAGCACCTCGGACTGGAAGACCTCGACATCATGGGGCCGACCCCCTGCTTCGCCGCGAAGATGCGCGACCTCTACCAGTGGCAGCTGATCATCCGCAGCAACGAACTGGATACGGTCATGCGCCACCTCCCGATCCCCTATGGGTGGACGGTCGATGTCGATCCGGTGAGCATGCTGTAGCGGTCCCTGACAGAAGCGAAGGTTAAGGGGAAGAGGAAAAGGGTTCCCGCAGGAACCCCAAAGGCTCGCACCTTCCACCTCCGGTACTCTGGATTACCGGAAGCATATCATCGCTGCTAACGTTTTTGCCCCGCTCCGGCGCAATGATGTCGAGGATAGGGCGGAAAGCATTCTCCGTTCTCGATGCGGTATCCTCTCGATGCATCGCCAAGACGACGCTTGTACTGTGCGTTACGGAAAGGACACCTCACCCGATGCTCCTGACAATGGCACTGGCGTTGCCGATGGATGGGCCGCCGATCCGCGATGCGGCGATCCTGGTGGCGGCGGGTCGCATCGTCGCGGTCGGGGGGCGCGCGGAGATCGCGGCGCTGCCGGAGGCGCACGGGGTCGAGCGGCGGGACTTCGGAAGGGCGGTCGCGCTGCCGGGGCTGGTCAACGGCCACATCCACCTCGAATTCACCGCGCTCGGGCCGCTGCGCGCGCCGGAATCGTTCCACCCCTGGATTCGCGGGTTGGTCGCCTGGTCGCAGGGGCAGACGGAGGACGACTGGCGCGCGTCCGCCGTGGCGGGCGGGCGCACCTCGCTCGCGGCGGGGGTCACCTGCCTCGGGGAGATCCTGACCCGCAGCTACGGGCTGGCGACGATGCTCGACCTCGGGCTACACGGCACCGCCTACCTCGAATTTCTGGGCGGGCGACGCGCCACCATCGGCGAGGAGTTGGCGCGCTTCGACGGGCGGCTCGCCGACGCACGGGCGCTCCTGGCCGAAGGGGGCGATCCGCCGGGCGTCCGCCTCGGCCTCTCGCCGCACACCCCGTACTCGGTGACCGGGCCGGGGATCCGCGCGATCGCCGGGCGCGCGCACGACGCCGCTCTGCCGCTGGCGATGCACCTCGCGGAGTCGCCGGACGAGGTCGCGTTCCTGCACGACGGCACCGGCGTCATCGCCGACTTCCTCCGCACCGCCGAACCGGATGGCTCGCCGCGCGAGACGTTTCGGGCGGGCGGCTACGGGATCGGGCCGGTCGGGCACGTCGCGGCGCACGGGCTCTTTCGCGCGGGACACCCGACGCTGCTCATCCACGGCACACAACTGACCGACCCGGAGATCGCCACATTGCGCGACGAGGGCGCGGCGATCGTCCTCTGCCCGCGCAGCAACGCACTCCTCCGCTGCGGCGCGGCCCCGGTCGCGGCGCTCCTCGCGTCCGGCGTGACGCTGGCGCTCGGCACCGACAGCCTCGGCTCGAACGCGGACCTCGATCTCTTCAACGAACTCCGCGCCCTCGCCGCGATCGCCCGCGCGCAGGGGTTGACCGACGAGGCGGCGCTGGCGCGGCGACTGCTGGCCCTCGCCACGCTCGAAGGGGCGCGGGCGCTCGCGCTCGATGATCAACTCGGCTCGCTGACGCCGGGCAAGCTGGCCGACGTGGCGCTCCTCGATCTCCCCGCCGCCCTGGACGGCGATCCGTACGAGGCGATTCTGGATGAAGGCGCCACGGCGCGTGTATGCTGCACGATCCTCGGCGGTCGGGTCGCCTACGAGGCCGCCCTTTGAGCACCATCGCCACCGATGACGCCCCGCGCGGCACCAGCGAAGAAAGGGACCGATGACCACACCGACCGCGACCCTCCCCCAGGCGATCGTCTTCGACATGGATGGCCTGCTGGCCGACACCGAGCCGCTTTCCTTCCGCGCCTGGTCCTCGATGATCGCGCGTGATTACGGCGTGGCGATCACCGCCGAGGACGAGCGCTGGTCATCGATCACGGTCGGCAAGAGCGGCCCGGTCGTCTGGGAGCTGATCCGCGATCGCTTCGCGCTCCCGGTGGAGTTGCCGCGCGACATCCCCTCGCTCGCCGAGCGGACGCGCGAGCGCTACGACGCGATCCTGGCCGAAGGGGTTCCGGCGATGCCGGGGGCGATCGCGACGGTCCGCGCCTGTCAGGCGGCGGGGATCACCCTCGGCGTGGCGTCGAGTTCCTCGATGGAGCACATCCACATGGTCCTCACTGGCCTCGGGATCATCGATGCGTTCACGGCGCTGACCTCCGGCAAGGAGGTGCCGCACAGCAAGCCCGACCCGGCGATCTACCTGCTCGCCTGTCGGCGCCTCGGCGTCGAGCCGCGAGGGGCGGTCGCGCTCGAAGACAGCGGGCCGGGGATCGCGGCGGCGCGCGCGGCGGGGCTGCGCTGCCTCGCCGTCCCCAGTGAACTGACGATTACCCACGACCTCACCACCGCCAGCGCGATCCGCAGCTCCCTCATCGGCGTCACACCGGAGGAGCTGGGCGCGCTCCCCTGGTAGGTCGCATCCACGTTCACACCGCGCCCCGTCCACGTTCACACCAAGGAGCCGCCGTGCCGTTGGCCGACCTTGACGCGATCCTGGCCGCGACTGTCATCGAACATGACCGGCTCGTCGCCGCCTGGCTGCGCGACGAGCCGGGAAGCTGGGGGGCGCTCGCGGGACAGGCGATCATCGCCACGCGCCGCGCGCTCGGGCGGGGTCTCACCGATGCTGAGCGCCGACTTGTCTGGCAGCGGCTCTGGGAACGCCTCGTCCTCCTACGCGGCTAAATCTGCCCATTTGGACGTGCCCGGCCCCGATCGGTAGGGAACCCGGTACTTCCTGGGGATGCCCCAAGACAAAGGGCTTGCCTACACTGAGGGAAAGCGAACGAGCGCGGCGGTGTTAGCACCCGCCGCGCTTTCTCCCTCAGGAAAGGATCTTCCCCATGCCCTGGATCGCAGCGCGACACCGCGTCTGGCGCGTCGCGCTGGCGTTGCTGCTCGCCCTGCCCCTGCTAACCGGTATCGGCGGGCCGTCGCTGAGCGGCGCGCGCCAGGTGCGCGCCGCCACCGCGCTGCCCACCCACTTCGGTATCGGTCTCGCGGCGCAGCCGACTTCGACCGATCTCGATGGCTGGTTGCCCGATTCGGGGATCCCCTGGGACTACGCCTACCAATACCTCGCGGCGGGGGTCAACACCGGCAGCGGCTGGGAAGGCTGGAACGAGCGCGGGCAATTCCCGCTCCGGTACGCGCGAGCAGCCCATGCACACGGCTATATTCCCACCTTCTCCTACTACGAGATGTATCAGAGCAATGGTTCCTGCACCGGCTGCGGCGAGGTGCAGAAAGACCTCTCCAACCTCAACAACCCGACCATGATGGCCGCCTATTACGCCAACTTCACGTTGCTGATGCGGCGCCTCGGCCCCGGCACCTATGACACCATCGCGGGCTACGGCGACACGGCGATCGTCCACATCGAGCCGGACTTCTCCGGCTACGCGCAGCAGGCGACCCTCAACAACGGCAACTGCTACCGCTATTGCACCGGCACCGGCAACGACCCGGCCTTGCTGAATGCGGCGGTGACCTCCTCCGGCGTGACAGAGGTCGCGGCGTATCCGAACACGTATCAGGGCTTCAACTGGGCGTTGTTGCATCTGCGCGACCTCTACGCGCCCAATGTGCGCCTCGCCAACCACATCAGCGGCTGGGCCACCGGCGACGATATCGGCAGCGACACCCGCACCGATCTCGATGCGGCGGCGCGCGGCATGCAGGCGGGACAGTTCGCCGCGCGCAGCGGCGCGACGAGCGCCCCCAACGGCACCTCCACCTACGACTTCATCTTCAACGATATCGCCGACCGTGACGCCGGGTACTACAAGTATGTGCTCGGGCTCGATGTCTTCTGGGATCGCCAGAACACCATCTTCCCCAACTTCCACCGCTGGGAAACGTATCTCGGCGCGGCGATCGCGGCGGCGGGCGGCAAGCCGACCTACGTCTGGCAGATCCCCCTCGGTAATCAGGTCTTCAAGACGATGGGCAACACCAACGGGCACTACCAGGACAACCGTGCCGAGTACTTCTTCGGCCACATCGATGAGTTGATGCAGATCGGGATCGTCGGACTGCTCTTCGGCGCGGGGAACGACGGGAGCACGCGCAACACCGACGACAAGAATGATGGGACCACCAACCCCGCATCATTCTGCACCGGTGATGGTACGAGCGGCACCCCGATCTGCAACACCACCACGAGCACCGTCGCGGACGACGATGGCGACTATCTGCGGCTGGCGGGGCGGCAATATTACAGTGCGCCGCACCCGCTCCCCGGCACCAGCCCACCGCCGAGCCCCACACCTACAACTACGCCGAGCACCTCGCCGACGCCGGTGCCCACGACCAGCCCCACGCCTTCCGCAACTCCAACGCCTTCGGCTATCCCAACCAGCTCGCCGACACCATCGCCCATAACCAGTCCCACGCCGGGAACAGTCCGCTACGCCCTCACGCTGAGCGGGACGGCGGGCGGGACGGTCGCCGCCTCGCCGACAGGTGGCAATTACGTGGCCGGGACGACGGTCACAGTGACGGCCACGCCGAACACGGGCTATCTCCTCAGTGGCTGGACGATCGATGGGGTCGATCGCGGCTGGCTCGATCCGCTGACGCTGACGATGGACCGCGCACACACCGTCGTCGCCACGCTCGCGCCGCGCGCCGCCTTCGCCGATCTCCCCGCCGACCAGACCGTCACCAACGCGATCCAGCAATTGGCGGCGCGCGGGATCATCCACGGCTACGGATCACCGGACAATCGCTTCGGCCCGAACGATCGGATCCTGCGGGCGCAGATGGCCGCGCTGATCGTGCGCGCGATGGACTGGCCCCCCGGTGGCACGACCACCTTCTCGGATCGCGGGCCGGTGGACGACGAGCTGTGGGGCGCGGTCGGGGCGCTAGCCGAACGTGGCGTGGCGCGCGGCTATGCCGATGGCACCTACGATCCGACCGGCCCGGTCCTCCAGGTGCAGACGATCGCCTTCATCGCCCGCGCGATGGTGGCGCGCGGCTACTGGCAGGCCCAGCCCGACAACCCGGCGCTCTATCCCAACGTCCCCGCTTCCTCCGGTCATCGGGGCGACATCGCCACCTGGGTACGCTATGCTGGCCCCATACCGGGGACGATCGGCACCGCCCACAACTGGGGAGGCTGGTCCACACCCGCCACGCGCGCCTGGTTCGCGCTGTCCCTCTGGACGGCCCTGGAGCAGTATTGGCGGTCAGTAGCCAGTAGTCAGAAGAGTACGGCCTTGCTCCGACTCTTCTGACTACTGGCTACTGACTACCGGGCTCTTGTGCTCATTCTTTGGCCGCGAACCTTGAGTGTAGGAGACACTAACGTGAATAAAATAATCAGGAATTTGCTGATTGGTGTGAAATCCGGCACCGCAGAGCAGGCGCGCGGCGCGAGACCGCGCGTTCCAACGCGGCTGTGAGCAGCTACTTCGACTGAAGCTTGACGATCCTTCTCACGGTAGTGTCTCCTCTCAACAGAAGTTGCCCACAGAACGAGCACAAGAGCCTACTGACTACTGACCTCCACTCGCCAACAGCAAGGAGCCCTGCCACCATGCCCGCCACTCGCCCGCGCCTGCGCGACCTCGGCATCACGATCGGCACGGAGCCGACCGGGCCGCTGAATGCGATCACCGATGTACCGGGGGTGCGCGTGGGACACACCACCGTGATCCACGGCGCGGGGGCGTTGCGCGTCGGGGCGGGTCCGGCGCGCACCGGGGTCACGGCGATCCACCCGCACGAGGGCTCGGCCTTCACCGCGACGGTCCCGGCGGCGATCGCGGTCCTCAACGGCGCGGGGGAGATCACCGGGCGCTCGCAGATCGATGAGTGGGGCATCCTCGAATCGCCGATCCTGATCACCAACACCCTCTCGGTCGGCACCGTCCATCGCGGCGCGATCGACTGGCTGGTGGCGCACGAACCGACGCTCGGGCAACAGGACTTCGCCATCCCGGTGGTCGCGGAGACGTATGACGGCTATCTCAACGATATCGCGGGGCAGCACGTCACCGTCGCGCACACCCTCGCCGCGCTCGACGGCGCGACGGGCGGACCGGTGGCCGAGGGGAACGTCGGCGGTGGCACCGGCATGCTGCTCTTCGGCTTCAAGGGGGGCATCGGCACATCCTCGCGCCGGGTGCCGCTGGCCGGGCGTCAGTACACCGTTGGCGTGCTGGTGCAGGGGAACTTCGGGCGGCGGCCACACCTGCTGGTCGATGGGGTGCCGGTCGGGCGCGAGATCACCGACCTGGGCATGGAGCTGCACCCGACCGCCCCGCCGAGCGACGAGCGCAAAGAGGGTTCGATCATCGTCGTCATCGCCACCGACGCCCCCCTCTCGGATCGCCAGCTCGCACGCCTCTGCCGTCGCGGGATGCTCGGCATCGGGCGGGTCGGCGGCATCGCCGGACACAGCTCGGGCGATCTGCTGCTCGCGTTCTCGAACGCGCCGGAAGTCCGCGTGCCACGCCCCCCCCCGATGGACGAGGCGGGCGTGGTCGATCCGTTATTGGTCACACCGCGCCTCTACGATGGCCTGCTCGACCCGATCTTCGCCGCCGTGATCGATGCGACCGCCGAGGCGATCCTCAACGCGCTCGTCGCCGCCGAGACGATGACCGGGCGGGATGGCAACACCGCCCATGCCCTGCCGCACGACCGTCTCCGCGCGATCATGCAGCGCTACGGGCGCTTGGGCGATACTTCCCCCGACGCTGGGGACTGATCCCGGCGCACACAGGGGAACGATGGGGGCGATGGCAGCAGAGAGAACACCGACCGCGCTGATCACCGGCGGCTCGCGCGGTATCGGCGCGGCGACCGCCATAGCGCTGGCGACACGCGGCTACGATAGCATCATCACCTATCGCAATAAGGCGGCGCGCGCCGAGGGTGTCGTCGCGGAGATCGCGGCGCACGGGCGGCGTGGCCTCGCGCTGGCGGCGGACATGACGAAAGCCGACGACGTCGCGGCCCTCTTCGCGCGGGCGGCGGCGTGGTCGGATGGCCTCGATCTGCTCGTCCTCAACGCCTCGGGCGGGTTGGAGCGCGATCTCCTCGCTGCGGATCCCGAGTACCCGACCCGCCTCAATCGCGACGCGCAACTCGCCACCGTGGACGCCGCGCTACCCCTCCTGCATCGGGGCGGCACGATCGTCTTCATCACCAGCCATTGGGCACATCTATACGGTCACGTCACGCAACTCCCGGCGTATGCGGCGGTGGCCTCGTCCAAACACGCCGGGGAGGGTGCCCTGCGCGCGCGGCAGGAGGAGCTTGCGGCGCACGGCGTCCGCCTGCTCATCGTGACCGGCGATCTGATCGAGGGGACGATCACCCCGAAGCTGCTCGCCCGCGCCGCCGCCCAGGGTTTTGCCGCCGCTACGCCGAGCGCTCTGCCGACCGCCACCGAGATGGGCGCGGCGATCGCGGCGACGGCGACCGACCCGACCCTGCCGAGCGGGCACACCACGGTCGTGGGTCGGCCACTCGACACGCTGGACAACTGAGCGCGTCCCCAACGAGGGAACGCTCATTTCTCTGTGACAATGGCGGCTATACCGATTCCAACTGCTGGAGACGGTGGAGGGGTGATGTCGCACAACAGGCGCATCCGGCTTGCGGCGTTCGATGTGGATGGCACGCTGATCCGCCCGGATACCTGTTGCGAGGCGATCGCCCGACCGCTCGGGCGATTAGCGCGGATGCGCGAGTTCGAGCGAGCGAGTACTGTCGCGCAAATCACCGCCGCACGCGCTGAGATGGCCGGCTGATATGCTGGTCGCAGCCATGCCGTACTCTGCAAGCCGCTTGCCGACGCGACTTTAGCCCCTGGCCTCTACGCCGGTTTCGCTCGTCTCCGTCAGCACGGCGTCGCGACAGCCCTCGTGTCGATCACCTGAGATTTCGCTGTCGCCTGGTTCGCACGGTTGCTCAGCGCCGACTACTACGTCGGAACGAACCTCGCCGCAGACGGCACGATCGCGCACTTCTGGCCCGAAGACAAAGCACGCTGGATTCGAGCGCTTGCAACCGCTCTCGATATCGGGCTTGATCAGGTGGCCGCGGTGGGGGACTCAGCAGGCGATGTACCGATGCTGCAAACTGTCGGTCTACCCTTCTTCGTTGGACAATCCCTCCCACTGGAACTCGCGGTTGTGACGCACGTACCCAATGGCGACATCGACCAGATCGCACACAGCATCATCGCCGCTGGGAAGTGATCGGAGCATCACGGCGTCTGGCTCCACATTTCCCCTATTAGAGTTGCGTCGCAATAAGGTTGGGGCGCGTATACTGTCCCGAGCGGCGTGACGGCGGCGGTGGGAGTGGTGGCATGATCGGGCGGGCGGTGTGGTTAACCCAACAGCCGCCAGTTTTTCGGGC
>JAABUH010001777.1_pt1 | contig 22450 bp, 18 predicted proteins | sample 5559121 | NCBI WGS metagenome assembly JAABUH01 (sample SAMN10711871, study PRJNA513364) | rock metagenome | isolation source: Antarctica rocks | place: Antarctica: Victoria Land, Battleship Promontory nord | collected 2015-12-28
CGCCCGCGCCCCTATCGTGCGGCGAAGCGATAGAGCGTGCGGGCGTTGTCGGCCATGATCGCCCGCTCCAGGTCCGGCGCGATCCTGGTGGGGATCGCCTGGTCGGGCGCATCGAAGTCCCAGTGCGGGTAGTCGGTGGCGAACATCAGGCGATCATTCATGTCGAGGTGGCGCAGCAACTGATGGAATTCCTCACCCGTGTTCGGCTCCTCCATCGGCTGGGTCGTGATCCAGAAGTGCTTGCGGATATACTCGGACGGGAGCCGCTGCAGGTGCGGCACCTCCTCGCGCAGGTGGCCGTAGGCGCGATCGAGTCGCCACATCAGCGCGGGCAGCCACCCGAAGCCGCCCTCGATCAGGACGATCTTCAGCGTCGGGAAGCGCTCGAAGATCCCCTCGGTCACCATGCTGATGACCTGGGACTGGAAGGCGGTGGGCATGCCGGCGTGGTCCTCGATGTAGAAGGACGGCCAGCCCGCCCCGGTGATCGGCCCGCCGCCGTGTCCGCCGAAATGGATGCCGATCGGGAGGTCGTGGCGCACGGCGGCCTCGTACATCGGCCAGTACTTGCGCCGCCCGAGGGGTTCGCTGGTGCGGATGGACAGCAGCACCTGGACGAAGGCGGGGTTGTCGCCCACGCGGTCGATCTCGGCCGCCGTGAGTGCGCCATCCTCGTAGGGCACCACGATCGAGGCGCGCAGTCGCGGTTCCGGCTCGACCCACGCGGCGAGTTGCCAGTCATTGGTCGCGCGGGCGTGGGCGGCACCGTACTCCAGGTTCAGCTGCCCGCCCGCCCCGAGGAGCGGGTTCATGACGCCGTATTCGATCCCCCAGGTGTCGAGCAACTGCTCGCGCAGGAAGTCGAGATCCGCGCCAGGGGGCAGCCCGGACGGCGGCCAGGAGTCGGTGCGGGCGGCATTCTGGTTGGCGCGTGGGTAGGCGGCTCCCGCCGGGCCACGCTCCCCGAAGAGTTCATGGTGTCGTCGCCAGCGCGCGGGCATGTAGGTGGCGAGCGTGTCCTTCGTCGCCGGGACGGTGTGGATGTCGCAGTCGATAACCGCGCGCCTGGTCCGTTCGCGCGTCGTTGGTCGGGTCGAGAGTGCTGTCATCGGTGCCGTCCTTTCTGTCGGATACGATGCTCATCGCGCGACTCATCGCGCTCCCTGCGGTGTGAACGGCGAGGTCGGTCAGAGGCGGTAAAAGGCCCGGGCATTGTCCGCCAGGATCTTGCGCCGCAACCCCGCGGATAACCCGTCCGGCAGCGCCTCTTCGATGCGGTCGAAGTGCCGGTGCGGGTAGTCGGTGGCGAACATCAGGAGGTCGTCGCTGCCGAATTGCGCGAGAACCTCGCCGATCGCGGCGGCGTCGAGCGGCAGATCGAGCGGCTGGGTCGTCAGGCGGATATGCTCGCGGACGTAATCCGAGGGCAAACTCTTGGTCCAGGGCACCTCGCGGCCCAGGTCCTTCCACTCCTTGTCCATGCGCCACAGCAGCGCCGGGAGCCAGGTGAAGCCGCTCTCGAGCAGGGCGACCCGCAGCGTCGGGAAGCGATCGAAGACGCCTTCGACGATCAGGTTCAGCACCTGCGATTGGAAGACCTGGGCCATGCCGACATACTCTTCGAGGTAGTAGGAGTGCCAGCCCGCGCCGCCGGGCGGGTTGCCGGGGGAGCCGCCGAAGTGGATCCCCACCACCAGGTCGTGCCGCGCAGCGGCCTCGAAGAGCGGGTGATAGTGGCGATTGCCGTAGAGCATCGGCGAGCGCACCGGCAGGGAAACCTGCACGAAACCGGGGTGCTGGCCGAGCCGATCGATCTCCTTCGCCGCCATCTCCGGCTGCTGGCTGGGTACCACCAGCGATGCGCGCAGCCGCGGCTCGCGGTCGAGCCACTCCGCGACGAGCCAGTCGTTCACCGCGCTCGCCATCGCGGCGGCGGCGTCGGGATTATGGACACTCTCGACCGCATAGGCACACGAGAGGATGCCGATCGCGATCCCCCACGGGTCGAGCACTTGCTGGCGCAACGTCGCGAGGTCCGAACCCGGTGGCCCCCCGCCGGGCGGCGTGGCGTCGGGGCGTGCCGCGATCGGCGCGCCCTTGGGATAGTCCGAGTCGGTCGGCCCCTTGAAGGCCGATTGGGTGATATATTCGCGCCAGTGCTCCGACAGATAGGGGAAGAGCGCCTGCACGCTCGGCACGGCGTTGTGGAGGTCGCAGTCGATCACCGCCTGCCCGAGCGGGGTATGGCGGGGGGCGGTTGTCGCTTCTACCAAGGGTCTCCACTCCTTCCCGGCAGCCGCCCCCCCGAAATCTATTGGGAGTCGGCCGCGTCGGGCGCTATCGTCGCCACCACTGCGAGCGTACCGCGCGGCGTGCGGATTTCCGCCAGCGGATCAGAGGCCGCTCAGCGCGTCCTGCACATCCTTGTTCCAGCGGGTGAGTTCGGCCTTGATGTCGGCTTTGTTGAACATCACCGCCTCGAAGGCCTTCTGGAACCCCTCGGCGCGCTGGACCTGCGTGAGGAGTTCGACCTCCGAGCGGATGCGCGGGACCGCCGCGTCCGACATCTTCTTCCACACCGCCGCGTCGGGGAGTTTGGCGAAGCCGGCGTATTTCTCGGTCCAGCCCTGCACCGGGGCCACGATCCCGCCATCGCCCCTAGCCCTTGACCGCCCCTGCACCTAAGCCGCGAGTGATGCGGCCACTGGCGAGCAGGAAGAAGAGCAACGAGGGCGCGATCACCATCACGCCGGCGGCCATGCGGCCGCCCCACTCGATCGTGTCGCCCGGGCCGCCCTGGAGGAAGAGTGCCAGCCCGACCGGGATGGTCTTCAAGTCGTTCGTTTGGATCAGCAAGAGCGCGAATGTGAATTCATTCCAGGCCCCGAGAAAGGCGAAGATGGCCGCGGTCACGATGCCCGGGCGGGCTAGCGGCAGGATGATGCGGAGGAAGACCTGCAAGTGCGTTGCCCCATCGACCCGGGCCGCCTCGTCGATCTCGTGCGGGATCGTCTCGAAGTACGCGATCAACAGCCAGAGGGCGAAGGGGAGGCTGAAGGTGACGTAGGCCAGCACGAGCCCGGCATGGCTGTTGGTCAGCCCGACCTGACCAAAAAACAGCGTCAGCGGGATTGCCAGCAGGATACCGGGGAACATGTAGGCCAGGAGCACGCTGCGCTGGATCAGCTCGCGCCCTCGGTAACGAAAGCGTGTCAGGGAGTACGCGGCGAGGCTGGCGATGATGATCGTCAGGGGCGTCACGATCAGCGCGATCTTGACGCTGTTGACGAAGAAGGTGGTGATCAACCCGACCGACAGCACGCGCTGATAATTGGAGAGGTCGATCGCGCGCGGCAGGAGGCTCGGTGTGGCGGCGATCAGATCCATGCCGGTCGTGAACGAACTCTTGATGAGCCAGTAGAGCGGGAAGAGCGCAAACAGTCCGTAAAGGCTCAACCCGGCGTAGACGCCGACCCGGTGCAGCGCTCGACGCCAGTTGATCGCCGCAGGATACGATCGTGGGGTGGTCATGACTGCGGTGGTCTTAGCCATGTTCTGCCTTCCGTTGAATGGTGAGTGCGCGCAGGTAGACGACCGCCGCTCCCGCGAGGACGAACAACATCAGCACGGATACTGCCGCCGCTTTACCGGGCAGGAACTGCTGCCAGCCGAGATTGTATGCCAGGAGCGGTAGGGTGAGCGTGGCCCCATTGGGGCCACCCTGGGTTAGCAGGTAGATCAGCTCAAAGGAGTTGAAGACCCAGATCGTGCGCAAGACCAGCACGATGGTGATTACCGGACGCAGGAAGGGTAGCGTCACGTAGCGGAACACCTGAAACGGCGTGGCACCCTCGATCCTGGCCACCTCGTAGTATTCCTGGCCGATCGACTGCAAGCCGGCCAGCAGGGAAGCGGCGATGAATGGGTAGCCGTACCAGACACCGATGGCGATAACGACCGGCAGCGCCGTCGTCGGCTGGCCGAGCAGGAAGACCGGCTTTGGCATCACTCCCAACGCCACCGCCAGCCAGGTGATGACCCCGCCCTGGTCATTGAGCATCCACCGCCAGATCATGGCGTAGACGATGATCGGGAAGGCCCACGGCACCAGGAGTGCGACGCGGAAGAAGCGTTGGCCGGGGACATCCTGGTTGAGCAGCAACGCCGCCACGAGGCCCACCACAAACTGGCAGGTGACCGCCCCGATCGTCCAGAGAACGGAGATCCTCAGGGAAGGCCAGAAGCCGAAGACGTCATCGGTGAGGATATCGGCGTAATTTCTCAGACCGATGAAGGACGTATCGGGGAACATGAAGGATTTATTGGTGAACGAGTAGGCGATGTTGGCCAGCACAGGGTACACCAGGACGACCGCGAGACAGATCGCCGCCGGGGCCAAGCCAAGCCAGATGAAGTGGCGGTCGATCAGCGCCATCAGCCGTCCGCCGGGGGCGACGCGCGCGTGGTTTGCATGGTTGTCTGATCGGACTGCCATCAGCGCCGCCCCTGCGAAATAGCCGCGTTCATCCGCTTCACCTGATCCGCGATCGCCTGTTTGATCGGCACGTTCTCCAGCCCGATCGCCTGCATCATCTGCGGGAAGCCGGGATTGGTATTAAGTGCCAGCGTGTTAGTCGGGTTGAAGCCGTAAACGTAGCCGCCCTCGATGCCCTTGTTACTGGCCTCCAGGCTCGTCTTGACCACGTCCGGGTACTGGCTGAGGATCGGGTTGTCCACGAACTTGGGCGAGTCGGCCACTGTTTTCGTGACCGGGAAGACCCCGACAATAGAATGCAGGAAGGCGAGGTTCGGCTCATCCTGCATGATGAAGGAGAGGTACTTCTTGGCACCCTCCAGATTCTTGGCCCCCTTGCCCAGCGCGAAACCGATGTTTGTCGTCACGGGTTGCGGCGCTTGACTCTTGCCCGGTGGCACGAGCGTACCGAGATCCTTGACGCGCTGCGGTGCCTGCTGCGCGGTCCACTGGAGAATCGAGGGCCAGGTGACGATGGTGCCGACGTCTTTGGCCAGGAAGAATTTGACCTGATCGTCCTCGGTGTAATTCGGCATGCCCTGTGGCCCGGTGTCCTTGATCAACCGGGCGAACATATCGACCGCCGCCTCGCCCTCGGGGGTGTCGAGCAGGACCTTGCCCGCCTTATCGAAGATAGACGAGCCCTGGCCGCGCATCAGATAATCGATAACCTCGGGTGAGTGATCGGCTGGCGCGAGCGCCGAACCGAACCGGTCGTCCCCGGTCAATGCTTTGGCACCGGCATACCAGCTTTCCCAATCGGTTGGCGGCTTAAGTCCCTTGGCCGCGAAGAGGTCCTTGCGGTAATACATCATACGCGGGAAGACGTAGAGCGGGATGCCGTAGTAAGCCCCCTGATACTGCCAGGTCGCGAGCGGTGCCTCCAGGAAGAACTGGCTGCCTCCCAGGTCTTTAACCACATCGTCCGCCCGCTCGGTCGCTCCGGCGACAGAGGCAGCGCCCATCTCGGTGAAGCTGGCACAGAGTAGCTCCGGCATCTGGCCGGACTGCTGAGCGGCGATCCAGCGTTGGCGCATATTGGCGAAGCCGACGAATTCCATCTTGAGCGCCTGGTCGGGGTATTTCTCATGGAACTTGGTGCCCCACTCATCCACCCACTTCTGGCGTTCCGGCTGGCCCCAAGGAATCCAAAAGGTGACAACCTTGGCATTGGGCGGGACCGTGGCCGGCGCGATGGCCGCTGTCGGTGCCGAGCCGGGCGTCACGCCCCCACCGACAGCGGCCTTGGTCGGGGCCGTAGTGGTAGTACCGCCGCCACAGGCAGCCAGAACCCCCAGTCCGGCACCCAGCATGCTCCCGAAGAACAACCGCCGCGAAAAGCGTTTCATTCCGGTTCCGGTGCCTATCTCCCCATGTTGCATAGCTGGACTTCCTGCCTTTCTAACCATACCCCGCAGGATGGAGGAGCGGAGATGCTGCGATAATTGGCTGACGCAGATACGCCGCGACGACCGGCCCGCGACCTCTGGTACGTGGTGCCTCCCCGTGCGCCGCCCGTTCAACCCGCCCGCTACGCCACGCGGTAGGGTGCCAGCGACTCGTAGTTCGGGTCGGCGCCGATGCCCGGCACGTCGGGCGGGCTGACCGTGCCATCATCGTTCAGGCGCAGCGTGTGGTGGTAGATCTTGCCCCACATCGGATCGACCGTATCGCGGTAGAACTCCAGGATCAGCCCGTTGCTGATCGCCGCGACGAGGTGGACGTGGATGTCCTGCGAGCCGTGCGGCGCGATGTCCAGATCGTGCGCCTGCGTCAGCGCCGCGACCTTCATGAACTCGGTCACCCCGCCCAGGACCTTGGCATCGGCGTTGTAGATCGCGGCGGCGTTGTGCGCGATCAGGTCGTGGAAACCGTAGCGGGTGTACTCGTTCTCGCCGGTGGCGATCGGGATGCTGGTCGCCTCGGCCAGCTTGCGATGCCCCTCGTAGTCGTCGGGTTTCACCGGCTCCTCGAACCAGTAGGGGTCGAATTCCTCGATCCGCTTCGCGAAACGGATCGCCTCGTAGGAGCGATAGGCGCAGTTGGCATCGACGAGCAGTTTGACGTCCGGGCCGATCGCCTCGCGGACGGCCCGGACGCGCGCAACATCCTCACGAAGCTCCACGCCGCCGACCTTCATCTTGATCGCGCGGGCACCCAGCGCCACGTTATCGGTCATCTCTTGTTGCAGCTCTTTCAGCCCCTTGCCCTCCTCGTAGTAGCCCCCCGCGATGTAGGTGGGGACGCGGTCGCGGAAGCCGCCGAGGAGCTTGTAGAGCGGCAGCCCCGCCGCCTTGGCCTTGATGTCCCAGAGGCCGATGTCGAGCGCGCTGATCGCCCGCGTGGTCAGCCCGCGCCGCCCGACCAGCTTCGGCACCCACATCGCGTGCCAGAGGCGCTCCACGTCGATCGGGTCCTCGCCGATCAGCAACGGCGTCAGCACCTCGATCGTGGCCCGCCCGATCGGCCCGCCGCCGCCGAGGCCGATCCCGGTGATCCCCTCGTCCGTCGCGAACTTCACGATGTCCAGGCCGCTGTGCGTGTAGGTGTGGAGGCCGTTCGAGATCGGCGTGTGGCGCGGCCACCTGTACTCCTCGGTCGTGATCCCGGTGATCTTCACACGTCCTCCTATCGCATACCCGTGCCGCGCGTGTCCCGACTACACGCGGGTCGGGTCGAGCGAGCACCCTGCGCTGCTCCGCCCGTGTCCGCCACCGCCGACGCCATAACCGCGCTCCCGCAGAGTCCGCCAGCCCCCGTTTCTCACGGTCGAATCGACTACAACTCCACAAATTGTGGCACGTCGACCGCTCTGCCAGTCCGCTCGGCCTCGTAGATCGCCTGCACCACGGCGAGCGAGTGGAGGACGTCCTCGCCGCGGATCACGGGATCGCGCCCCTCGCGCACGGCATCGGCCATGTCTTGTACCTGGAAGAAGTGACCGACGCTCGTCCCCTGCCCCGCGCCGGGAAGCGCGCGCTCCTCGGCGCTCGGCGCGCCGGGTTCGCTGCCCTGCTCGAGTTGCCACCCTACGATGTTGTAGTCCTCCAGCAGGATCGTGCCGCGCTCGCCGTGGAACTCCAGGCGATCGGGCTGCTTCGGGTAGATCGAAGTCGTGCATTGGATGATGCCCAGCGCGCCCGAGACATACTCGACGACGGCGATCGTCGTGTCGTCGCCTTCGATGGCGTGGCGCAGGTGCCGGGCATACCCCTGCACGCGCCTGATCGGGCCCGCGATCCACGTCATGAGATCGACCCCGTGGATACCCTGGTTGATGAGGGCGGCGCCGCCCTCCTTGTCCCACGTGCCGCGCCAGCCCGACTCGCTGTAGTATTCGGGGGGCCGCCATGACTTGAAGCGCATGTCGGCGACGAGCAGCTTGCCTAGCTCGCCACCATGCACGGCGTCGTGCGTGCGGCGCGTGCCGAAGACAAAGCGGCGGTTGAAGATCGCCCCCAGCTTGACGCCGTTGCGCTTGCAGACATCGACCAGCGCCCTGGCGCGTTCGACGTTCAGCTCGATCGGCTTCTCGACGAGGACGTGCTTCCCCGCCTCGGCGGCGGCCGTCGCCACCTCCAGATGCAGCGCGGTCGGCAAGCAGATCGTGACAATATCGACGTCATCGCGCTTCATCACCTCGCGGTAATCGGTCATCCACGCCGCGTCGTTCTCCAGGGCAATAGGTCTGCCACGGTCTTCCCGCAGGTCGCAGACAACCCTGAGCGTCGCTCCCTCCGCCTCATTCGCAAATCGCGCATGCGTGGGTCCGACGAGCCCCGTGCCGATCACCGCAAATCCGACCGGACGATCCATGACCGCTTCTCCTTAACCGCGCGCTCGGATGCTGTACGCACCGGAACGACGCATCCGCAACCAGAACATGCCCACTGGTTGACCGATATCCGCGAGTACGGCTTAGTTCTCCGGCATGGCTCGTGGGGCCAAGGCATTCCAGGCGTGTTCGAGCGTGCTCAGCTGTCGGTGCACGTCACGCAAACAACGCCACAGCGCATCGACGTCCTCCTTGAGGGCCGGGAGGTTTTCCGTCGTGCTCGCCGTCGCGAAGGCCTGGAGATGTCGTTCCACGCTTTCGGTATTCGCTCGCGCAAGCTCGGCGAGACGACGAGACGCCCCGGCATAGCGCTCGGCGAGTTCCGCCGTTGTCACCGTGGGATACGGGTCACCGTGGTCTGTACCACGCCACGTCCCGTAGCGCGGGGGCAGTTCCCGATAGTCCTCATCGTATTGAGTATGCGTGGGCTCGACATGTGGCGTGACGCTCAGATAGACGACGCACGGTACATCGCCAACCGCGTGCAGTGTGTGCTTCAACAGCGGCTCGACGTAGATGAGCTGACCGGGGCCGCACGTCACGCGCGAGTCCTCAACGAGAAACTCGCACTGCCCTTCGAGTACGAGGAAAATCTCGCCGCCCAGGTCGTGACTATGCATGCGCCCTGCAGGTGCAGGGTCCATCCGCATGAAGCGTCCGCGGATCTCGGGAAAGACGATGAGATTCGCGATGTCGGTCCGATAGTCATACACACGAATAGACATCTGACCCCTCTCCCTGCCAGCGAATAGCCGTGTTCACATTTTGAACACGGGGTTCGTATATTTACTATAGCAATGTGCTTATGCGCTGTCAACAAGCGATTTGCCGTGTGCATCTTCAAAAATTCGGGTAACCGGGTCCCGGTTGATCGGTTCTCATTGCCAGTTGCGCCACCTGGCTGTTGCCCCTAGCGCCGGACAGTGTCTCAACGAGGGTCGACGCAGATTTCTTCCCGTTCAGTATCGGCGGAACCGGCCAGTCCGACTGCTCGACCAACAATGCAAATTTCTTGGGCGTGTCAGACAGGCTGCTTGACAAGGAATGATTACGCTGCTATGGTGTCATGTATACGAACGCATACATCGCAATATGAACAGGCCGGGTGATCATGCATACCCACTCAGGCTGCTTGGACGGGCGGCATGACTAGCACCGAGAAAGTTGCTGATCCTGCGCAACTCATGCTCGGAACGCTCGCGAAAGGGCTGAACGTCCTCGAGATGCTCGCCCGTATGCAAGGGCAACACGGGTGTACGATCGGGGAACTGCGCGACGCGCTCGGGATGAATCGGACGACACTCTTCCGGTTCCTCGTCACCTTCCGCACACTCGGCTACGTGGAACGTGACAAGTCAACCGATCGGTACCGGATCGGCATCCGGGTCCTGTTCCTCTCCTCCGCACTCCTGAGCGGCATGGATATCCGGGTGGCGGCCAAGTCGTTCCTCCAAGCCCTCTGTGAGCAGACGCAGGAGCTCGTGCAACTGACCACGTTCGATCAGGGCGAAGTCGTCACCATCGACCGAGTCCTGAGTAAGCAGCCACTTGCGCTCACAGCCGCGGAGATCGGCGCGCGGCGCCCGGCCTATTGCTCCGCAACAGGCATGGCAACACTCGCCTATCTCCCCCGGGAGGACGTGGACCGGATCCTCGCGGCAGGCATGCCCGCGCTCACCCCCAACACGATCACGGCGCCGGATGCGATGCACGCACGGCTCGGGGAAGTACGCAAACGCGGCTATGCCTGGGACGACGCGGGCTGGATCCCCGATGTGCGCTGTGTCGCGGCGCCGATCTTCGACCATGAGCGGCGGGTCATCGCCACGGTGAGCGTCGCCGGTCCGCTCTTCAGGACGCCCCTGAAACGCCTCTGGCGGCTCGGTGAGGAAACAAAGGCGACGGCGGAAGCGATCTCGCGGCAGATGGGTGCCTGATGACGTCGGCGTCGCAAGGCCCCCACGGCACCTGCGGCGAACGCCATCGGGAGCGGCTGTACGGTGCAGATACGGGGGTGTGGGCAGGGAGAGTAGAGCGACCACCAGGCCACACTTGATGCAAATAGCTGCGTCGATCCGTGGGCAAATCCGACGTCACCGGAAGCATGAGGAGGTTCGTCATGACTTGGGATACGGGCACGGCAGCCCTGGTGGAGGCGTTCCAGTCGAGTAAATTGAGTCGCCGTCAATTTGTGCGACGCCTGGCCGCCGCAGGCCTGTCCACAGGCGCGATCGCGGCCTTCCTCAGTGCGTGCGGCGGTGCCCCGGATGCGACCGCGCCGACAGGCGGTGGTCAATCCTCGAGCGGAGCTGCACCGGCGGGTACCCCCACCGCAGTTGCGGCGATCCCGACCGCCGCGGTGGTCACCGCCGGGGCCGCGTCGGGGGCGGTGCCCTTGAAAGCACCGGAACCGAACCCGAAGCGCGGGGGCACGTTGCGCTTCGCTTTCGGTGCCACGACCGCGAACTATGATATGCAGCAGGGGGCGAACAGCAATGTCCTCTGCCAGCTGTACAACAACCTCATCCGCCTCAACATCGTCGATGGCTTGCGCACGATCGTGCCGGATGTGGCCGAAAAGTGGGACATGGCCCCGGACGGCCTTTCGTACACCTTTAAGCTGCGGAGCGGGGTCCAGTTCCACGACGGCACCCCGCTCACCGCGGACGATGTGGCCGCGACATATAATCGGATGATCTTCCCGCCGCAGGGCATCGTCAGCTCACTGAAGGACCACTATTCCTCGGTGTCGGGCATCGAGGCGCTGGAGCCGCTCACGGTGAAGTTCACGCTGAAGCAGCCGACGTCGGACTTCCTGCTCACGCTGACCGAAATCACCAATGCGATCTATTCCAAGAAGACCCTCGAGGCGAACAAGAACGACCTGCGGACGGTGGTCGCTCCCGGTACCGGGCCGTTCATGTACAAGAGTTACCAGGACAGCGAGAAGTGGACGCTCGTCAAGAACCCGAATTACTGGAACAAGGAACTGCCCTACGTCGATTCCTTGGAATTCCTCCACGTCCCGGCATGGCCGGACCGGGGCACCGCGGTGCTCACCGGGCAGGCGGATCTTTCGTGGAATGTCTCCGGGGATACCTGGGACGAGGGGGCAAAACGGAAAGACATCATCAACACCTACCGTGTGGCGGCGTTCAACGGGCCGCAGGTCGTGCTCAATACCAAGCAGAAGCCGTTCGACGATCCGCGTGTACGCCGTGCGCTGCATCTCGCGCTCAGTCGACAAACCGTCATCGATGCATACAAGAGTCAGGAGCAGGTCGTCCTCACGCGCTGGGTGCAGCACGGCAGCGAGTTCGCGACCCCCACGGCGGAGCTCGTCAAGCTGCCCGGCTATCGCCCGGACAAGACGCAGGACATCATTGATGCGAAGAAACTCTTGGCCGATGCGGGCTTCCCTAATGGCATTCAGGGCGTCGATTTCTTGTGCGCCTCGGTCGCGCCACATGCCACGATTCTGGCCCCCTCGGTCCAGGACCAACTCAAGCAAGCGCTCAATATCGACGTCAATATCCGCGTGATGGAGCGGGCCCTGCTCGTCGACGCCGAGAGGAAAGGGCAATTCACCCTGGTGCTCGACACACCGGGCGGGACGAATGCGGACTTCTCGCCGGTTGCCAACAGCTACTTCAAGACCGGCGGCGCGCAAAACTTCGGCGGGTATAGCAACCCGAAATTCGACGACCTGCTCAAACAGGTGGACCAGGCGCTGGATCGCAATAAGCAAGCGGAGCTCCTGAATCAACTCCAGGATTTGCTCGATCAGGATCCGCCGTGGCTCTGGATCGGCTACGAGGACCATATGCTCATGGCGCGCAGCTACGTCAAGGGATTGGCGCTCGAGAAGCGCTTGGTGTCCGAATGGGGCCGCGTCGATACGGCGTGGCTGGACAAGTAGGATGAAGCCGGAAGGTCGGCCCCGTTGCCGGCATACCCCCTGTCCGCCGGGTAGTTCCCGGCCGACAGAGGGTATGTGGCGGCGATCGCGAAGCACCGCCTATTCCTCGGAACGCCTCTCCGGCGGGGAATTGCGGGTACGCTCGCGAGCGACATGGGGCCGCGAACAGTAGCGGAAGGGATCGGCACGCCATGCAGCGCTACCTCCTGCGTCGATTCCTCACGGCCATCCCGACGATCTTCGGCATCACGGTCCTCATCTTCGTCGCGATGCGCGTGCTGCCCGGCGACCCGATCGCGCAGATCGCCGGCGAGGGGCAGGGGCAGTACACCCTCAGCGAGGCGGAACTGCAGTCGGCCCGTGCCAGCCTCGGGCTCGACAAACCGCTGCCGCTGCAGTATGCCAGCTGGATGGCCGACGTCTTCCGTGGTGACCTCGGCCATTCTTTCTGGACCAAGGAGCCGATCCGCGACACGGTCGTCCGACGGGGCGCGGTCACGATGGAGATCGCCCTGCTGGCGGTCCTCTGCTCCTGGCTGATCGGCATACCCGTCGGCATCCTCAGCGCGACGCATCGCAATTCATTCCTCGACAACGTCGTCCGCCTCTTCGTGACCATGTTCATCGCCATCCCGGGGTTCTGGATCGGCCTCACCGTCGTCCTCCTCCTGGTCCTCACCTTCACCTGGCGGCCGCCGCTGACGATCGTCCAGCTGTGGCAGGATCCCGTGCAGAACCTCGAGATGGTCATCGGGCCGGGGCTCGCGCTCGGCATCGGGCTGGCGGCGGCGATCGCCCGGATGACGCGCTCGTCCGTGCTCGACTCGCTCAATGAGGACTACGTGCGCACCGCCCGCTCGAAAGGATTGAGGGAGCGACTCGTCGTCTATCGGCACGTCCTGCCGAACGCGCTGCTGCCGATCATCACCGCCTCCGGCGCTTCGATGGGCGCGCTGCTTGGCGGAGCGGTGGCCACGGAGACCGCCTTCGGGGTGCCCGGGCTGGGCAACTTCCTCGTGCAGGCGCTCAACCGGCGCGACTGGAATGTCATCCAAAACCTGGTGCTCATCTACGGCATCATCTTCGTCGCCATCAACCTGATCGTCGATCTCAGTTATGCCTGGATCGATCCGCGCATTCGCTACCAGTAGGCTATGGCCCGGGAAACACGCGACCCTGCTCCCCTCCGCGATGCTGCGAGAAGGGGGCAGGGCAAGAGGATGGGGAAGCGCCATGGTACATGCCGGATCGCTGACGACGTCGGGTAAGCGCGCGATGGTGACGCGCCCACATGCGGGGCGCGCGCTCTATCGCGGCGTTAGGCGGTTTCTCCGGTCCTCCCCGCTCGGCGCAGCAGCCGCGGTTGTCCTCGTGCTCCTCGTCGTCGTGGCGCTCTTCGCGGCCCAGGTAGCGCCGTACGATCCGCTCCGCAATAGCTACGCGCAGCAGCTCAAGCCCCCGTCCGCCCAACATTGGCTCGGCACGGACACCTTGGGCCGTGACCTGCTCTCGCGCATCATCTACGGCCTCCAGATCAGCCTCGTGGTGAGCTTCATTTCTGTCACGCTGGGCATGTCGATCGGTGTCCTTTGGGGCGTGACGAGCGGCTATATCGGCGGCACGTACGATATTTTGAGTCAGCGATTGATCGAGGTCCTGACCTCGTTCCCGACGCTGATCCTGGCGATGCTGCTGTCGGTCAGCCTCGGGCCGGGGCTACGGACGGTCATCATCGCCGTGGCGATCACCCAGATCCCTCTGGCGACGCGGATCGCGCGCTCGGTGGTGCTGTCGGTCAAAGAGGTCCAGTTTGTCGAAGCGGCGCGCTGCGTCGGGGCGTCGCCGGGGCGGATCATGTTGCGGCAGGTCGCGCCGCAGACGATCGCGCCCATGCTCGTGATCGCGACATTAAACCTCGGGGGGGCAATCTTCACCGAGGCGGCACTCTCGTTCCTCGGCGTCGGCGTCCCCCCCCCGGCACCGAGCCTGGGGAACCTGCTGGGCGGGGTGCTTGCGTCGTCCTTCAAGCCGCCGTGGTGGTTGGTCATCTTCCCCGGCCTGGTGATCGCCCTGACCATCCTCGCCGCGAATCTGCTGGGCGATTCCCTGCGCGACTTCCTCGATCCACGACTGAATAAGCGACTCGGCTAGTCCTACCATGTATCGAGGTACGGTCACAAAAGTTGGGCGGAACGAACCCCAGGAGGACGCTGGCGCGCTAAGGCGAAGCGCCCGTCGCGGATTCGGCGATAGGCGACGATCGGGCCGTAGGCCGCGAGGGAGCGCCAGGCGTGACCGGGGCACTACGAACTGCCGTAGCCGGCGCTCCCGCCCGCGCGTCGGCTGGAGGGATTGCATAACCACGCGGCCCATCGGCTGGTCGGTGATGCCCACGCGCGGGAACTCCCTCAGCCGCCGCCCGATCTTGGCGGCGATAGCGCGAACCTGTCCGTCCTAGTCCACCGTGCACCAGCGGAGGCAGGTTCGGTCATGCCTGCGGATGCCAACCACGTCGAGGCAGCCTGTTTCTCCGGGCCGTGGCGGCGCGGCGACCTGGCAAACCGCCGACCGGATTCCCGGCACCGCTACCGGACGGTCCCGTAGACCGCTGTACGCCGGCGGGGACCGGTGGCGCTGGCAGGAGGTGGATTACGCACGGCGAGGATCGCGTAGGGGTTGGCTCACGGCCGCCCAATGAACCCGAAAAGTCCCCGCATGCTGCCCTCGACCAACTGATGAGGCATCATGTACGTACCGCTTCGCGCATTCAGGAGGAGGAAGCATGCAAGCCCGTCGGCTCGTCGCCTTCGCCCCGCTGTCCATGGAGATAGAAACGGTCGATTTACCCGACGTACCGTCGGTCGGCCAGCTCCTAGTGCAGGCGCACACGACGGCTATATCCGCCGGCACGGAGATCGCCAACTACCGCGGCATCACCACCTATCGGTCGGTGGCCAATCCGGACTGGCGTGCCGACCCCTACTATCCCGGCTACGCACTGGCCGGGACCGTCCTGGCCGTCGGCGAAGGCGTGACGACCGTGCGGGTTGGCGACCGGGTATGCGGCATGGGGCCGCACGCCTCGGCGGCGCTGGTCGACGCGCGTCAGTTCGTACCCATCCCCGGCACGGTCTCCGACGACCACGCCGCCATGACCACGTTGGTCTGCATCGCGATGAATGCGGTGCGACTTGCCAAGATCGAACTGGGGGAGCGTGTCGCGGTCGTCGGGGCCGGGCTGATCGGCCAGCTCGCCCTGCAACTCAGCCGCCTGGCCGGCGCCCGGCCGGTAGCGGTGCTGGACCCGATCGCGCCACGCCGCGCGGTGGCGCGCACCTGCGGTGCCACGGTGGCCATCGACCCGACCACCGCCGATGCGCGCCAGCAGGTCGAGGCTGGGAGCGGAGGGCGCGGGTTCGATGTCGTCTTCGAAGCAACGGGCTCGCCGTCCGCCTTCAACTCCGCCGTCAGGCTCGCGGCCTTCGGCGGCAGGATGATCCTGCTTGGCTCGACCCGCGGCCTGGTCGAGCAGTTCGACCCCTACAGCGATGTGCATCTGCGGGGTGTGACGCTGATCGGGGCGCACATGGGTACCCATCCGGCCCAGGAGACACCGTTCAATCGCTGGACATGGGAGAACAACCGTACGCTGGCGCTGCAGTTGATCGCGGACGAAGCCCTCCAACTCGAGCCGCTTATCAGCCACCGGGTGTCAGCCCAGGAAGGGCCGAGGATGTTCCAGCACTTGGTTCAAAGCCCCGAGCGTTTCTTCGGCGTGCTGTTGCAGTGGTAGTGACGGTGGCCTGTCTTGGCCGCTTGGTTCAGCCAGGGGTGTCACGCGGCGCGCTGGCAAGCATGATGCAGGCCACCGAGGACCGGGATCGCGCAGACGCTCCCGGTCCTCCGTCCCGACGCGATCTACAGCAACCGTGTGGTGACGGCCGCTGTGTTCTCGGTCTTTCAGGACGGCATGGCGGTCAGGAAGGTTGTCACGCGTCGACGCCCCGCCACAGCATCGGTGACGCGGACGTGTCCCTGAGATGGCAGCAAAATCGGCGGATACGGGGGCAGCTTTCGCCCTGCCACGCCGACGACACGCTGGTGTCACACATCATACGGCGAGGCGTGCTGTTCACGACGAAACAGAAAACGTCTTCGCTGCGGCGAAGAAAGCACGCGGCGTACAAGAATGATCGCCGGATCGCTTGACAAACCGGCAAGGCCGGAGTAGTATACGTACATCAGGGACGCGCGAGTGCTCCCGCAGCCGAAACTCCCTCGGGAATGCCGGTGACGGGAGGCAGGCGAACGAGTCGAACCGCTCTTTCGGGGGTGGGACGACGACAGCGCAGGCGCGGCACCGCAAGGTGCCGGACACGCGAGCGGGACTGAACGAGCGGATGCCGATGGCCTTTCGGGGTTGTCGGCATCCGTCGTTTCCGTACCTGCAACCGTCGTACGCGCAACCGGCTCGCCTGACCGGGGATCACCCCCGTGGCCGCCGGGCGTAGGGGACGTGGAGGAGGTCGGCCGCCGCCCGGCGGGCCGCGCCCCCGCGCCGGTCGTAGCGGGCGGTGGTGCTCACGTCGGCATGCCCCGCGAGCTTCTGCACCGTGGCGATGTCCGCGCCCCGGTCGAGGAGGTCGCCCACGTAGGTGCGGCGCAGGTCGTGCGGGGAGAGGGCGTCCACCCCCGCCTCCGTCGCCCGCTTGGCGAGGATGGCATACACCGCCTGCTCCGTCATGCGTCGCCGCGCCAGGTGTCCCCCCTTGTTGATGGGCACGAAGAGCGGCCCTTCCCACGCGCCCCGCACCAGGAGCCAGTCCGCCAGCGCCGCCACCGCGCCGGGCGGCAGCGGCACCTCGCGCTGTTTGTCCCCCTTGCCCGTCACCCGCAGCAGGGTGTCGGCAGGCACCCAGTCCCCGCGCCCCAGGCCGGCAATTTCCGCCCGCCGCAGGCCCGCGCCGTAGAGGACCGCGAGGAGCGCGCCGTCGCGCACCCCGGCTGGGGCCGGGTCGCGCGCGCACGCGGCGAGGAGCGCGGCCAACTCCCCGCCGGTGGCCGAGCGCCCGGTGGGGAGGCGCGACCCGCGCGCGGGCGGGACGTCACGCACCTGGGCCAGTTCCTCGGCGGTCATCAGCCCGAGCCGCCACGCGGCGCGCGCCACGCCCCGCAGCGCGGCGAGGGTGAGGTTCACGGTCGCGGGCGCGAGTGTCCCGCCCTCCAGCAAGCGGGCCCGGATGACGATGACATGCTGCGAGCGCAGTTCCGCCCACGGCACCCGCTCTGGCGCGATCCCGAGGAGGCGTGCCACCGCCACCAGCCGACGGGCGACCGTCACGCGTCCCGAAGGCGCGAGGCCCGCGAGATAGACCGCGACCGGATCGGTGGGGTGCGCCTCCGGTCGGCGCGCGAGCGCCGCGAACGTCGCCGGGATAGTATGGTCCGCCGCGTCCGCCCCCTCCGTAAAGCCCCGCATCGGACCCCTCCCCTACCATAAATATAGCTTATAGTAAGGGGCATTACTATACGCTATTTTCTCACGAGAGGGGCGAGTTGTGAAGGGCTTTCCGGAAGGGGGAGGGGAGGGTGATGCGGGCCGCACCACCCCCACGACCTTCGCCGCGCTCGCTCGGCGGCCGCAGGACCATCCGGCGGACGCCGTGGCGGTGTATCTGGCGGGGCTCGCGCCGAGCGGCCGGGTGACGGTCGCCCGGCGACTGGTCGCGGTGGCCCGGCTCCTGGGTCTCCCGCCTGAGCAGGTGCCGTGGGCGGCGCTGCGCGCGCCGCACCTCATCGCCATCCGGGCGCGGCTCCTCGACGGGGGTGGGCTTGACTCCGCTGTGTGGACACCGGAATACTGGGGCCGACGGCCTCAAGGAAGGAGTCCACGATGGCGAAGACGCACCCGCCGTACCCGCCGGCATTCCGGGGCGAGGCGGTCGAACTGGCCCGGACGAGCGGCAAGGGGATTCCGCAACTCGCCCAGGATCTTGGCATCTCCGAGCAGGCGCTGCGCGGCTGGCTGAAACGCGCGGACAGCGACGCCGGGCGCGGTCAGCTGGGCGACCTGACGAGCGCCGAGCGCGACGAGCTGCGCCGGTTGCGCCGTGAGAACCAGGTGTTGCGGCAGGAACGCGCGATCCTCCGAAAAGCCGCGGCCTGCTTCGCGAAGGAGGCGCTGTGAGCCGCTACCGGTTCATCCGCGCGGAGAAGGCTTACTACCCCGTGACCCTGTTGTGTCGGGTACTCGGCGTCGCGCGCTCCGGGTATTATGCGTGGGCGCGGGACGGGGCCTCGGCCCGCGCTCGGGCGGACGAGGAGGTAACCGCGCGGATCGTCGCCGCACACGCCCGCAGCAGGGCGACGTACGGCGCGCCGCGGGTCCACGCCGAGTTGCGCGCGGGTGGGGTGCGCTGCGCCCGGAAGCGCGTCGCCCGCCTCATGCGCGCCGCCGGCCTCGCGGGTTGCCACCGGCGACGGCGCGCCCGCACGACAGTGGTCGATCCTGCCCGGCTGCCCGCCCCGAACCTCGTCGCGCGGGACTTCGCCGCCCCGACCACGAATCGCTTGTGGGTCGGCGACAGCACGTACGTCCCTACCCATGAGGGCTGGCGCTACCTCGCGGTACTGCTGGACGCGCACTCGCGGCGGGTCATCGGCTGGGCGATGGCTGAGCACCTGCGCGCCGAGCTGGCGCTCGACGCCTTCACGATGGCGCTAACCGCCCGGCGTCCCGGTGCGGGGCTGATCCACCACACCGACCGTGGCTGCCAATACACCGCCGCCGCGTACCAAGAGGCACTCGCCGCACTCGGCCTCACCGCCTCGATGAGTCGCAGCGGCGACTGCTACGATAACGCGATGGCGGAGCGCTTCTTCGCCACCCTGAAGGCCGAACTCGTCAACACGCAGCGTTGGCCGACGCGCGCTGCCGCCCGTCAGGCGATCTTCGAGTGGCTGGAGGTCTGGTACAACCGCCAGCGCCGTCATTCCGCCCTCAACTATAGTAGCCCTGTCGCCCATGAGGAGCAGATGTTGTTGTTGTGCAATCCGTCGGTCTAGCGGCATGTTGTCCACATAGACGGGGCAGGCCGAGATCCCACCTCCTCGTTGTCTCGGCCACCACGGCGCCCCCGCCGCACAAATACGGTCACCGGCGGCGTAGCGGCCCAACAGCTATCGCGACACCGCCCCCGTCCCGGCGCGCCTCTCGTCCAGCCCGGTCAGGGCCGTTCCAGGAGGTAGAGATAGCCGGGGCCGCCGTGGAGCCAGGAATGATAGGTGCGGCGTTCGCGCACCACATAGCCGGGCAGGGGCGAATAGGCGACGACATAGGTCGAGTCGGTCTCGGGGGCGATGATCTGCGTCCAGAACGGCCCGTCGACGGTGCGCGGCGGCGCGCGGAACGCGCGCCCGCGCTCGTAGAGCTGCCAGCCATCCCATTCCATCCCCGCATCGATCCGCTCCGGCGGCACCCCGCGGGCCAGCAACTCGCGCCCCAGTTGCCAGCGCAGTCGGTTCGAAGCGAGCCAATCCTGGGTGCCGACGACGGAGAAGAGGCCCAGCCCGAGCAGCCCGAGCAGCAGCAGCGCGGGCGACGGGCGCAGCCCCCGCACGGCCCAGAGGCCGAGGACGATGGCGAAGGGGACGAGCGGCAGGAAATAGCGGTCGAACGCGACCCAGGAGCTGACCAGGACATGCGCGGTGGTCGGGAAGAGCCCGACGAACTGACTCAGACCGAGCAGGGCGACGGCGACGATCGGCCCCGGGCGACCGGGCGGTCGTCGCCGGGCGGCCAGGAGCCGCAGGAGGAGGGCGCCACCAAGGCCGCAGAGACCTCCGGCTGCGAGGACGGTCAGGGCCATCCGCCCGGGCAGGGCGATGAAGAGCGGTCGGCGTCCGAGGAGATCGTCCGGTCCGATGCCCGCGATCTGGAACATCGTCCCGTACCGGAGATAGGGCATCCAGCGCGGATACGCCGGTAGCTGGCCCCCGCGCCACATGAGGCCGAGGACCAGGCCGCCGACCGCGAGCGCCCAGGCGACCAGCACGAGGCGCGAGGGGTGCCACCCCGGACCGGCGGCGCGCAGGATCGCGCGCCCGAATCCCAGCGTCAGTGGCACGGCGGTGGCACCCAGATAGAGGAGCAGATAACCGACCAGCAGCAGTGCCGACCGCCACAGGCTCGGCCCCGTGTGGAGCACGAGGTCGAGCAAGCGGGCCTGTTCCTGCGGGACGCCCCGGTGCATACTCCAGAGGAGGTAACCCGCGACGGCCAGTGCTGGCACAACCAGGATCGCGGCGCCGCGCCGCAGCAGCACGCGGGCGGGCCAGCGGGCGAGGAGGCCGTAGGCCAGGACGGCCGGGGGCAGCAGGATGCCGGGATGGCGCACGAGGAAGGCGAGTGCGGCGCAGCCGGACCCCAGCAGCAAATAGCCAGTGCTGTCGCGGCGTACGCCGCGGACGGCGCAGAGGGTGGCGAGCACGATCAGGCTCACGGCGGGGACGTCACTCATGAAGGTATAGCTCAGGCTGAACGTGAGCGGATTCAGCCAGTAGGCGAGCGCGCCCGCCAGCGCCAGGGGGCGAATGACAGCGAGCTCCCGTCCGATCGCATAGAGCGCGGCGCTCCCGGCGAAACTGAGGACGAGGGTGGAGACGCGCAGGACGGTGAAGGAGAAGCCGAAGAGCTTGGCGAAGGCCGCGCCCCAGAGCACCTGGAAGACGAGCGTGGTCGCGGTCCAGTCGCTGATTTGCAACCGCCCCTCGTCCACCAGATGGCGCACCGCGAGCGCGTAGGCCCAGCCGTCGACGAGGCCGAACTCACCCCGGGGCGACACCAACGCGAGCGGGAGCGCGTAGGCACCCAGGAGCAGCGCGAGGTACGGCACCTCGGCCCGCCAGCCGTCCCGCGCGCGCGCCGCAGGCGCGGATGCCCGCCAGCCGTGGAGGAGCGCGCGTGCCTTCATGGCCCGTAGCGGACGAGTCGCCGCCCCCCGAGTTGCGCCGGGGCGAGCTTGTCGCGCAGCGCGGGCGTCAGGGTGGTCGGGATCGTGACGATCCCCGGGTCGCCGTCGCTGACGTAGCGCACGGCGGGGTAGCGGTCCAGGTACGCGCCGAACCACGTGCCGAGCTCCGCGTCGGGGGCGCGGAGGCGCGGCGTGAAGAACAGGTCGCGGCGCCGGTCGAACGGCGAGGGGGCGGCCTCGGCACCGACCAGCAGGACCGCGCTGTAGCCGTACGTATGGCCCTGATAGGTGCAATGGCGCAGCAGGGTCGGGTCGCCGTGGTCCGGGTAGGCCCCGTACGGCAGCGCGAACGTCTCGAGCGGCGCGCCCGGCACGTAGCGGCGGAGCCCGTCCTCGCCGCCCGCGATCTCCTGGCGGACCTGGGCATCCGTCGCGTTCGCGAGATTGGCATGGTGGAGGGTGTGGTTGCCGAGTTCGTAGCCGTGCGCGACCAACCACGCCAGCTTCGTCCCGGCGAACCGGCGCTGGTCGTGCTTGTCGTCATCGTCGCCGAACGGCAGCCCGGGCGGCACGTAGAAGACCCCCGCGTGGCCGAAGTCGGGGTGACGGGCGGTCATGTCCTCCAGGATGCCCACCCCGCTGTCGGGATCGATCGCTAGCGTGCCGTCCGGGCGGGTCAGGTAGCGAAATTGCGATTCGGCCCCGTCATCGAAGGTCAGGAGCACCGGGCTCTTCCCGGGCGGGATGTCGAGCGTGCCGGCGACGAACTGGTGCATCGACGTCAGGGAGTAGCCGTGCGCGTAGAGGTACGCCAGATCGCCCCGGAAGGCGGCGGGGGTGCGGTTCCAGTCACTCCCTGAGGCGGGCAGGAAGGTGTGGTACATCAGGATCGGGATCAGCCCCAGCTCATTCGGCGGGAGCGCCGCCGTCGTTGACGGCACGCCCAGACTGGCCGGGTCTGGCGTGGGGCTCGCGGCGAGCGGGGGGGCAACGGTTCCCGCTGCGCCTGATAGCACCGCCACGCCACGCGCCGCTACAGGAACGCCGACGGCGGCGTGCGGGAGCAGGCGGGCGAGACCCCTGCCTCGTACCAGGAGGAGCAGCACGGCCACGGCCAGCAGGCTCCCGAGGGCCCGACCGGATCGCCCGCGCCGCGTCGGGCGGTGTTGCGGCGGGATGGTGGCCTCGCG
>JAABUH010001778.1_pt1 | contig 22448 bp, 25 predicted proteins | sample 5559121 | NCBI WGS metagenome assembly JAABUH01 (sample SAMN10711871, study PRJNA513364) | rock metagenome | isolation source: Antarctica rocks | place: Antarctica: Victoria Land, Battleship Promontory nord | collected 2015-12-28
CAGCCAAAGGCTATGAAGCACAGCATACCATCTACGTACATAGATACACCCAGAGTCGTACTAACGATGTATGTACATAGTATGGAAAAGCTCTCTGCGTGAAACAGGCTCTTAGAGCTAAAAAAAAACCCCCCACACCGTTGTTTATTCGATGTAATAGTCGCTGTAGCCTGAATAAATCCACTTTTCCATACCCCGTCAGATGAGCCCAAGGAAATTCCTGCTGCAAGCAGCCGACTCAAAATCCTAGACTGGCTGTATATCTCGTAAATCAGTTGTACATAGTTGTGCAATCACATCGATAAAAACTGGGCGACGAAGAGCGGAGAGGAGGTGAGTGTGCCGCGGAGAGAGAGCTCTAATGGTGATAGAAATTTTTGCGGCTACGACGACCAAACGGGATCAGTGTAATTGTTGCCTGCGACATGGAGAATCATCATGAGTTCAGTTCCTACATTCTGACCATCACCAGGACCTGCAGCAGCCACTGGTATCCCAAACGAGCCCGGCAAACCCCTTTCCTTTCCTAAACTCCAATCGCTAGAACAAAACCGTCATGTCCCCCCCATATTAATCTCTTTCTCTCCTCGATCCCCATTCCGCCCCTTCACCCTCTTCCTTCCCCCCTTCATCCCTCACTTATACCCCACCAACCCCTGCCCCGGCGGCGGTCCCCCCGCCCCCCCATTCGGCCCTCCAGGCCCATACACCCCCGCCCCTGTCCCACTAGGACCATTACCCCCTCCTCCCGGCCCTCCCAGCCCACCACCACCATAACCCCCCTGCCCCTGCACAGGCATCGGCCCCGCCCCCTGTCCCTGTCCCTGCCCCTGAACATCAGGCCGCTGGCTGAGATCCTGCATGAAATGGCAGATTGGGCAGGCGAGCTCTTGGTACTTGTGCGTGGCGAGCGGTAGCACGGGGACGAAGCAGAGCGTGAACCAGGGCCAGCGGGTTATGCAGTGCGCGCTCCAGTTGCCGCAGTTTTGGCATTGCGCGGTTATGTTTTCGAGGCCGGGGAGGGGGGAGGTGAATTCTGGGGGGGGCGCGCAGTCTTGGTTAGCTTTTTTTTTTTGGGTGGTCTTTCGGCGTGGGTGAGTTTGAGGGTTCGAGTTGAGGGTTGTGGTTGTGGTGGAGGGGGGGGGGGGGGTGGCGCAGAAACTTACCGTGGGTGCCGAAGGTGATGCAGAAAGCCATGAGTGTGGTTGAGGAAATGGATGGGTGGAGTGGATGAGGAGGATGAGTTGGGTTGTGAGAAGATGTGGTTGGGTGAAGGAGCTTCAGCGGCGAATCCTTGAGCTTGACACAGCCACTTGCATAAGGTAAGCTTTATGCATGCATAATATTAAGTGAACTGGAGGAGAGGCAAATGCTTGTGTTCACAGATACTCAGCAAAGCCTGATGAAGATTAGAGATGATACGAGGTCACCAAAGCAAATGGACTTGGTGGTGAGCAGATTAGTTTGTTCTTCGATCTAATGAAGCAAGTACAAGCCTTTCTAGTCAAGTCTATCGGCGACGATGTTAGCCAATATCCATTTTGCAATAACCACTGATCCCTCATCTAAACTTCGACGATTGCGTAATCTCCAGCATAAAGCACCTAATAACCTTCTTGCACCGCTCCTGCCCTACAGATTTCTAGAATTTCATCCGCGTTGAAGCTGGCGTGCTCGAAAATATCTAGGAGCTCATTGGTGAAGGAGTTGAGATAGGGCTAAGCGTGACGGTCGTATAAGTACATGCCATCGTAAATTTCGTAACCGACTGTGTGACATGAATAGTTACGGTAGTGACTGGGGGCTCGCTGCTGGTGCTTGGAACCACCACGATCGTCTCAGTGACGGTGGCTGTTGTCGTAGCAAGAATCGTAGGGATCGTAATTGTGACAATCGGCCAAAGATCACTTGTAGTGGTGAGAATCTCGGTCTCGGTAACGTACACCGTCTTCTGAAACAGAGGACTGGTTGGCTGAGAGACTGAGACAGGATGAAAGGTGCGAGTGGTAGTGATGGCGACAGCATATTTTGTGGCGGTGGAAGTGATCGTAGTGTAAACGGTTTTTGTGACAATGAGATCGGCGGGTTTGGAGCAGTAATCAACAAGAGGAGCGGCAGTTGCAATGAAGCCCAAGAGGAGAAGGATCATGGAGATGAGGGCAGAGCGTGCCGGTAGTAGATGCATTTTGGAGGTTGAAAACTGTAAAATTTTAGGAAACGGCGGAAATACTTTGTATTTGTCTGTAATCAGTTGCGGTTGAGCTGAATAAATATTAGCAGGGGGGGATTTCTCGTAAGGAAACTATGAAGACATACCTGCTTTATGGCATGACACTCGGTATCAATTTGGGTCTGACTGTGCTTGAATATTTCGAATGGTTGTGAGTAGATGAGATCAAGTATTGGTGGTTGGATATAAAGTTATGTTGATTTGGTTGGGCTGAGGTGTGAAGCTTGACGCGTGGTGTTATTGAAAGTGAATAGAAGAGCACGTGCAGCGCTTTGTCTACCACTGGGGCCTCTAAACGCGAACTTCTTTTCAGACATCTGAGACCGTCGAGACGTTTTATTGCAACCGTACTAATTGGAAACTTGAATACAAGAACATAGTATCAAGACTGTTGATAATACCGTTCCGATCGTGGGTACGGAATCCGCTGAAAGACTGAATATAAAGAACATCTATATAACTCCTAGATACTGAATCATACCGTGCTAATCAAGGGACCTTACCAGTTAAAAAGCTGAACATAAGGAAGTTTTTTTCTAGCATTGAATCTTCTAATAGTCATTGACAAGAGCATTGATTGCCCACCTTCTACCTTACAATTTCTAGCCTGGTAGACATCGGGAAGAGTGTATTCCAGTCTTGCTTTTTGTCCCACAGGAGCTCGAGTTATCGTGATATAGGCCAATACTCTTTGGGTCTCTCAATGCAGGCATCTCTGAGGTACCGTATTGATTACAGTGAGAACGAGGGTCGATTATGGCATGATAGGTATACTTGTTAGAGTGAACAACTATCGGTGTCCGCATGGCAGCGCTCTGAAGAGCAATACTTTGACCATGTTGATATTGTGTGTGAACACGTGACGAAACATCCTATTGCAGGGGTTCTGCGAGCTCCTTCCTATAAAACTCTTGACTTTATGCCAGTTCCCAAGTCAATACCACATGGTGCTCGTGCATGGTCTTGTCGAAGGTCTCTTAGATGTCTCTTGCGTTCCTTGTAGCTCTGCTTGAGGTTGGCCATGAAGATAATTTGAAAGGCGATACAATGTCTGCTATGGTCATGCTGTCCCATACTCACCATGACACTGACATCTCCAAGAGAAATCGTCAACTTCCGTGCAGTGCGCGTGGCTTAGTCTCGGTTTCTTCATGAAGCCCGGTTCCTCTTCTATTCGATAACCTGAGGAACAGTCACTTTACGCTCTCCATTCCTCTATACGCTTTGAGGCGGAGGTCCTTGTCAGCTTGTGCTGCAGCCCTGATATCTTAGCAACACCCGGTACGAGCATGTCATCGATGGAAAAACTTGAGTACTCAGAAGTAATACCACGAGGCCGCCTTATAATGATCGACCGGCAATTCCCGGCGCTAGAACTATCCTCTCCACAGAGATGGAACACCAAGCGACCACTGACCTCACTTCGTCTTCATATTTCTTATCGCACCACGACTGTCGGTCCATTGTGTGGGCACATTTGGGTATTGTTCCAAGTGAGACTCTGCTGCCCATATTGTTAGGAAGATTTGCTTTAGGAACAAAGGCTGACTGGTACAGTATTCTCGGTTTTCCTGCACAGAAAGGGGACGAGACCGAAAGTTCACCATAAAACCGCGATTCCAACGCGCCTAATACCAGTTGAGACGATTTCAATAAATTTCCGCTGTGGAAAAATTCAACCGCTCGAGATGTCAAACATGGAGACCCCTTCGCCGCATCCCGATTTAAATCGGAGTCGCTTGCCAACCCTCTACGAGGTTCTAAGCCGCCAAACATTGGCACCTGTGGACCTCTTCTCGTTCTATATCTTTATGCGCGACCAGCAACGATCAGTAGACTACCTCGATTTCTGGTATGAGAATTTACTGCAATATTTTCTTCTTGCGATCTTATTACTTACACTACCGGTACAGGCTCGACGTCTCCCAGCACATGTCACTTTGTCGTCACTATGTCCGTGAGCTTCGACGTTCTGTCCTTATTGAGACTCCTGAGCTTGAGAAAACAGTATCAAAGCGCTCATCGTACATACTCGACCACATAGGTGACATGAACGAACCGTCGGGACCTTCTGTAAACCTTACTAGCGAAGAAAAGACCAAGGACCAACACCTTTCGGCCTACCTGCGACAAGAAACCGGCAATGGCAATGGCAATGGTAACGATAACGGTAACGGTAATGGTAACGGTCTAGCCACACACTCGCCACACAGCAGCTTGGGTTCCCAGTACTCTAGTCTTCGCGCATCTGGGGACCGATATCGAGACAGGGACCGCCCACCTAGAGCTAGCTTCATGACCAATCTCTCGCCTACAAACTCCGATTCGCCAGCGCACACAGTCGCCAGGGCTGATATTAGGGCAAGCGCGGAGAAGATTTTGTACACATTCCTGCTACCGGGTTCAGAGCGCGAGATCATCCTACCTCAGGGTATCCTAACAGACATCACAACCTCAATCGAAGAAGACGGTCGTGATGACCCAGAAGTCTTCGACGCAGCAAAGGACTACACATTCCAAGCAATGGAGCGCGATGCTTTCCCAGGCTTCCTACGTTCAAAGGCCCTTGGAAATCTGGTGCCTCCAAGCTCATTCTTGCGATTGTGCCTGGGTTTGCTCGGCATGTTTGGTGGTCTCTGGGCAGGCTTTGCTTGCATCTTGCTAAATAAGCCGAAGCACATCCGTTGCTGGGTTAGTCTAAACTTGGCCCTTTTCACCTCATTCTCCTCAGCTAATCTTTCTTCCCTCTATAGCTCATTTTACCATTCACCATTGGCGTCTACTGCCTTTCATCGCAACAATACTCCATCGACCCTGTCCTTGCTCTGGCCGGCCTCAGCGAGTATACCTTCATGAACTGGTCACGCATCCGCGAACCATACGTCCGGGACCTCCTGAACAAGCGCGCCATGATGGTCTTGCTCGTCACCATCCTCATCGGCGTGGCCATTATTGTTCTCTTCATCTTTGTGCCAGGCCACCGGCTTTGAGCAGCAACTTAATCGAATTGATACCATATGCGACGTTACGGGAGTTCCTAGGAGTATCATGGCGTGTTCAAATACCCGATAAGCGGCCTCCATACCTCTTCTCCACTTTAGCACCTTCATCCGCTGTGCTCAAAACTACCGACACTAACGGATCAGAGATCGGCATGGGTTGCAACGAGGTTACACGATCTAGCAGTGTAACACTTTCACGAGGAATGTATGTTCGGCGAAATCTTTGCCAGGTCCACATCGACGTCTTGGATACGTCCAAATGGCTGTTGTAGCTAGTGTTCAGAGATCTTCTGCTTTTTGTTACGGGGAATGTTTGAGCGAGATATCTGGGGGTGGTGTACATTGTGTACATAATGCCTACCTGTCTAATAGTAGTACCCAAAGTACACAATGTTAGGCATAATAGAAGCCGTGATTTAGTCCACATGGTCTGGTCCTTCCTTACATTCCTGGTCGAATCCTTGTTATTAAGTTTACGAAACATGCTATAAGGAGACAGGCTCTGCAAGTCACCAGCTATTACATCCAAGACATCGGCCCCAAGGTACTCCGTAAGTAATAACGTGACAGCCGACAGAAGGACTGTATGCCAGTCCATTTGAGAGACCTTTCCCTTCGTCCACGTATAACTATCGCTATCGTTAAGACCATGCTTGACGTCCCGAAACTAAGAAAGGCCACCTGCATTTGATCGAGTGAGAAGGGATATCATAATGTCCCAATGACGAACCTGACATGATCAGGATGTTAGTACATCTACACAAAAGGAAAACGGGGTTCACGAAAAAGGAAAAAAGAAAAAGGATCAACATACAGGTACACCGACGTTCCCGCCATCTTTTACTCATAACCTCCCTCGCCGGCACACCAACCAATTAGCAGTATCCCCAACCTCAACCCCCCTCCCCCCCCCCCCTTCCCCAACACCACCAACACAAGAAAGAAGCACTCACCTGCCAAAAAAAAAAGATGGAAGCACCATCCCCACCAGAGTAATCGGAATCGAATTGTGCCCCTCATCTCCCAAAGAAAGACTCGGAGCACGCTGCGTATTGCACTAAAGTGTCGTCCCCCGCCCCCCCTTTCCCCTTGGGGAAAAGAGGAGGGAAACACACAATCTTCGCAACGGCCCTCCCATAGGAACAGCACGTACCCACGTTCACTCCCAGAGGAAGAAAAGTGGGCCGAGTATCCTGCGTTTCTGATGCCAATTGCGGGCGCTTGCGCGCCGGGCCCTCACGGGCGGTACTCTGTGCAACACCCCCTCTGAGCTGACGGGAAGAGGGGGGGGGGCAAGTGTGGGGGTTGGTGAAGATTACTCCGAATTTCTCATTTGCAAAGTGGTGATGTTTGCGGTGAGGCAGATATCTGTTTGTGAGCAAAGAAACGCAGCGGTGGTGGAGATGGTGCTTGAGGAAGGGAGGAGTCTTCTGAGTCAAAATGCTTTTGTGCGGGCGGGAGTTGTTTTTTCTGCCGGCGCTAGTTGAAGGGCGGTGAAGATGGGGGTGGGGTGGGGTTTGGTGGGGGGGCCCAAAACAAGGCGAGAGGTATCACTGTCCTGTCTGGATTATTCTTTCTACAACTCTCTACAGAAACAAGTCCATGCTTAAACTGCAGCTTCTGAATCCTCTCCGGTTGAATCTTTAGGCTGTTATGGCGTGGTATTCTTCCTCTTTGGCATTCACCTGGGCTACTGCAATTTTGTTGTTCGGACTCACCCGTATAAACAACAGCCCACCATTACCCAGGCTGCTTTATGCTACCACCTTTGTACAACATCAGTCTCGGGTTACACTTCCTATTGCGTCATGTTCTCCAGTCTCTGTACTCCAAGGCATTGGGCCGCGATGAGGGCGCGATGCAATGAGACAACAGTACAAGGGACCTGACACAGGCCTACTGTATCCACCAAGGTGCACACACCACTGACATTCGCTTTGAGCGGAAGCTCGGGTGACACCACCTAGGGAATGGAGATTACGCATTTCAAGCACATCGGTGATTACAGTCGCCTGGCTCACTGCCAGTTCCTGCAGAAGAGTACTGTAGCATCTCGGTATCTCCTTACCAATGGAATCTCGACGAAAGCAGTTTCGCAACGCGGACGGTAAGATCCGATGTTGGTTTCAAGATCCTGGCCGGATGGTTGGAAAGGCAAATCACAGCCGCTCCTCGGAAAGAGGCAGGACGCAGGTACTCGTACAAAACGAAGCACGTTTCCGTGCCTGTTTCTCCAGTTCTCGCCCATGCTTCACAGGAACTCTCCACTCTCCACTTGCCCCAAGCGTTGCCACCTTGCCTAAGTCTATAAGTAGGTTTCTGTCTTTCCTGCGGTTGTTTGCCTTGCCAAGTTGAACCACAGACTTTGTTCCGCCGGTGTTGTGCTACCACATACGGATTAGCATTAATACATATATTAGCAAACAAAAACCCACATGGAGTCTATCATTGTTGTACAACGATCGAAGCATGCGTCGGTCAGCTGCTCAAGACACACTGTGACACTGGTGCACTTCCTCGACTCTGTAGAGACGAGTAGACGAATAGACGGAACGATGTCCTCTAGTCCAAGTGGAGCGGAAGTGGCTGGTGATCCGGGCCCGATTGGACATGTCCTCGATCTAGCAATGCTCCACCACCAGTACCACTTCCACCACTCGCCATGTTGCGCGCTGAGTCGGACTTGCCGTAGTAGTTAGTAGTGTACCCGAGACAAAGTGGACTAAAGTAGCAGAGTAGCATCTGGGGCTATCGAATCACGCAAGTCTTCTGTCTTGAGAATCATCACCGTTGGTGTTATCGATTATTGAAGTCAATGCGAGACTTGTATCCTTTAATACTTTTATATGCGCAATCAGGTGTTGAAGCACGGTATCAAGGCAAGCCTTATGCCACGCAGGGGGGGCGTAAGGTAGGTACTTAGGTGGAAAGAAAGACGAACACGAGGCTTATCAAAGCATGAGTTGTGTTCGCATGGGGTCGAATTCTAATAACGAGCAAGGCGTATGGGGGATCCTGGTCAAGTCACAGCGGCCCCCAGTCCATCCCGCTCCCCAGGACCGCCAATCGAGACGCGAGCATGTTGAGCAGCTGGAGGGAAATACTTTGGGTACTGGATGGATGTTTTGGGTGTGAAGGGGAGAGCTTTCTGATGGATAGAATACAGGTAGCAGCGGGAGGTCTGCGCGCCCAGCGTTCATCCGCATCCACTCGTTTCTCACATGATCGAGCCCCAATACTCGTACATTCCGGCTTTAGCATGCATGATGGAAATGCAACCTTTCTTTGGTTGGATAACACAATAATTCGCACGTGAAGCTCGCCTGTTGTTTGTTGTAAGTAGCCATAGTAATTAGCATGATAGTAAGGTATTCTAGCGTAACAATGACTGGGCTCCTTGCAGGTGGGGGACTCCTAGTCCCTTCGCCTTTGTCTTCCAAACTGCCCGCTCTCCCATTGTCACTACTACTCCCCAGAGCTGACCAACATTCACTTACCGTTGTACTTTGTTACTGTCTTTTGACAACAACGCCATTTGCCATTCACTGCAGCTTCAACACTATTCATCAAGCTGTTTGCTAAATGATGTGTACAACATTCCACACTCCTCCCTAATATGCCGTAGTAAGAACCCACAAGTGGTCACCGGAACAAACACTCCGCGTCGTCCGCTACACAACGCTGCATACATCGATGAGCTTTTGATACCCTCAAAATGGCTCAGCTCGCCATTCCGGAGGGTGGTCTGATGCTCGCCGGAGCCCCCGGTTCCAGCAACGCAAATGCTTCCTCTGCCGGGACAAAGCCACCGCAGGCCATGCGGTTGGACCTAGCAGATGGAGTGCTCGAAGAAATCTTGAGAGCCTCTCGCAATGGTGGGAAGGGGGTTCACATGTCGTTTGGAAAGGCGGTTGTATGTGAAGATGAGCAATACCCTTCGGGCTTCAGTAACATAACTAATCCGATCGTTGATGCAGACCCTACACATTGGCAACAAATCCCACCAGCTCCTGGCTACAGCTCAGCCTTCTCCCGCTGAGCTCTACAGTTATTCACCCTCGAAAGAAGATGAGCCCGCTTTCGCTGGGGTTTTGAGCCACAACCTCGCCATGAACAAAGTCAAAGTCGACCTTGCCGGCACCGATGCGGCCCTTGCAATGCTACAAAGTCAAATGGCTTCACATGAACAGTCCAAACAATCCAAGCAGTACGTGCACGTGTTCTGTCATGTTCCTTTCCAGTTGTATCAAATCCCACTAACATGGAGTTGTTCGTAGAATCAAGTTTGTTCCTGATGACAAATCTCTACCACCTCCTGTCCAGCAGAGGTCCTCAGCAAAACCAGCTTCGAACCCTTACCTTAAGAAACTCAATCGCTCAAACCTCCTGAACAATGCGACCACCAGTTCACTACCCGGTAGTCCTGCACTCGGTGCTGCTCGCTCACCCCTTCCTGGCGCGGCCGCCTCTACATCCGCCCCTATTGTACACAATGAGAAGACTCGAAAGCTGCAGGCCTTGCGGACCCCTCTCATCCATCTCCTTGCCGTGCGACCAGTATCCGAAAAGTTTCTTGCTCAGAAAATAGCCTGCAGTCAGGAAGAATGCCGGGAAGTCTTGGAGAAGGTCGGGAAACAGGCTCGCTTGGACACATCGAAGTGGGACTTATCTGATAGAAGCTTTAAAGAATTGGATGTTTGGAAATTCAATTATCCATGCCAAGATGACCGGCAACTAGCGATTGACAAAACCGTTTCGGCTTTCGACCGGATGCGCTTGTCTCGCGAAGATAAGCTTTGGCAAATGCTATTGCCCAAAGAGGAGAGAGGTAAGGGCAAGGTTCTCTCAAACCTCAATCTGCATCAAGGTCCAATACAGAGGAGCGGCACACCGAGAATCAATGTCCAAGCAACCGATGATGCGGGTAATGGAGGCCACATGACTGGCAATGACAGTGATGGTGGGAAAGATCGGCTTGCACCCAGCGATGCTGAGCCTATGGCTCGGTCCAAGTCGCAGGACCAAATCAAGAAGACGAAGATCAGTGAGAAAGAAAAGCTGTCAAAGCGCCTGTTGTCGAAGAACCCAAAGAAGCCTACTCCAGCTCCAAGGCCAAAGGCCAAGGAAACCAAAGAAGTCAAGGAAACCAAAGAAGCCAATTCTGGGGTAAAGAAGGCGGGTAAGAAGGCTGGAGCCGGTGCCAGTAGCACCATCAAATCAACGGAATTCGTTCATGACTCCGACGAGGACGAAAACATGGAGGATGTCGCTACTCTGCACGCCAAATCCATGCCCAAGGCTGACGATAAGCCTATGAAACCGCTACCAAAGCCAACTTCCTCACGCAAACCTGATATCCCTGAAAAGTCAAAACCTGTGGAACTGAAGGATATCAAGATCCAGAAGAAGACTACTACACCGCCAGCAAAGGCGCCCGAAAAGAAGACACTACCGTCCAGCTCCTCCAGCTCTGGATCAAAGCATCGTTTCTCGGATAACAGTCAAAGCTCGGTCCCAATGACGAAATCTCTTCCTAGACAGAGAACTACCAGTTCACCTCACAAGCCATCGCCCCTTGGGTCGTCACCACCTACTAATGCCTCGGACTTGGATAATGGTAGTGGCTCTATGCACGCATCTTCTACCTCATCTACGCCTTTGATCTCGCAGGTGCGTAACCGTAACGCCACGCCTACCGCTGGCGCCGGCGCTGCTCGACCAGGTCAAGGGACGCCACAAAACACCTCGGAACGATCTCTGAAAAGGAAACACGATGACGTCGACTCGGAAATCCATAACCACGCTATGCCCCAAACCAATGGCCATACCAATGGCCTTACGAATGGCTATGTAAACTCTACCAAGCGTCCCAAAGCGTCTCCGATATCACCTCCAACCTCCGACAGTAGCCGCAGCAGCATCTCTCCACCAATTCACAGAGAAACTTTGAAGAAAGCAGAACACTTCAAAACTTGCTACGCCAGGTACCAGAAACTATATCAAGAGGTGTCTGCTTGGCCCGATGCTCCGAAGGAAAAGATTGAATCGGTGATGAGAATGCACGAACGACTGGTTGCTATGAAGGCTGAGTTTGAGAGAGGGACGTGAACATGTCGTGGACCAAAAGGGAGTTTTGACTTTGCACCGGCAGGCATTACTGATTTCTTCCTGCTTTCTCATTGTCTACGGCACTTAGCGAGGCGCTGGAACTTGGGAACGATGACGAGGTAATATCACGGAGACGGTAAAGAGCTTGTATTATACTTGCACGCCAAACGATTCATGGTGTTGGCTTCTTATGATCTCTTTGGATCTTCTCAGGGTAAATCGGTCGGAAGCAGTCGGGATACTAGTGGATAGTCGTGATATGCTTGTCCCCAGCTGAATAAATCGAGGTTTTAGATAACATCTACCACCTGCTATTCTCACGGAACAATTGACATTTTCAGATAGTTGAAAGGAGTTAGCTGTGGCACAGCGACTGCGCCTACGGCAGGAACCGGCCGTTCCTGGCTAGTGACTTAGGGCGTGAGGGCCTGCAGGGATCTCATGTCGGTTCGGCATCGCTCAAGCTCCGATGTCGAATTGCGTCACCATCGCTGTGACAATGTGTCATAGAAGGCATTGAAGCTTTTCGACTTTGATGTCTTCCAATTGAGTGAACAACAGTACATGTCCGCAAGATTTTCAGTGTTTCGACTCTTCATCTACGCTGTCGTACCTGTGTTGGTTGCGGTTTACGTTGCGACGATTTTCGAGGGAAAGGGAAAGGGAAAGATGGCTACGAAACCCAGTAATCATAATTTGAACGGTTGGTGTTGAACATCTCGCTGTGTCGTCGGTGTTGCTGGTGGTGGGTTGGGTTTGTTCTTGCAGAGAGTATATTCCATGTGGTGCTCTTCTTTTCTTCTATTGCGGGGCCAGTGTCATTGAATAATTCCTTCAGATCTGTTCTTTTTGAATCTGTTGGCCATTGAGACTTGCCCGGGCTCAATTGAGCCCGTCGTCTTCCACCTGGTTCTAATGGCTGTATGGTTAGTTGCCTAGTCATGCTAACATTTTTAACATCCAGTCTTCAAAAAACCCCTCACCCTCTTCTCCCAACAGCCCATGACCGGTTTCTACCGCGACGGGTATTGTCGAGTTGGCCCCGAGGACAAGGGGAATCACGCCGTTGCTGGTATGTGCTCTTCACAGAATTCCAATTCTCAACCCTTTTTATAAAACATGCTCTCTCTGCGCAACCACCCCCCTGTCACTCATCTTCCGTTCTCCACCTCTAGCTAACCTCTATCCAGGCGTCCTCACCAAAGAATTCCTTGACTTCTCCGCCTCCCGCGGCAACAACCTCCGCAGCATCGGTCTCGAGCCCGGCTGCAAATGGTGTCTATGCACCGCCCGATGGAAAGAGGCAATGGAGGCGGCGAAGAGCAAGGATGATCCTGTTGTGCCAAAGTGCGTGAACTCATCCAATCCCTCCTCAATCATGCAAACTAACATCCGCCCCCTCCGCCATACAGAGTCTTCCTCCACGCAAGCGACGAATCGGCCCTCTCCAACGGCATCACAATGGACGCGCTGAAGAAATTCGCCGCGGAGCCGGAAGCGAGAGGTGGAGGTGGCTCGTTGGAGGGGGAGATTCCGATCAGTCCGAGCGATAAGGTGGGGAGTATGGTTAAGGAGACGCATTAGGGTGGAGGTGGAGGCTGTGTCTATATGTAGGCTAGGGTTTTAGACGAAGAAAAGAATGTACCAAAATGGTTGAACATCAACCATAAATGCAACCACTAACCCTTATCCCAACTGCCAACCCAACACCAACCACCGCCCCCAACCCTTCCCCTTCCCCTTCTTCCCCACCACCATTCTCCTCCTTCCTCCTTCCTCCTCCCCCTCCAATCCCCACCCCCCCTCTAAACCCCCTCCACCTCCCCCTCCACCCCCATCCCCATCCTCACCCATCCCCATCCTCACCACAACCCACCACCGCCCCTCCACCAAACCACACAACTCTAAACTATAAAACAATAAAACGATGGAAAAAACAAACGCATACTAGGAAGAAATCACACAACCAACCCAAATCCAAGTTTTATATATTCATCCAAAGTCCAAAGGGTTAGGGTTAGGGTTTTCGATCTTGATAAGTGGTTTCGTTTCAGGTGCGAAAGAAAAGAGGATTGAAGTTTGTGAGAAAAACTTTGTGGGGGGGGAGGGGGGTGGTTTAGCTTTTCGTCTTCCCATCTTTCATCATTCTTCAGTCACCCACCCACTCTTCCGCCCCCCCAACTATCTCTCAACCCTCCCAACCCCCCTCCCTCCCTTGAAACTCCCTTCACACCCCCTTCAATCCCATTCCTACCTTTTTTATGAACCAAGTTGCGGGGTATGTATGCTAAATGTGCCATATTCTTTTATAAAAAAAAAAAAGATTGTAGAGATATTGCGTAGCGTGGGTTGTGTGTGTGTGAGAGAGGAAGAAGAAGGGGGAAAGAGGAGGGAGGAAGAAGGGGAAGGGTGGACCGGTGGTGGTGGTGGGAGAAGAAGAAGAAGAAGAAGAAGAAGTGGAAGTGAAGAGTGAGGAGTGAGGAGTGGAAAAGGGGGATATAGATGGGAGAAGGAAGATGGAAGGAAAGGAGGAAAGGATAGGGGTATAGGGGATAGGGGGATAGGGGATAGGGGATAGGGGAAGAGAGAGGATGGAGGATGGAGGATAGAGGATGGAGGATTGTAAGGGTGAGAAAGGAAAGAGAAAATAGATGAGGAAAAAGGGGGGGGAAGGTATAACCATGACGTTCTCTCAATTCAAAAACCTAATCTTTCTCTGCCTCCCAGTTATCCCCCCCCACAAAAAAAGGAAAAATAATCATCACTCTTTTCTCTCCCCTCCCCTCCCCCCCAACCTTCAACATCACATCCACCCCCCACCCCCTCCCCCCTTTCCTCCTACCTTCAACATCACATCCACCCCTTCTAACCAACACCAACATCAACACCAACACACGTCCAAAAAAACAAAAAAACAAAAAAAAAAGACAGGGTATAGAAATAGAAATAGGAAGAGTAAGAAAAAGAAAAAAAATAGAGAAAGGCGATGGATGGGATTTGTGTTGAGGAGGAGTGGGTGACTGAGAGGATAGTGGCGGTGAGGATAGTGGTGGTGAGTGAGTAAGTGAGTGAGTAAGTGAGTGAGTGAGTGAGTGAGTGAGTGGCTGAGAGGATAGTGGCGGTGAGTGAGGGAGGGAGGGAGGGGAGGGGAGGGGAGGGGGGAGGGAAGGGGAGGGGAGGGGGTGTTGAGGTGGTGGGGGGGGGAGTAGAGCCGAGTCGAGTGGGGTTTTTGTGGTTGTGATGGCGGGAGGGGGTTTAGGGGGAGGCGTGCCGGGGGGTTTTTTTTATGGAGGTGGTGGCGTAGAGGGATTGGAGGGGGGGTTTTTTTGTTTTTTGGATGGAGACTGGTTACGTCTTATATATGTGTGAGATCAAAAAAAACAACGAAAAGTTGAGGCAATCAGAAGAGTAGGTAGGCTGGGGAGAACCCCCTATATTCCAGCTACATATGCACGAACTAAAGATTACCCATCCAGCTATCTGCCCTTTTATAAAGTATCTCAGCACACCTATATACCACCAATGCGATCCATGCAGATATCTAGAATTTTCGATATTCCCGGCACATATATCGCCTTGAAACGCCACTTTTGTTTTATCCAATCCCGCTTGCCGCCCTTTTGGTATACAGTCAAACGAACCATTACACCGTCGTGAGAGGACTAGTCCCGAAGCCGCGATAGAGGAACAAATGGTCAACTCCGTACCCATGAACCCACCCAAAACATCGAATAACTCCAGATCACTTTCGTCGCTCGTCGCCAGGCGCCAGGAGTATGTATGTAGGAAACGCAATGGCGAACGTGAAAAGGGATTTTTATGCAGAAATCATGCAAGGAGCTGAAGCAAGAGATCATAACACAGGCGAGATCATATCCTCATCCGCCGGCCCATGCCGTGACGCACCTATCGCCGCAGCATCATGCTCCTCGGGCGCCTCCGGAATGGTCGCACAATACCTCTTCAGTACTTGCTTCAGCGCTGGCCTCCTTATTGGTTTCGGCAAGAAGAAATCCATGCCTGAATCCATGCACTCCTTCACATTACTTTCCTCCGCAAATGCCGTGAGCGCCACAATGGGGCAACTGTATCCCATTTCGCGAATTAAGCGCGTGGATTGTAGACCGTCGAGATTGGGCATTTGGACATCCATGAAGATGAGGTTGAATAGGTTAGATTGCTGCATGCTCTCCTTGACAAGTTCGAAGGCTTCTTGGCCGTCTTTGGCGACGGTGACGTCTGTAGGTTGTTTGTTAGCCGCATTTAAATCCGGTAATTTGGAGGATAGGGACAATGCGTACCGTAAATGTCTTCGAGCTTGAGCATGCGAAGCACGACCTCTTGGTTCACCTTGTTGTCTTCGGCTACCAGAACGCGTACTTTGTCGCCACTTCCGTAGGCTTGAACGGCAGCTTGCTCCATTGCTGCTAGTTGTTTTTCGGGCAACTCTAGGGGGGAAGATGCAGCGAAGAAGGGCTGGCTTAGTCCAACTAGACGAGGTTTTGCGGGAGTATCAAAGGCGTTCAAACCAGGACCACTGCCATCCGTAGAGTGGATGGAGAGGTCGGAAGAGGATCGGTTTCCCACAGGAGTGCGCGATTCATCTTTGATTGAGCCAACGTTAATGCTGTTTCGTCGTGAATTTAGATTAAGGTTCGAGCTGGTAGTGCTGTCTGCCCGTTCTTTCGTAAACATCATTGGAATCCGCATGGTGAATTTGCTTCCCTTGCCTACTTCACTCTTGAGGACAATATTCCCTTTCATTAGGCCCGCTAGCTGCGAACAGATACTTAGTCCAAGTCCTGTTCCGCCATATTTCTTACTTAGGCCAAGATCTCCTTGGACAAAAGGCTCGAAAACCCGCTGCTGCTGGCTTTCCGGGATACCAGGACCAGTATCTTCAACCTCGAACTCAAAGATTAGAGTCCTGGCATTTAGTGGTGGAGGTGACGAAGATCGATCGCGTACTGGAATCACTGGAATTGATTTCGGCTCGCTGCTATTGATATGAAGTGCCGTCTCTGGATACGTTGGCCTTTCATGGTCCTTTGGCGCAGGGGAGTTCGAGGAACTAGAACCAGATACGAGACGACCTCGCAGCTTTGTAGACTTCGCAGAATGCTGTTTGGATAACTTCGATCGTACCGAGTTCTTGCGGCTGCTAGGCCTTTCCTCTACTTCTCCCAAGCATCTTATCCGGACAATCACAGATCCACCTTTCTTGGTAAATTTAAGGCTGTTACTCACAAGATTGATAATGACTTGTAGTATCCTGTGTTGATCGCCCCATAGCATCATGTCTCTTACGCGTCCTGTTCCGTACGGTCCATAGCCAACTTGTAGTGGAGCACCGGATGGATTCTCGCTGGTTTCAGAAGGGCCCTGGAATGCCACTGTCAAAGTAATAGCCCCTTCTTTCGCTTGTTTTTCAAAGATCGATAGCACTTGAGAACTGATGTCGGCCAAACGGAATTCTTTCTCCTCCAAAGTAAGTTGTTGGCCTATCTGGTTCTTGGAAAACGTCAAAAGATCCGTAAGAAGATGCAACAAAAGGTCGCCCGACTTGTATATGATCCCTAGTGATCGCTTGATTTTGCTCTGGTCTTCTTCTTGCATACAAACAGCACACATGCCGAGAATACCATTCAATGGTGTCTTAAGCTCGTGAGAGATGTTCGCGATGAAAAGAGTCTTGCTTTCATTAGCAGCCTCGGCCGCTTTCTTACTGATTTCAAGTTGGTGCGTCCGCTCCTTTACTCTTTCTTCGAGGCGCTCGTATTGCATCATCAATTCCTCTGACATTTCGTTGAAGACCGTCATTAGATCAGTCAGTTCGTCTTGAACAAAGTGCTTCCGATCTTGAACCTTGCCAGGAATTCTGAAAGTGTGTCGGCGTCGTTGGTCTCGTCGCTGCTCATTTCTGTTTTCGCCACGCCCGCCTCGCCACCCTAAAACCCGTTCAACAAAGCCTTCTTTTCTTGCTGTAGCCATCTCGTCTCCGGATGCATTAGCGTCTTCATCGTGCGAGACGTAGGAATGAATGCTTCCGTCATCAGAAGGATATCTATATGGCTCGACTGTCTTCTTCGTAGCCGCACGCAGCCTCCTTATAGGTCGAACGGAGACGTGGGCAATGGGCAGCAAGAACAAAAGGATACCCCCGACTGTGCCAAAGACAGCGGCCAGCAAAACATTTCGTAAATGATGGATGGGTGCAATCACCTCTCCGTAAGACTGCTCAACTACTAAGACCCAATCAACCATAGGGGACCTGATCAAGGCATAGCCGGCCGAAACCTGATTATTGTCCTCGTTCTTAGTGTTGACGAGGCTTCCTCCGTTGTTCATATCGTTATTGAAGGCGGTGTATGCATCAAGAACGGCAGGGTAGTCTTGCATCGGAAAAGGGGTATTCGGCTGACCGTATAAGTGGGAAGCATGACGGGTAGTCCGAGACGAGTTGCGTAGTGGTGGGAGGATGAAATGAACATCCTGTGACTGTGCCAAGGTTTTATTGACGTGAGAGTCACTTTGGTCCAATATACTAGCCGGGATTCGATTATTTGAAGTCGCAGGCCCCATGATCAGAATCTCACCTGTTTGTCCCAAGCCATCTATGGACTTGCCAACCTCGAAGATGAGATTGGCATTTGTAACTACTGTGAGCCAGCCTAGGATATCCAAGGCAGAAGTGTTGTTAACGATTGGTAAAGTGAGCGAGACCAAGGCAAAAGATTCATTGACAAGCCATGGGCCCATTAGAAGGGTCGAATCCGGGTTGAGCACAGCTCCGTCATAGGAGGCGCTTGAGGTGTTGAAAGTGCTGTTGATTGCCGCAGATGTGAAGTTTAAGTCTGGATATAGATTCGGAGGATAACCGGTGCCGTCATCACCGAGATACACAGGAGTTCCATTGGCGTTCTGATAGGGTAGAGGAATCTTCCCCACGATATCTGATCCGGTCACGGTCACCAAGCCGTATGGTCCCCCAGTACCTGTACCATTTTTGGACACTATTCGAGCTTGAAATAGCAAGGCGGACGTTCCGAACCCTGAGAGGGCGCTTTGTAGATCACCCCGCGGCGTGATCCAATTGGCGTCTGTATTATTCCCAAGATCATAGCTTCGCAAGGCAGATTGTATGAGTAACCGCGTTGAGATGGCCTGAACGCTTGACTGTAGGAGAACAAGGTTGGAGTTCAGCTGGTTTGCATACAGAGACGCTGTAAGGCAAAGACTAGACGATCTACACAAAGTCGGAAATATCAGCGCTGTTTATTTGGCTTCCAGGCGACGGGTGGGACATGTATCTCACCTTATCTTCAGAACAAAATTGTAGTTGGTTACCCACTGAGACCTCAGCGATTAGCAAACTTCATTACCTAGTAATTCGTGCACTCAAGATAGCCTTACCGTCGCAATCGCTATAACAGCTAGGGATACTAAAGACGCCAGGAGTACAAGCAAGGCCAACTGCTCTCGGATTGGGATCCGCATCTTGAGAGATGGCGATTCGTGCTATTCAAAGAAGTGACAGCCGGAACTCTATGGACGCTAATTCTGATGTCGACGCCCTCCTCTCTGCTGGGCGAGGCTGACCCGCTGTATTGATGCTGGTGCCCAAAGAGCCATCAAGCTTCGAGTTTGAAAGTTTGAGCAATCACACCACAATGAAAGTCATTCATGTCGATTCCAAGTAGTCTGCATTGGAGGTGCGTTGTTCGTTCGGGTCGCGAGACCAGGAATCCGCTTTGGAGCAAGAGCTCAGCTGAATGGCCCTCTGTTGAAGCAATAGGAGCTGTAGTAGGAGCAAGAGTAGGAGCAGGAGGAGTAGTCGTCCAATTAGGAAAATAGTTTCTAATCAGGAACATACATGCATAGTATGTAGTTGGAGTGCCATTACACTGCCCGCTAGCCTAGTTGGGGCTAGCGCCAATTGCGGCACAAAACATCTGTTGTACGGAGTAGAAAACACACCTTTCAGCAATCAGGGACGAAGGAGCCGACAGTGCAAGCTAATGCTCTTATAGACATCAAAGACTGGCGGTTGAGTCCGCAATAGGTCAAAAATTGGGTAGAGTACTGTGTGTGTGCAGAGTGCTTCTCTCGATCGTACCAGAACCCAGGATGTGGTTTAGTGCATTGGGACGATCCTTTGTTCAACTCAATCTTCACCAAACCTAAAGTATATTTAGATATTTTGAATTGTTGAAACTGAAAATATCATTTTACCGGCGAACAAACGATAACTTGCGATAGTTCTATAGAGGGCCATGAATCCGCTACGCAAGAGTTCGATATGCTGGTTACTTGAATACTCGTGTTACGTGGATTCCCTTCGAATTCTCTTGTTGCAACTCTTAATCAAGCATCACTGAGAGACAACACTGAACGTCTTCTTACTTTTTTTCCGGGCCGTTGTCAACATTCTGACTGGCAGGTTCGAGTTGCAAACCCCTCAACAGGATATGTGCCGGTCTTACCATCCCGTCAGATCAATCCATTCGACATCTTTCATATGGACTACAAGTCTTCTAGATTTTCTATGCAAAAGTACACTTATCATCTCAGGTGTTAACTTCAAAGCACATACAACAAGAGGATAGAAGGCTTGCGGATTCTAGAGAACAAAAAAGCGTTGATCTGAACTTCCACTTGATTCTGTCGCCGGCTCGAGAACCAATGCTCATAAATAGCCTTTGTCGACAAAAATCTTTCCGCTTCTTGCCAATATCCTGATTGTGCCTTCACCAAGGGCTTTTTAATCTCAAATTCGAGCGATGAAAGAGAGCAGACTATTGGATCTAAAAATGATGCGCTGTACCCTCTATTGACTCATCATGCCTCATTTCAGCGGCTGTTGCTCTAACATACTCAATATGAGAAGCTCTGGTAGAGATCGTGGGATGACAGAACATACTTGAACATGTATGCCAGCAGATGAGCAAATTGCTACGTTGGAGACAATTAGTGAATGATGTGAAAAGATGAGTTGTCAAAACCCGGAGTGAAGGGGATTGGTAGGAAAGGCTTGCGCATGACCCACCTTTCATCCCCACGAAGAACCCAATTCCAATTGATCAGAGCGAGTTTGCAAACGTTGTCAAATGAAGCACTCTTCGATGTGAGTGACCCAACATATAAGAGCGGACTCGCAAGGAAAAAGCTCTATTCTACCACAAACTGCTGACTTATCTCTATCGATCACTAGACCCAATAATTTACTCGTTTTCGAAATGCAAACCGCCTCGACACACCCCGCTTGCAGCCAGGTGGATAAAACGGTATTCCATCATGAAAGTTTTGGGAGCATCCAAGTCCACGAGCCACTACATCCTAGAACCATCGAGGTCGCCAAGGTGAACCACCGCGGGACCATCTATGCGAGAGTAGGAGAACGGTACCGTTCTGTTCACAATCACTTCGGCCTCGTAACCACAGCATATACGCCTAATACTATGGCCTGCCATATCTGTGGGTACGAAAACATCAACCCGAACACTGGCAAATGTGACCGTTGTGGCCTCTAAGTTACGGTCGGTAGCTGTACCTGCGGAGACTTGTAGTGATGACGGTGCAAGAAGGTCTTCTATCTGAAAGGGCGACTTGTGGCGTGAAAGCGATACTCAACCATAAGAGCCTTTAGTGAGGGTTGTGTGTAGCTTTAACCTTTGATGGTGGGCGTTTTATGATCCAGAGGATAGGAAGTCTAACTAGAGCTATTGTACTATTTTCTCTATGTTTGTGCTTGGCTTTTGTATATTATATCATTCAAGCAAGCGACCTTGATCAATCCAACAGACGAAGTGCATGCAGAAACCAACCGACTAACATACTATGATTGTCAAAAACCCCGACAGTCCAACACCTCACCCAAGAGAAGTGGAATTGCATATAGATATTCATCTGTCAACAAAGGCAAAAAGGGCTAAGCAATCTTTCACCATTAGTGTATTCTCTGCCTTTTCCCAAGCTGATTGCGAATAGCTAGGGGTATTTTTTCAAGAGACGCCTCATCCATAATCGTTGGATCGTTTACCGAGACTACAGGTCGCGCGACCAACGCTAGAGGTCACGCGACCATGCCGATCATCCGGGCATGGTCGCGCGAGCTCAGTCGACCATGCGCATAATTCCGCCTTCCTGAGCTAAGGTATTGAATAGATAACAGCGTCGACGAACAAAAAACTTTTAATCTTCTTGAATATCTGAAATTCAATTTGCTATGATTGATTAAATATTAATCAGATATTGATATGATTCGTTGTAATTGCACATGAATGAAAACATTGAATCGAGTGATTCAAATTCAGAATTCAGTGACATTTGTCACGATCCTAGCCTTGCCAGGCTCAGCCTTCTAGCCTTGCCAGGCCTATCCTCGCTCCGTCACCTTGACTAGTCCCTATTGGGCCTAGCGTCGGCTGAGGAACACACATATGTAGCCAGCTTCTTTCCTGTAGCTACCTTTCTTCCTTAGCATTTATCTTCTAGTTAAATGACACCCCTATCTGACCCGCTCTAGGCAGGCCCCTAACATTAGATAAATGCTCACCATTTACTACTCTGCTATCGACGAATAGACGATACGAAACAACCTATTCAGTAAGGAAAATTTGCAAGGGATTCTTCAAATTTGCACCACCATTTTAGGCCGCAAGGGATTCTTCGATTCTACATTCATTTTCATCATTCTATCCGCAAGGGATTCTTCGGATAAAGCACCCAATTATTACCTGAAATTCACAAGGGATTCTTTGAATTTCCACTCACCAAAAAACATCAATCCAAAACATCAATCCCTCATCTACCCTTACCTCAACAACTCCTACCTTCTCTCATCATGACACGCGACGTCGAGCCAGTTGGGCCACGAACAACTCGCCTGCTTAGAAGCACTGTCAATAGAAGAGTTTCACTTCTACTCATCGATGCTTCAGTCGAAGCTGAGGAAGCTGTCACTCTCTGAAACATAAACATCGAAGAACAACTGTTTCATTGAATCAGCAATCAATTCGACGAAGTCATCAATATGCTGAACGAGCTTCGAAGTCAGCGAGACTTGACTCTACAACTCAATGAACACTGACTTCTCGTACAAGACGATC
>JAABUH010001779.1_pt1 | contig 22435 bp, 40 predicted proteins | sample 5559121 | NCBI WGS metagenome assembly JAABUH01 (sample SAMN10711871, study PRJNA513364) | rock metagenome | isolation source: Antarctica rocks | place: Antarctica: Victoria Land, Battleship Promontory nord | collected 2015-12-28
ATTGACCTGAAATGCATGAGCAGCAACGTCTGTATGTAAGTTTTTAGAAAAATCTGATGACACAACAAACACACTCCAATGCTCAGCACCCCAGACTCTTCCACACAAAAAAACCATGCTGAAGATGTTATCTGCATGCAAGCAGCCTCTTGGCAGACCCCAGCCCTCTGCTCACAGGTTCACCTTGGCGGTGAGCGCATCGCGGTTCTCATGTGCCCACTCCCGGAACGTGGGCCCCTGGTAGATGGTGTCCTTCGGGTTGCGCAGCTCGTTGTACTTGGGGAACAGGCGGTAGTACCGCCACATGGCCGTCAGGTCGTCTGCGCTCCGGCACGCATAAACGTTTAGGCGTGATGAAGGCTGTCTTAAGAGCTGTGCTGGTGCTGTGCATCAGCAGAATGCCTTGCACGCATGACAGCAATGAGTGGTGAACACCATTTAGACGAATGCTGCCCCAGAACACGCACAGTGGCCGAATGCGTATCAGCAGCATGCCAGCGGAATCAGGCCCACCGGGAACTTGACACTAGCAAAGCCCCTTGAGGACTCTGGAGTCAGAGCACCATACCAGAGTTAGAGCACTATACGAGGCCCTTGGTACCAAGGCCAAGGCATGGGTCCCGCGCCTGCAGCTGGGAATGGCAAGCTCGCATACTCCTCGTCAGAGATCTGCACATACCTGCGCGCATGCGCTGTGTGCTGAGCGCAGCTGCAAGAAACCAGGGCCCTTGACCTGCTGCAGGGTCCAACTGCACAGTATTCTGCTGATACGCCATGATGCGGCCGCGCGCTGCACTGCAACCACGATGTCGTATTCCATCGGGTGCAACCATGGTACAACTGCTTGTGTTTCCCGTGCATTACGAGACGGCAGGACTCATCAAGTGTGGTGCTGTGGGGCGTTATATGGGTGAGAACGATGCAGCACTAGTGACTGTGGTGCCACAGGTTGTAAGAGGGCTTTCACAGTGCAAGGGGTCTGAATGCTTACAAGGAGTATATGCATGACCAGCATGTTGTAGCGGCGGGCATGGCGGCGCGCCTGACTTTCGTGCCAGTGACCTCGGTCAGGATGTCAGCCACCTGCGGCCAGCTGATGGCCTCGCGCGCGACCGGAATCACCTTTCCGGCATACTTTTCTGGGTCGGCAAAAGCCACTGCGGCCAGCGCGCATGCCTCCAAGTCAGCTGCTGTAGTCTGGTGAGACTAGAAGATGCCGGGAGGAGCATAACTGACTGTCTGTGCATGCGTGGATACACACAGTAGAAAGCACTTCAGCCAGCGCCCTAACACTGACGCATGTACTTGGGTAGCAACCCGCAGGAGCCAGCGCCTCTTCCAGCACACCCTCGTGCTCCAGCCAGGTACACAAATAAGTGTAACATCAGCCACAAGCAGAAGATGTTGCGCACATGCAGCGCTCTCCCCGATGTCGGCCACGGCATGCATCTGGAGCGGCGCCGTGCCGAGGTTGTCCGACCAGGTGCGGCTGCCGTCGGGCTGCCGCTGGTACATGAAGAGCTTGGCGAAATTGTCGTAGAAGGCACATGTGCGCAGACCGGTGTATGGAATGCCCGACGCCTCGAGGTACTCCTGTCAGCAGCGTATGTCGGCTGCGCAGGTTGAGCAAGCAATGGGTTACCAGTGAGTAACAGAGCTATGTATGGAAATGAGTCAAACTTGCCTGCGCTGTGCAACTAACGCACGATTTGCCACGGCCGCGCGGCCAGAGCTGCCAGCAGCAGTGCGCGAGTGCTGCATGCACCCGTGCTGGCGTGGCAAAGCAGCCCTCTCACGCGCTACATGGCACTCCCTCGCATGGCACAATGCAGCATCATGCATTGGCCAGCACCTGGACGATGGCCTTGGTCTGGAAGTGCGCAACGACGTACCCGGGGTGCGCCTTGAGCTCCGGCAGCGTGCCCTTGGGCAGCACCTTGCCTGGGTTCTCCAGCGTGCTCAGCACGATGTGCTTGACGCCTGCCTGCGCACTGTCCTTGCGGCCTTAACCTCAAGCACCAACCTGACACATAGCCTGCGGTGGCACACATACTTGCCCTGTTCAAAGCACGCTAGCCAGTCAGTTTACAGCAACGTGCTACTCAAGAGGCAACATGTTGACGCTTTCGAGGCCTCTGGGGCACTGACCTCCCTGGCGGCGTCCACTGCATCTTTCCCGTGCTGGATCTCAAGCTCCGGGTTGCAGTCGCAGCCGTAGAAGTCTGTGAGCAGAAAGAGGCCCGTGGCGCCTTTAAACGCCTGCATGCAACAGTGCTTGCTTCTCTGGCCAACATAGCGTGCAACACAGTGTAGCAGTTCGCACGGGCGGTGGTCTCTGCGCTTGTGCCATCAGCAGGTGCAACAGCGCCGCAGCCAGCATGCAGGTACCCGCTTCAATGACTCCTTGTCGTTCATGTCTGCCTCGACCACCTCCACGCCCTGGTCGGCCAGCGCTTTGGCTTTCTGCGCGTTGCGCGTGACAGCACGGATGCCAAACTTGCCCTGCTTCTGCAGCGCAGCCACGACGCCGCCGCCCTGCATACCGGTGGCGCCAAGAACTACAATGATGGGCGGAGACATGGTGTTCAAGTACTTGTTCTGCAAGCGGGGTGAGTTGCAAGAGGACACAGTCTGCTGGAATTGATAGTCTGCTGGTGCCCCGGCGCGATCACCGCTGCGGGCTATAGCTTACGAGCACAGCATGTGATGATGGTGTGAGTAACAGCCTCAGTCGAGCTAAACGCTAACTGGGTTCAAATTTGTAGTTACTAACAATTTAGTATACACCTCTTTTCTAAGCTCTAGCTAGAGCCTGCAGCTCTTTGGTTTGGCGCACGACATGCATGAGGCTGCGAAAGGTCGAGAGCGAGGCCTGTGAGCGATGTTGCAAGAAAAGGCAACAGCTGCGCGCTTGCCGTGCCTGGTTTACATATCTGGCTATCAGATCTGCAGACAGTGCGTGTTGTACCGCAGACTCAGATTGCTCTTATATATCCATTTTATGCGACAGCACTATGCAGGACGTAAATTAACAGTTCATGCACACGTGCATCCAAAAGCTATTCTACGCGCCAGCAGTGACATGCATATCGCATCAGCAACACCCCAGATAACATGTTCGGTAAATTTGTTCGTCAAACAACAGCCACACAAGCACACAACACGCAAACGCTCAGCACCACTCACTCGCTGTTGTACAGCCCACGCTCTAAGAATACAGCAGATGCGCACGAAGCAGCCCCCCCGCCAGGTACGAGCGCCGCGCTCACTGGTTGAGCTTGGCAGTGAGCGCGTCGCGGTTCTCATGTGCCCACTCCCGGAAGGTGGGCCCCTGGTAGATGGCGTTCTTCGGGTCGCGCAGCTCGCTGTGCTTGGGGTATACGCGGTAGTACCGCCACATGGCCGCCAGGTCGGCTGCGCTCCGGCGCGCCCCGGCTTACATGGCTGTGCAGGATGGCCGCCAACAGCACTGACAGTACTCCCACAGCTCTTCTTTGTCGTATGCGCGAGTCCTTACGTGCACAATAGCAAGGACTGGCAGACCAGCTTCTGGACAAAGCCTGCCCTGTATGCTGATTTAGAACACCTGCAGCATTTGAACCACGTGAGCGGCATGCCTGCATGTTTGCAAGCACAGGGAATCCGTCACATGAATGGCTGGAGACTTGGCAAGTACAGGCCTGATCATCTGACCACACGTCCCATGACGCAAGGCACTGGGTCTGCACCGGCGGCTGGAAATGGCAAATTTGCGTACTCCTCGTCGGACATCTGCACATACCTGCGCGCATGCGCTGTGTCGAGCGCAGCTGCTTGGAACAGTGCAGTGTATATGCTGCAGGGGGCGGCTGCGGAGTGGCCACCAAGCAAGCCATAGGGTGCAGCCGCACGGGGCGGTGCCAACATGCTACACTCGCTCTTGGTAGCTGACGCCTCGCCTTCATGCGTGCTGGTCATATGTGTTTTCATGTGACAAATAAGTGTTTGCGCACTGTCCGTCGTCATGGAAGCGCACTGCGATCAGCCTTCATCCCACGCATCAATCAGCCTCACAGCACCACTGGTGGAGAATAGCCCCTCGGCCGCAAGCAGCGCGCGCCTGACTTTCGTGCCGGTGACTTCGGTCAGGATGTCGGCCACCTGCGGCCAGCTGATGGCCTCGCGCGCGACCGGGATCACCTTTCCTGCATACTTCTCCGGATCGGCGAAGACCACTGCGGCCAGGCGCATGCGCACACAGGTCAGCGGCTGTCCCCGTGGTGGTTGACAGATGCCAGCAGGAGCAAGCTGCCTGTAGGTGGACTTGGACCCACGCATGCAGGAGGGCTTGAGACCGCTCTCCAGTATCTTCGCACTCGAGACCCGCAAGAGCCACCGACGCTTATCTCAAACATCGAGATGTGGCCAGGTCACAAGCAGTCACACCAGAGCAACTGCCGCGAGCAGCCACCATGTGGCGCACCCGCAGCGCTCTCCCCGATGTCGGCCGCGGCGTGCACATGGAGCGGCGCCGTGCCGAGGTTGTCCGACCAGGTGCGGCTGCCGTCTGGCTGCCGCTGGTACATGAACAGCTTGGCAAAGTTGTCGTAGAAGCAGCACGTCACCAGCCCGGTCCAGGGCACGCCCGAGGCCGCCAGGTACTCCTGCCAGCAGCGCGCATGCAGCGCTCAGCAGATACATCGTGATCAGCCATGGCCATGATCCTTGAAACAGGTTGAAGACAAGAGCGCATTTAAATCTTGACTGTTATAAAAGGCCCACTGCTGGAGAGTGCAAGCCTCTGCTCGCTGCATACAGCACTTGCATACACTACGCCGTGTCCACAGCCATGCGGCCACAGCTGCCAGGTGAGCAGCGCGCAGGCTCTGCAGCGGCTCTACTCGCCCGCCGCCGTTGCCAGGCACACGGTGCGCAGAGCGTCGGCGGCACAGCGGGTGGGCCCCAGCACACCCGGTCCAGCGAGCCTGACGCGGCTCACAGCAGTACGGCGCGCAGCGCAGCTCGGGAGCACCTGGACGGCGGCCTTGCTCTGGAAGTGCGCGACGACGTACCCGGGGTGCGCCTTGAGCTTCGGCAGCGTGCCCGCGGGCAGCAGCTTGCTCGGGTCCTGCAGCGTGCTGAACACGACGTGCCTGACGCCCGCCTGCGCGCACGGCCGCACAGCCTCGCGCTCAAGACAGCTCGCTGCGGCCCGCGTGAGCGCACACGCCCGCCCTGCCACTGCAGGCTCACGCTTCCGCTGTTGTAGCAAGCCCGGTCGACTGCACAACACTGTCGCGCTAGGGCCAGCCCTTGGGCGGCGGCACATACCTCCCTGGCAGCGTCCACTGCATTCTTGCCCTGCTGGATCTCAGTCTCCGGGTTGAAGCCGCAGCCAGAGCAGTCTGTGAGCAGAAAGAGGCCCATGGCGCCTTTGAAGGCCTGCGAGTCGTCCACCTGTCAAGAAATCGATGCTGCCAGCACTTCGGCAGCGCTTGACGTGGGCTTGTGCACATCTGTCCTTGCGTGCCCAGCACAGCTCTGTAAAAGTTGAGCGGGCACCTGCTTCAGTGACTCCTTGTCGTTCATGTCAGCCTCCACCACCTCCACGCCCTGGTCAGCCAGCGCTTTGGCTCTCTGCGCGTTGCGTGTCACAGCGCGGATGCCAAATTTGCCCTGCTTCTGGAGCGCAGCCACAACGCCGCCGCCCTGAGAGCCGGTGGCTCCGAGGACTGCAATGATGGGCGGAGGCATGCTGTCACGACTTCAGCTGGAAAACTATCAGATGTGCGTGAAAGCGACGCACTCGAGTGTGAGCGCTATTTCTGTTGCTGAACTGGGTACGAGGAGTGCTATATCACAGGAAGACGTAGCTTCGCTCGCATGTATATAACAACATGCACGTGCTTCTAAGCTGATCTTAGGGTGTCATGCCTCTTTCAAGCCCCACCAGTTCATTGCACAGCCAGGCTGAGCGCTGGTGCCAACTGTTGGCTACCAGCTCAATATACATTGAAGCCATTTGACCTGAGCAGAACGAATGCATGTGGCACACATGCATTTGTTTGTGCCCGGCACGTTGTGGCATCGGGCAGCAGGCTGCAGCTGGCTCTGCCAAGCGCCTTCACGCTCTCTTGCGATGCCCCAGCCGAGAGCTGTGCCTGTGCTCACACGCACGCCAGCTACCACCCGCAGTCGGTCGCCGTTGCGCCCGCCGGCGCCGCCCCGCCTCAGGCGCGCCGCTCGGCCAGGCGGCCCAGCAGGCGCAGCGTGGCCTCCCAGAACGGCGCCACGGTCGCCACCTCCACGCGCTCCTCCGGGCTGTGCGCGCCGCGGATGGTCGGCCCGTAGCTCACCATGTCCATCCCCGGCACCTTGGCGCCCAGGATCCCGCACTCCAGGCCCGCGTGGATCGCGCCCACCTGCCGCCGCCGGCGCCCCGCGTGGGCGCGCCGCCCGCTTCCGCGCCCCGGCCTGCCAGGCACCGCGCCGGGCCGCCCCTGAGCACACACTCTGGCGCTGCCGCTGCGGTCAGCAGGCTCGAGAGCCCGGCGCGGCAAGCACGCCCACGCGTCACCGTCGCGCAGAGGCGCGCGCGCGCCCAGCCTGCCGGGTGGGCCCCGCACGAGCTCAGGCGCTGCGCCGCCTCCGCCCGCACCTTGGGCGGGCGGCCGGTCAGCTGCTCCAGCACATCGCGCGTCAGCTGCAGCACCGCGCTGCCGGTGTCCGGCTGCCAGCCAGGGTAGGCCGTGTCCTGCTCCAGGCGCGCCCCCGTCTGCGCGCGCACCAGCCACGCGCTCAGGACAGACCCCCCCTGCATCCTCCCCTGGACCAAGAGCGGCAACTTGGGAGGATGCCGCTCGTGCTGGGCTGGATAAGTTCCCCCCACCAGGACCAGGGATGACCTTAAGAGGTCCTCAGCACCACAAGGCTCACGCCGCATGTACACACCGGAGGTAATGCAGGCTCTGCATTGTTGCACACGGTGATGTCATGACAGCAGCGCCGGTGCAACATGGCATGACTTGCACAGCGTCAAGTCGGCGCCGGCCTGACATGTTCCACGGGCCTGGCACTTGGCCAGACGTAAGACCCTGACACCAGGCCGCTCCTCGGTCGGCAGGCCCCGCGCCACTGCCGGCCGCACCAGGGCCGCGAGCTTGGCGATGCTCGCGCGCACGGCCTCCAGCGCGGGCATGAGGCTGGAGCGCGAGCTGCATGTGATGGCGCACTCGCCGCGCCCCGGCGCGCCGGCCTCGGCCGCGCAGCGCACGGCCGCGAGGTTGCTGCTGGTCTCCACCAGGCCTGCACCCGCGGGCATTGTAAATGCAGCGCCTCCAGCAGCAGGCGGCCAGGGATGCTGCTCCAGGAGTGTGCCGGTCCCCTCAGCCTCGCCGCCCGCGGGCCGGACGGACGCTGGTCGCGCAGCGACGTGGCGCAGCAGGCGGCCAGGGAGGCTGCTCCAGGAGGGCCTAAACCAGGCATCGCTGCTCAACACAAGCAAGCAGGATGACAAATGAGTGGGATGGCAGAGCGGACGCCGCGGTCCCCACTGCAGGCTTGACCCGCGCACGAGCATGGGCTGCCGCACCTGGCACCGCGTGGCTGTTTGCGCGTCGAGGTGGCGCAAGCCGGCGGCGCCGCGCGGGAGCGGGGAGCCGCGCGGCGCGGGCGGGGGGAGGGCGCCAGCGCACCCGGCACCGCGTGGCTGTACTTGAGCACGCCGTGCGGCAGCGTGAGCAGTAGCGCCAGCACGCGCGCCGCGTCGGCGGGCTCCAGCGCGGCGGCCGGCGGCGCCGCGGCCGCCCACGCCAGCGCCAGGTCGGCCTCCAGGCCGCCGTACTCGGACCGCAGCGCGTCCATGACACCGCGCGCGAGCCCGGCCGCCTGCTCGGCGCCCTCGGCCGGCACCTGCGCGCGCAGATGCACGCTGTCGCGCCCATTCCATGCGCCAGGCACAAGAGCGCAGAGGATGAAGGCAGCGAGCGAGCATGAGCCACGTTCGCCGACTCCAGTGCCTGCGAGGGTCTACCGGCAAGCACACTCGCGTCTGCATGGGGGGGTCCTGGCTGCCATGCAGGCACCCCATGGTGCGCTGCCTGCTCATTCTGTATGCGCATTCGCGCCGCCGCGCTGCACCTCCCAGGCAGAGTGCCCTGTGCGGCACAGTCCGCATACTTCTTCAGCACCGGTCGTGCGGCCCGCGCACCAGTGCGGGTCATGACCGCCGCGCCTGCTCGCCATTGTCGGCCGTTCGACGCAAGGCTCCCATTTGACAAAGGATTGAGGCTGTGACATGACGATGAGAGCACGCGTCGCTGGCGTGCGACACGCCAGGCGCTCACCGCGAGCGTCGCGCCGGCCTCCCGCGGGATGGCGTTCCGCTTGTCGCCGCCGCAGATGACGGCCAGGCGCGCGCCCGGCACGCCGCTCACGACCGCGTCCGCGATGCGCGCGGCAAAGACCACGGCGTTGCCGCGGCCCTCCCCGATGTTGAGCCCGGAGTGCCCGCCCATCAGGCCTGCCGGCGCGGCACGCGCGCTCTTGTTGTAAATTTCTGGCTATGCTGGAGACCGCTGCGGCCTGCTGTCTCGCCGCTCGCCATGCACGGCCATGTGCCAGCCAAGCCCTTCGCCCCATCCTAAGGGCGCATGCATAGGTGCAGGCCGACGACGCCATCAGCACCGCTCCTCATGCTGTCTAAGAGCTCTGTGCGATCCTGTGGGTACGTCGAAGGCATGGACCGGCTTGGCGGCGGCCGCCACCTGACACCGTGACCTGGAACGCCGCGGCGCCCGCCGGCACGGGCGAGAAGGCCACCGGCAGCGCCAGCTTCGAGTCCCCGCCGCCCGCGCAGCCGATGAAGATCTCCGGCCAGTCCTCTGCCCGGCGCGCGCCCACCTTTCAGCGCCGTGCGCGGCGCGACTCCGGCTGACGAGCAGCGAGCCAGGCAGGCAGCCGACGGGCGCGCCTGTGTCCAGGTTGAGCATCGTGCGCCCTGCGCGCGCGCACGAGCGGTGTTGCGCCTCGAGTCTCAGCTGCGGGCAGGCAGCACAACTCCATCAGGCATTGCTGCAGGTGCGGGGCCGGCGTGCGCGAGCAGGCACACGGTGCATCCCGCCAACCACGCCATAGGCTGCACCGTCGATGCAGCGGGCTGCCTGCGTCTGGCGGTGCCAGCGCCTGGCTCCGGGCGCATAGAGGCATGGCCACCGTGCGCGCCTCGGCGCAGAGAGCCTGAGAGCGGCGGGCAGGGGCCGCGCGCCGGTCAGCATGGAGGCGTCCAGCTGAAACGCGCCCGTCAGGCCGGTCTCTTCGTCCACCGTGAACAGGCACTCCAGCGGCGGCAGCGCCGCGCCGGCTGGCTGGTCCAGAAGCGCGAGCGCCGCCGCGACGCCGATGCCGTTGTCGGCGCCCAGGGTGGTGCCTGTCGCCTGCGCTCGTGCGCCTACGTCACTGATCCCTCGGCTGACAGACGTTGTGGATGTCGTTGCCGTGCACGCAAGCTCCATCTATCCACACCTAATCGTCGCGCGGTGACTCGTGCGCGCGCCACATGAAGCACGCCAGGTGGCTGCTAGCAGGCAGAGAGCACTCAACATGTAGCCACAGCGTGCACGTTGCTCATTCTGCCGCATTGCGCTGAACGCTCAAACGGATGGGGTGTTGCCAGTGCGACAGGTGCCCTTCCTGCGCGGCCCTGCTATCCGGATGCGGGCGCCGCACCATCAGCCAGGCGCCGTCCTGGCTGCGCCGCAGCGTAAGCGCGTCCGTGAAGAAGTCGTGCTGCACGTCGCTGTTCTTCTCCGTGACCATGTCCAGGTGCCCCTGCGGGGCGTGCAGTGCCACGAATGCCACAGGGACCCCAGGTGCACCAAGTCCGCCGCCAAGTCCGCCGCGGCCCGCAAGCAGCGGCTGTGCGCTCGGCAGGGCACCAAGCACCTGTATCACCACCGGCGGCGCAGCCTCGCCGCCGCCGCTGCCCGGGCGCAGGACGACGAGGTTGCCCACGTCATCCTGGCGCCACTTCAGCCCGCGCTGCTCAGCAAAGTCCTTGACCCACTGCAGGACCCTGCAGCAGACGCGACTCCTCAGGTGCCAGCCGCCTGCGTGTGCAGAGCGCACGAGCGCAGCAAAGCAGCGAGGTGCAGGAAGGGGATGCCTGTCGGCAGGGCGCACCTCTCCTCGTGCTTGCTCGGCCGCGGTATCTGCGTGAGCTCAGCAAAGAACTTCCACAGGGCCGCAGGCTGGAGCCCAGCGACCGCAGACGCGCCGACTGCCATGCCAGGGCGCTGCTCAAGCAGCGTTGCGGCTGTGACACTGCTGCTGCAGGCTGACAGACACACAGGCGACAAGCGTACGGGGCTGCGCAACTGTATGTGCACAGCTCTAGGCCGCGCGAGCCTTTGCGCGAGAGCGCCGGACAGCAATGCAGCTCGCATGCACGCCGGAGGTAGCCCGTGGGGGTGCTGTCAGCAGAGTCTCACAGGCCTTCCCACTGTGTACCTTCGGCTCTTGCACTCGACTAGTGCGCATGTGAGTTACTTACTTTATTACTATTAAGTTCATGCATGCACATATGTGACCGGCATCTGCCTCTCAGAAGGCCATTACACAGCCCGCAGAACACATGCTTGTCATAAGGCTATCAGCAGTGCCTGTAAATGTTATCAAAGCTGTCCCCATGCAGATGACTCTGCCACAGCAACGCATGCCATGACAGTCGCGGCTGCACGTTGGACGGCCGCAAGCGCCATGCACGCTGATCAATAACAAGTGCCGACCAGGATATGCTGTGCAGTTTTTTCGAACCATACGGCGTGCCGTTCAGTTGACAGGCTGCCATGCATCATGCACAGGAGAGGCACAGCACGACCCTCTGCTCATGCGGCACATCAGTTTCACCGCCGCCTCGAGGCCTGCACATGCAGCCTAAGTGGGCCCCCCCTGCAGCGCTCTCAACAGGGCTGGTCACGAGTGGGGAGGCCCTGGTGTCCACACGCGGACGCTCAGAAGCCGTCGCACTACGCTGCTCAACTAGCCACAGCAGCGCCCGCGGCGCTCGCGCCGGCCGTGAGCGCCTCGCGGCGCTGGCGGCTGGAGGGCTGCTTGCCGGCGCGCTCGCGCCGCGCGACCTCCAGGTGGATCATCAGCGCGTCGATGTCCGCGGGGCTCACGCCGCCGATGCGCGCCGCCTGGCCCAGGTCCGCGGGCTGCACCTGCACGGGCCAAAGTGGCGGGGATGTTTTCAGAACTGCATGATGCCACTCGCTGTATGATTGACCGCATGCACTCTCAACTCGAGCCATGCACACCTGATGCATCAGCCACGGCATCAGCAAATACTACACATTTACCCATTTGATCACAAGACACCAGGCGCGGTGCCAACATGCACGGGCCACCCGAACACATAGCGCTCGCGTGTGCTGCTCGCGCGCGCGGCGCACCCGAGCCAGCTTCTCGCGCGACTCCTTCGACAGCGTGGCTATGGCGCCGTAGTTGAGCCCCTCCGGCAGCCGACGCGCGGACCGGCCCTCGAATGCTGCCATCTGCTTCGCCTGCGCCAGCCCAGCGAGTTGCATTTTAGCACCCCATAGCCGCGTGGCACCTCACAGCTAAAAGTAAAAGTTCGCCTGGAACCTGCTAGCGTCATAGAATAAACGAGGCGTGCCAGGAGAGTCAGAGCAAAAAGTCCGCCCCAGCGCCCAAATGCTATAAAGGCAGCTCTAGCAGCGGCCGGCACGACGAACATCCAAACGCACAGCTGGTAGGCTCGTGCATGACAGAAGCCTGGTCACAGTCTGTTTGTCAGTATGAAGCAAGCATAGAGCATCGGGGCGCCTGGCATATGACCAGCGCAGGACCCCGCGCCCCGGACCGGCACGCCAGGCTCCACCGCTTGCACGGGGTAAGCGCAGCTGGCCCTGGCGAAGCGCCCTGCCGCATCACTGGCCCGCCCGCAACGCAGGCTGGCCCCCAGCCATGCGCGCACGGCGCCCGGCGGGCGCGCGCCTGCCGCGCGATGAAGCCCGCATACTTCGCATCGATCTCGGCGGCCTCGCGCTCCGCCAGGCTCAGGTCCGCCTCCGGGCCATAGCCGTGCTCCTGCAGCAGCCTGCCGGGACATGCCGCGCTGTGAGCTGGGTCACAGTGCGGCTGCCAGCCAGCTGTGGACGGACAATGGTTACGGCATGCTTCGCCAAAAGTGCAGGGAGCGCTAACATGGGGCCGCAGGGGCCCAGCACCCCAAAGCGCAGGCACCCGCACGCCAGCTGCGGCAAAGCGCAAAGCCTCGCCCGCCGCCGCAAACGCACGCGCCCGGACTGCGCCAGACACGGCAGGGCCGCGCCTGTGGTGCACGTGCGGGCGCCGCAGCAGCTCCTCAAGCGTGGCCGCGGCCGGCACGGCCTGGCCGGAGATGGCGCCCGCCGCGCGCGCGAGATCGGAGTCCTCGCGCACGCGCACGGCGGCCAGCCGCTGCTTCTCCTCGGAGATGCGCGGCTGCGCGCCGCGGAGCCCCGTCGGGCCCCTGCTGGTGCCCTTGGGAGGCAGCCTGTGCCGCCATGGTGGGGGGGCCTGCGCGGGCCTGCGCATGCGCACCGTGCTCACAGCTCGCCATGGCCCGGTGACGCGGGGCCGTCCCGACCCCCGCAGCATCACACACACGTACATCGGCGACGCTGCAGCCAGTGCGGCACTGCAGGCCGGCAACAAGCGGTCACTCCCGTGCCCAGACACGCTGCCTCCGGGGGTGAGTCTGCAGCGCAGCGCGCCTGCTTGGCAGCGAAGAGCGCCCAGCGGCGCTCGTCGACGAGGCCGAGCTCGCGCCCGAGCGGCGTCAGCCGCCGGTCGGCGTTGTCGCTGCGCAGCAGCAGGCGGAACTCCGAGCGCGACGTCAGCATGCGGTACGGCTCGTCCAGGTTCTGCGCCCGGCGCGCCCCTCAGCCGCCCGCCGATGGGGAGGGCGCGCGCATGGAGCCCCCGCGCCGCGGACCTCAATACGGTGCAAAGACAGTGCGCAAAGAGACGCACGGCACTTGCAAGGGCTCACGTATTAGACACCCGCCCTACTGCGAATGGATGGGACTGCTGGAAAGCCGCAAGCATGCAGTAGCATCTATGCTCCGCACAGCGCGTCTGCCAGGTGCAGCAACGTGCGGACGGGCCTGGCGCGGCGCCCCGCCGGCGCGCACCTTTGTCACCAGGTCGTCGATGAGGGTGCCGATGTAGCTCCCCGTGCGCGGGAGGGCCACAGGCTCCTGGCCTTGCGCGCGGCGCGCCGCGTTGAGCCCGGCGACCAGCCCCTGCGCCGCGGCAGCTCCATTCTAAAACCATCCCGGTTCCTTGCCACAGTACTATCATATCCTACGGAGGGCGGCACTGTCCAGACGACTCCACTGGTACGGCGCTACCACCTCCACTCCTTACGCATGTCTCCCAGCTTCCTCTAAATCAAAGGCCAGACACAGGCCACCCTTGACCTGTTCGGCACCGCCAGCGGCACAAAGCCTGCGGGCTTGCGGCTGCGCCCGCGCCGCCCGGCGCGCCGCGGGGCCCCACCTGCGCGGCGGCCTCCTCGTAGCCGGTCGTGCCGTTGAGCTGGCCGGAGAAGAAGAGCCCGCCCACGCGCTTGGTCTCCAGCGTCGCGCGGCACTGGTGCGCGGGGAAGTAGTCGTACTCCACCGCGTACGCCGCGCGCAGCATGCGGCACGCCTCCAGGCCTGCCGCGCCGACGCCGGCGTGCGTATTCAGCGCAGAGGCTAAAGAGCTGCTCTGCCACGGCCGCTCTTGACGGCCGCTCTTCTCTGATGCAAGGCCACCCAACACAGCAGGGTGTGGCCCTACGCGCCGCTCCATCTCAGCTCAACATGCATGCCGGGGCGCAGGCACGTGCTGCGGCTTCACGGCCATTGCAAGCGTGCGGCGGGCGCGGGGCCCCTGCCGCCGCCACTGCGGCCCCATTGGCGGGCGGGGGCGGGGCGCGCCGGGCAGCGTGTGCAGCAGCGCCAGCTGCAGGCGCTCGGGCAGGCCGGTCGAGAAGCCCTGCACGTACAGCTCCGGCGTGTTGCGCCCCTCCGGCTCCAGGAACACCTGCCGCCGCGCGCCGGCGGTGAGGCCCGCGGCGCCCCACGCGCTACGCACTTCCCCGGCGCCCGCCGGTGCAGGCACGTGGGGCCGCCGGCCGCGCGCGCGCGAGCTTGAAGACATGCCACACCAGCCTCTAGGCCAGACATTGCAAAAAATATCGGGGCGCGCGCCTGGTGCGAGGGCTTGTCGGCGAAGCGCACGATCTTGTCCTCGATGGACGGGCAGTAGCGCGGCCCGGCCGCGTCCACCCAGCCGCCGTACACGGGCGTCTCGGCCAGGTTGGCGGCGATCAGCGCATGCGTGGCAGCCGTCGTGTGCGTCAGGTGGCAGGCCATCTGCTCGCGCTCCACGTGCACCTGCGCATCATCGCAATCAGCGCACCCCCGCGCCCGTCCCGACGCCCTGGCCGGCCTTTCAGTAAAATAAAAGCATCTTATCCTGGCTTTTTACCCAAAAAAATCGGAGCCGTGTAAAGCTTACTTTAAGCTGGGCGGCGGTCGTGGGCCCTGCCGCAGGCCGCGCGTGGGCGGCGCGCCTCGGGGTCGAAGCTGAACCAGCGCACGTCGGCGTCGCCGGGCTGCGCCTGCAGGCCCGAGAAGTCGACGGTGCGCGCGTCCACGCGCGCGGGCGTGCCGGTCTTCAGCCGCGCTGTCTCGAAGCCCAGCTCCACCAGCGCCTCGGTCAGCCCCGTCGAGGGCGCCTCCCCCGCCCTGCACGTGCGCGCGCCGCTCAGGTCACATGCGTCGCGCCGACTGCTGGCTTGGCCTGCAGCCTCCCGCGCCTGCACCAGCTGCGCTGCGTCACGCCTGGGCTGCAGTAGCTGCGGTTGCCTCCACACCGGGCACCAGCACGCAGCAGGGTCGTACTTGCCGACCAGCTCCCCAAGGTCGCTGCAGGGCGCACCCCTCCAGGGTCACTGTAGGGCGCACCGCCCCGCGGGCATGGACGCGCGGCCGACCCAGATGCGCCCGTTCATGAACGTGCCGGTCGTGAGCACGGCCGCGCGGCAGCGGAACGTGAGCCCGAAGAATGTGCGCACGCCCGCCACGCGCCCGGCCGCGTCCAGCGCCAGCCCCACGGCCATGCCCTCGCGGATGGCCAGGTTGGGCGCGGCCTCCAGCACGCGCCGCATCTCGCGCGCGTACTCGTGCTTGTCCGTCTGCGCGCGCAGCGCCCACACCGCCGGGCCCTGCGCCGCGCGCGCGCGCCACACTCCTTCTCACACCCCCAACTGCTTGCTCGCGCTGCTTGTCGCACGGTCGCAGCCCACACCTCTCTTGGTCTGCTGGCACGGAGCCCACTCGAGCGTGCGCAGCATGCTCCAGCGTGCTGGAGTCTCAGTAGGTTGCTGAGGGCCGAGCGTGAAAGCCGCAGCCGCACCGCAGACCGCACCATACAGATGCTCAGGCTCACAAGCCTCTGAATAACATTTAGAGGTTGTCTCACAGATCTCACAGGTCGGCGAGCGGACACGCCTTTGAGCGGTTGAGCACGCGCTTCTGCAGATAGCAGCGGTCCGCCAGCCGCCCGATCTCGCCGCCCAGCGCGTCCACCTCGTGCACCAGCTGCGACTTGGCGGGGCCGCCGACCGCAGGGTTGCACGGCTGCGCCCCGTGCAGGACTGGGGTGAGCTTCATGCCGGTCAGCCGCTGTGTTGTCGCTCATACCCCTTGGTAGGTGCGTGTGGCCTCCTTGGGCAGCGCAGCTCGTCCTCAGCAGACACCAGCCGCATACCTTCTTCCACTGCAGCGCAGTTCCTTCGCTCACCACACCAGGACAGCAAACATTGCCACAGCAGGCAGTTCACTCACCGGCAGACGCGGCGGGTCCTGTGAGCTTGCCTGGCAGACTTGCCTGTCCCTATCTGTGCCGCCCAAGGACAGACCTGATAGCACCCACAGGACGCGGCAGGCTGGCGGACGTCCCCGCACCTGCCAGGCTATGCGGTCCAGGTTGAGCGTGAGCAGCAGCGTGCGGCAGCCCAGCCGCGCAGACGCGAGCGCCGCCTCGCACCCGGCGTGCCCCGCGCCGACCACCACCACGTCATAGTCCTCCTCGTCGTACCACGACGGCGCGGCGCTGGGCAGAGCTGCGCTCTCTGCACCGCTCTCCGCAGCCTCCTGGCTCCCCTGCAATACAGTGGAGCAGCTTTTCTGCTAACAGCCTGTCGAGTGCAGGGGACGCACAGGGGTCCGCCTCCCAGCACTGCACTGCACAGGATGCACCCAAGTGAGCCAGGCACACACAGCGCCAAGCTTCAACTTGCAGCACTCTCCCAGGCTTACAAGCACTCGTGTGCTGGAGGCTACGCCACTGTGGGTGTGCGCGCCGTCGTGGCCTGTGCTGCGCGGACGGCACCGCAGCCGCGCTTGCGCTTGGTCCGCCGACACGCGGCTGTCTGGACGCGCGGACTACAGCTAGCTGCCGCCGAGGACAGGCGCCGAGCAGCCGCTGCTTGCAGTGCAGCCGTGTGGCTGCAGGCAGGCGCGCCCCTTGCATGCTGCGCTTGGCCCGCAGCACGCCCCTCCATGGCCTGGCGGAAGCGGCCAACTTGCATTCAGTATTGCTCGCGCATGCGCTCAGAGCTCAGCACCACCTTTTCGGTTTCTGATTGTTGCAAACTATCTGCATAGGCCTGCCTGTAGGCCCACCACACCCCCCAAATGCTGGACCGAAGGAAATCTCTACCTTTTAAAGCATACCAATATAAATTATATTGGTCGACTGCATGAGCGTGCTAAATCTGGGGGCATGCCTGGAAGGCAACACGCACTTGAGATTACCGGTGACTCATGGATTTCTGCAGACATACGTCTGACAATTGAGCTCTTGCCCGCGATGAGCATGGCGCAAGTACATTCTCAGCTGAAGCAGGGTTCCACATGCTTGCAAACTTCTGGCGCCCCCCTCACGCGAGTCACGCACGAACACCACCGCTGTACAGACTCAGGATGATGGCGGTTCCCAGGGACCCTGCAAGGCCTGCACGCCCTGCCGCAGCGCCTCCGCCAGCCTGCCTGCAGAGCAGCAGCTTCGCTGGTAGGTCGCATGCACAGGGCTGCTGACGACACGCCGCACGCTCTTGCACATGAATCAAGCACATGAGGAAATGATGCCGTGCCAGGAGCACATCCATGCCGCCCAGTGACCGCCCAGTGTTAAGGCTCAACATAAGGCACGCATACAGAGTGGAGGAGCTGGAACATGGGGTCATCACCAGTCTGCGCCTGAGGGTGGCCCAGCAGGCGCTGGAAGGCTGCTCTGATGATCTCCTTGTGGTCGAATGCGAGCGGCTGCGGGAGCACTGCCACATCGTGCCACTCCGCCTCTGCCGCATCATCCTGCCGGCCACCAAGCAGCCTCAGCGCGGCCGTGCACACGGCCTGTCTGCATTACTTGAAGCACCGCAGCTTTTTGCACAAAGCCCGGCAACTGGTGGCCGCAATGCTGTTTGCGACGCATGTGCAGCAGTCACTGCAAGTCATAAGAAGTTTGAGGGCTGCCTGCCCAGCAATAACAACCTCTGCTGATGCAGGCAATCAGGCAAACACCAGCGCGCGAGTATGCAGGCACAGACCTGCAGTGACCTCTAGTTTATGCATGCAACCTCATCAGGCTGCAGGAGTACGCGCATGTTGATGTGCGAGTGGACACGGCGCACCGCAGCCTTCACGCCCAGGCTGGTAGAGGGCACCAGCGCAGCATAAGCGACCGACACGCACCAGCCTCGCGGGTCGCGCCCAGGGTCTCCAAAGGCGCCAACCTGTGTGAGCAACAGTGTCATGTAGCCAATGCAACATGGAAGTTCCAGCAACAAACCATAGAAACGCATGATTGATAGTACTGGCGCTAAGCTTAACCTGGCGTGGGCAGAGCACAGGGCCGCTACTGCAGCCGAACCTGTTCCAGGAGGACGTCGCGCGGGTTGACAGACGTCTCCTCCTGCAGCTCGCGTGCTGCGGCGTGGTCGAGCGGCTCACCTTCGTCCACAAACCCACCTGGGAGCGCCCATTGGCCCTGCGACGACGGTCCTGCTGCCACTGAAGTCCGTCATAAGTTCGCAGCCAGGCCAGGGGGCAGATTGTGACCAGAGCGTGTGTGCGCAGCGACAGTACAGCGCCTAGCAATCAGCGTGCCTGGCACGGTGGGTGCTTCCTCTTTATCAGCAGCAGCTTCTGTTCCTCCACCGCTACGATGGCTGCATCCACTGTAAGTGATGGACGCGGGTACCTGCTGAGTCAATATTGTTGAGCAAGCCACAGGACAGCAGGAGTGGGGCTGATGCTTGTCCTGCACAGCAGGGGCCCGAACTTGTAGCAGTGCTGAGCCTCGTTGCTCATTGCTTTTGTGGCTGTCGCGGGCATGGACCTAGGCGCTAGCTGCTGCAGTGCTCTCAGTCTAAGGTGCGAAAGGACTGCACGCATACGGCCGTCCTGCAGCGTAGGTGCTGGTTGTCAGCCAGACACAGCCTGTGATCGCCGGAGTTTCTAGCAGGCAGGTTTGCCTAGCTATAGCTGTGCCATTATATATGTTCAAGAGCCAATCACTGACCCCCGAAAGCATGAACACTCTAATTACAGCCTACAGTCTGCGCTTCTTGCCCCCCCGGTCATTCCCGCCGCCCCTGCCCCGGCGGCCCTTGCCGTCGCGCTTGTACATGGCCGGCGCGCCGCCCGGCCGCGCGCCGTCGCCGGCACCGGGCTTGGCCGCGCCCGCGGCGCCCGCCTTGGCTCGCACGCTGACCACGCCGCCGGCCGCCGGCCCCCGCGCGCCGGCCGCCTCGGCAAAATCGGCGTCCTCGCCGGTGACCGCGAACTGCGCCAGGTCCTCCGGGCGCAGCGCCTCGCGCATGGCGTCCTGCACCGCCTGGGCGCGGGCCCCACACGTGTCAGGTGCGGTCGCAACCCTACAGGCCTGATTTGGCGCCCCGGCTGGTCGAGCAGCAGGTCGTGCATGCACACATGCCAGCGCGTCCATGCACACATGCCAGCGCGTCCTCTCTGAGCTCCACCGGCTTCCGAAACATGGCACCCATGCAGGGGCAAGCAGGTTGCGTGACAGGTACTGTGGGTCCTCTTGCCTGCACCCCAGCGCATGACACAGCACCTGTTGGGCAGCATGTGGACGCCCGCCGAAACAGGCTGCGAGCTCCCAAGTCACCCAATATGCGGGGCGCCAGGGCGCTGCGCGGCCGCGCGCCTGCGCAGCCTCGTCCAGCTCGGCGTCCAGGTCGCCGGCGTGCGGGCGCAGGGCCGTCTCGCGCGGCGCGGGCATCGTCGCCGCCACCGCCGCCTCGCGCGCTGCGCGCAGGTGCCCGTGCAGCTTGCGCATGGCCTGCGCGCGCAGGCCGGGTTGCAGTTCTCTGAATTGACGGTCGCCGAGGCGAGCGCTGGTCGAGGGCGGGCGCTCGGCCAACCAGGCAGGACGAGGGCCTGGCGCATACAGGCCGGGGCAGACCCGGGCTGCATAGGGCAATGCAGCACCGGAGCAGGGCGCTTCACATGGTGCAGGCATGTGCAGGCAGGATGGCGTCCCACAGAGCACCGTGTGGCGCAGGCCGCTGTGCACTGCCGGCGACACCCTAGCAGCCCTGTATGACAAATAGTACATGTTCGGGTGTAGCCTCAATCCTGAACAGCGCGCCGCATCAAACAGCACCAGCACACGGTCGATGGGCAGCCCCGACCCTCCATCACCCGCTTGCGCTGCATGCACGGCCCCGCGCCACCGGGTTTGGCTGCCACTCCACGCCGTGTGACTCCCGCCCAGCCAGCTCGCGCGCAGGCGCTGAGCGCATGCGCGACCTGCGCGGCACCGGCGGGGCGGGTCCCGGCGGGGCCTGCGCGAGGGGCGCGCCTTGTTGAACAGCGCCAGCACCTGGCTGGCGGGCAGGCCCAGCGCGGCCGCCACGTCGTCCAGCTCGCGCTGCTGCAGGCCCAGCGCCGCCAGGATGGCCGCCTGCCCGAACGACAGGCTGGCCGGCAGGCGGCGCGCGAAGTACGCGCGCGCGAGCGGCGGCAGCAGGTCCAGGATCAGGTGGTGGTCCACCAGCTGGTTTGCGTACGCCTGGCGCGCGCGCGCCTTCTGTGGCGGGAGGGCGCGGCACGCTTTTGGGGGCCAATTGGGGCTGCAGCTCCAGGCTTGGATGGTTGGGTCGGCACGCAGGTGCGTCATCTTGCAGTGTACGAGCCTACGGACTGGTTGTATACCCGCACACTATCACAGCCGCACATATGCAGCGTGAGGCGGCCAGTTGCATGCGGGCGCCCGAGGCCTGCAACGGGCACCCCGCGCGCGCGCGCGCCTGCAGCCGCTTCACGTCGTGCGGCGACAGCGCCTCGTCGTCGGCGCGGCGCACGAGCGCGCCGTCGCGCACGCCCGCCGCCGTCTCCGCCTCGCTCCACGTCAGCTTCGGCGCGAGCAGCGACAGCGCCAGCGCCGGCGCGTACTGCCTGCGGTGCGAGCGCGCTGGTTGCCACCAGGCGCGCGCCACTTGGGTGACGAATGGGGCAGCGCAGCGAAGTGAGCCCCCCCGGGCACCGGGCCGTCAGCGCAGCGCCTGAACACGCTTTTTAGCCGTGCTGCTCTTGGCAGCACATTTGCTGGTGGCAGGAACTTTACTGGCAGGCGGAGCAGGCCGAGACTGAGGCGGGGCGGCAGCGCGCCTGAACGCGCCGGGCAGCAGCGCGAGCAGGCGCGCGCGGAAGTCGTGCGAAAAGGGCTCCAGCCAGGCCGTGCCGGCCACCTCGGCCGAGCGCAGCGCGCGCAGCATGATCGTCGTGTTCTCGCCTGCGCTCCGGCATGGGCCGGTGCGCATCCGCATACAAGGCAGGTCCTGCAACGACTGGCATGCGCTGCTTGACCCAACGTGGACATGTTCATGAAGTAGGCGTGATCTGAGCGCCGACAATGCTTTCACCATATCAAGCCTGCTCAGCAAGGCCTGCACAGTGCCGCGCCAGAGCTGAGCAGAGCGGAAATCCGATCTCAAAGCAGCTTATCATCACACATAGAACAGCGCCTGGGTCACACGCGGCCTGGGCGAGCGCACACCGGTGATGTCGCTGGCGGTCTGCCGCAGGTAGACGGGCGCGTAACCAGCGCGGCTCCAGAAGTTGAACAGCGCCTGCGTCAGCCCGAACGACGCGCCCAGCCACTGCAGCGGCTCGGGCGGCCGCTCGCCCAGCGGCACCAGTAGCGGCGGCAGGCCCGCACGCGGCGCCAGGCGCTCCGCCAGCAGGCCGGTGCCTGGCGCACGGGCGGGCCGCGCGTCTGCGTCAGGCCCTACCCTAGCCCTGACACCCGGGTGCCTGTCACTTGAGCGCATCTGCTAGGTGAGAACCTCCGCGCCGCCGGCCGCCTGCGCTGGCCGCCACTCCGCAGGCACCGTCTGCAGGGGCAGGCATGGCGCGCAGCTAGAGAATCCGAAGCTGCTGCAGGCACATGTGCGGCGCCAGTGCCGCACAGCGCTTGCTTGCCCCTTCCTAACCGCGCCTGGTTTGCTCGCGGCCAAGCATCCGGCGCTGTGATGGACGCCGCCCGACGACGGGCTCAGCGGGGGGCCTACCGCTGGTGCTGGGCTCCCCGCCCTCGCTCGGCGCCCCCGCGCGCTCGCCCGCCCCGTTGGCGGCGCCGTCGGCGCGCGCCCCCTCCTCCGCGTCATCCTCTTCATCGGTGCCCAGGTCTGCCAAGTCGCCCTGCACCTCGCCGACGCCGCCCGCGTCAGCCCGCAGTCAGACACTGCATGGAAGCGCCGCGCCGGCCTCCCAACCACTCCTGGCGGCCTTGGCGCGCCCCAGCAGCATGGCCGCCGCCTCGCCCAGTGCGTCCGGCGCTGCCCGGCGAGGCGCGAGATGCACTGGCGTGGTGCAGCCATGCTCGGCGCTTGCCACGCAGCATGCACCAGCATGATCATCTTTGCCCATGGACCTGTGCACCCAACTCGCCTGGATGTGACACAGCCTTGCCACAGCCGCCGGCTGCGGGTGCGAAGCGGTCCCAGAACAGCCAGCGCAGCGTCCCGAGGGGGGCACCTCGTAGTAGCGCTGCAGCAGCTCGAGCGCGCGGCTGCCGTACCCGGCGCGGCCGAGCTCCGGGTGCACCGCGATGCGCACGATGCGGCCGCCACTGAGCGCGGGGAAGTCCGCGTCCTGGAATTGCTGCCCGACCGTCCATGGGATCAGGTCGCCCTGCCGCGGCCATGAGTCGTGTAGGTGAGCACATTCAGCGCTACCCATCATTAGTCACCGCGGGCGCCGCCGACGCCGCGCGGTGCGGGCCAGTGCGGAGCACGCCGCAACATGCGTGTGCGGCTGGGTGCTGGTGCGGACGCGGGGAGTGGGGGGGTGTCCTGCACCGGCGCCTG
>JAABUH010001780.1_pt1 | contig 22427 bp, 25 predicted proteins | sample 5559121 | NCBI WGS metagenome assembly JAABUH01 (sample SAMN10711871, study PRJNA513364) | rock metagenome | isolation source: Antarctica rocks | place: Antarctica: Victoria Land, Battleship Promontory nord | collected 2015-12-28
TATTGAAGAGCACAGTGATGTATCTAATTCAATGACTTGAGATGATCATCAAGAATATAACATCGACGATCAGTCTCAAAAGAAAGCGTGATTCACAGACAATTGCAGACACAACACATGACGTGCAATTGAATCAAAGATTTCGAGTAGTTCTTTCATATTCAGAGCTAAGATGTTTTCACAACTTTCTATTCGTGAAGCAATGAATCAACGTCGAACAAAAGACAATAATACATCAGCTTATTGCGATTGTCACTTCACTATTAATTAGAAAAGCATTAGATGCGCTGTACTGTGCTCGAGCTCTTATGAACTTCGTGATGATGACTCAATATCAATCGCATGATGACGAGTCTCTGCGTTACATGAACAACGCAATATACAGAATTAACGTCTTAAAAGAAGTATTTAAGCAGTTTTGACATGATGAGAACTTTAACTATTTCAAGTTTCATGTGATCTCTTATTATATGAATTTTATTCGAAGATACGAAGATGCAGATGATTTTGACACATCTTACAGAAAGATTGCACATAAATTTCTGATCAAAGATTATTATGATCTTACAAACAAGCGAGAGAACTTTCAAATGCAGATACTGCATCACAATACTTGATGAATTAATATGTTGACAATGAAAAATATCATTCTTCATGATCTAATCATGTTCAGATCAGAGATTGACGAGAGAATGAAAGTCATGATTATAAAGTCTTCTAGAAGTCTTGATTTAACGCAGCTCAAATGAGATTTGTCAGAAATGAATTCAAATCGACGATGAAACTGATCTAATAATTCTCGATTCTGACGCATTGCTTCTGAAATAGCGAAGACGACACATATTGAGAGTTTCTTGAACGAATTGTCGATTTTTATAAGAGAATCTCGACGCAAGAAATCAGAAATAGAGTCAAACAAGTATCAAATGAATCAAAAAGAAATCGACTTCTTCTGAATAAATGATTACTTCGTTTCTGTTCATGCATTGATTGAATGCTGAAGACGCGAAGATAAAGACTCGACAGATTCTGAGAAGCTTACATTGAAGCGAATTCGATGTGCTTTTGCATGACAGAGACAAATGTTGAATTGAAGACGTGACTATGTTTATGTTCAAGAGTATGTTGAGAATGATCAAGAAAATTCTGACATAGTCGAAGCTCTGAATGATAGACTGATGAGACAGTTGCAAATTATAATCACTGTTCGTGATTCGCTTCGTCAAGATGACAATGAGAAATCTGTGCAATACTTGAGAACTTTAATAGAATTGCTAAAGTTCAAAAACAACGAAGTATTCAATGCTCTACATGATATGATAGAAGTCGAGCAGTGATTGAAGAATACTGTCAAGAAGTCTTGATATCTTGAGTGTTGACGATTTTACAATATAAGTACTATACTACGAAGTGCACATCTGATATTAACTGAAAGCAAGAAGTTCTTTTACGTGAATAATTACATCGACTGAGATACATTCAACATCTTATACGAAGAGAATTTTCTGAAAAAGAAAGCTCGAAAGACGAACGAGCTTGCGAGCTTAGACAGATGAGAAAAGATGAAATTCATTTGATAATGAAGAAAGTTCAACATTGTGTAAGTTGAGATAAATTAGAGTAAATTGAGGTAAATTGAAGTAGATTGAGGTAAATCGAAGAAAATGAGTGAAAAGCATATAGTCACGTCGAATGAAGCATATATGAATGATCAAAACATTTCAGTCGATAGCGTTTAGTCATGATTATGATGACAGAGTATTGAGAATGAACAAGCGACTGAAATTTCATTGTAAAGATCTGTAAACAATGAGATTGATTGTGTAGCAGCTAGCGACATACAAGAACTTACATAGTTCAGATGATGAGAAAATCTAAAATTAATTAATCTATTAATCATAGTGTCTGCTCGTTCGTTGAACGAAATTTCTACTTACTCTATGCATTCTTCAATGCATCTGACGCATTACACACGACGTTTGTCAGTAGAAGTTCACGAGTTGTTGAAGAGAGCTGTAAATTTTCGAGATAGTGTTCTCTTTCTATGTACACTAGCACTTTTTTCTTCTATCGATGTCTTTTCTGTCATTGAAGAAGAATGTTTCGAGTGAATGAAAGCTTTGATTCGATTTTTCAAGCGAAGAATAGATTTGATGACGAGTTTCGCGTAGATGATGATTTCGATGAGATGTCATTTCTTCTCAATATCGAATGTTCGAATCGAATTATCATATATATTCATCATCAGTTGTTTCGCAGTCTCATCAATCTTCTGCTCAAAGATCTTCGCATTCTGATCAATCAAAGTTGAAATCTTCAATCGCAGAAGAAGAGACGTGTAATCAATCTGTTTCAATCTATTTCGAAACTGAACAGACTGATAATTGTACATGAGATCGCTGTGAGCACGATCGACTGCTGTGATCGAAACTGATGATAAATAAGACTGTAGACGTTGTAGAAAGATGAGTTTTGCGCGATCACTGACAGACATAATGTACGATAATTGAATAACTGTGATGAGAGAAATGAATGAAGTAAAATTGAAGCTTACTAAGATAAACATCGCGCAGAATCATGAACGCACGATAGCTTGATACAAGTTCTACTCTGTTGAATCAGCTTGTAGCTGATCTAATCAGCTAACGACTGACTGATGATTGATCTATGTTGCTAAATCAGTTAATCGCTGAATTATGAAAAGTGTCTGTTCTAGTAGCTAGCATATGCGTCTCAAGCGCATTAAGATTCAGATGTCGTTGCTCACTAGCTTACAAGCTACTCAAGCTCTTCATCGAAACGTTGATGTAGTTACATCTGATTGAGTTATGCTTCTTTGAAAAGTAAGTGACTGAATGAAGAATCTCATTCTCATCATATTGAGAGAAAATGTCTTTAAACACATAGTTCAAAGCATTAATTTCTATCACAATCTTGTGATCTGAATTATAGTGATGAAGAATAATCTTGAAAGTGAAGACTTTCTTAAAAATGTTAAATGTAATTTAACATTTCTGAAATCAAACAAAGAGTACATCTTTTCTGATGAGATGAGTGAGCGAGATAACTATTCTACTATAGTCATAGATGAATCTTCTATAGAAGTTCGCGAAATCTAGAAAACTTTGAACGTCTTTAACGTTGATCAAGATGAATCAGTTGACAATGATGTTTATTTTAAAAGAGTTCATCTTGATTTCTTTGATGATGATTGTTAATTCTAGATACAAAACTTAAGTGACATGAAACTTGCATTTGATTATATTCATCTGAAGATTTGCTTCTTGCAGCTTTTGCAAAATGAGCTTGATATGAATCTCATGCTCAAGTTCATTGTCGAAATAGATCAAAATGTCATTCAAATAAGCTGTACAGAACTTATTTAAATGTTTACAAAGAGTATTGTTAATGTACTTCTGAAATAAGATAGACTCATTACATAGATTGAAAAGCATGACTAAATACTCAAATAATTCAAATCAAGTATGAAAAACAATAAAAGTTTCATCTTCTTCTTTGATTCAAAGTTGATTGAACGCAGAAATGATATTCAGCTTGATAAGAATTTTAGCTCAACTTAGATGATTCAGCGTTTCTGAGATCAAAGACAGAGAATATCGATTCTTGACTGTGATAGTGTTCAAATCTCAATAGTTCACGCAGAAGTAAAGTTCTTCTTCAAGTTTCTTGATGAAGAGAACAAAGACAATCATTTGAAAGCAATTGACTTGAATGAAATCTTTGCTCAGATTTTCATTCAAATAACGACGAAGTTCTAGAATTTCATCACGACTTTTATTGTACAAAGCGAAGATTGAGAGTTGAGCATCTTTTTTAAGATGTATGACATGATCATAAGCTTAATGCAAAGACAAGATATCAACGTTCTTCTTGAAGAAGACATTTAAAAACTCAAAATATCTGAATGATAAAATTGTGACTGAATCAACGTTCTTACTTTATCAATAAACTTCAAGATCTTCTTGTGTCGTGAATGCAGTCAAATAAAATTTCTTTTTCATTTGATGAAGATTCAGATGATGATTCTTATCATATGTACTGTCTTAAGAACGAGATGAGAACTGAGCAAGAGTTGAGCTGTTCTTTGAATAAACAGTCAAAGTTGCATGATGTGATTTTGACTCATCAGAGTTTAAATTAGAAAATGAGATTAACTCAAGATTCAAGAAAACATCAATTTTCTTTAAAATGACGTTAAACACTTCAATGTTTTTGACATGAGTAGCATGATCAAAGCTTTGAACTCTCAAATCAACTATGTCAAGTTGTATAAAAGATTGATTGAATTGATTTGCTCAAGAAATAACAGAAGTTTTAAAGAGAAAAGAATTTTGACACTTGATTTTTGATGAGTATTTTTTTTGAACAACTTGAAGAATATAACTAGAAGCTTCTTGTTTCAGATGAAAGATAAGATTGAACATGATTTGTTTCTTATGAAAAAGCTGAGTATTAATTGACTTCTTGTAAGCAAACGAAGAGTTATATTACTTCTTGTAAGCAGACGAGAAACTGAATTGCTTCTTGCAAGTGAATTGAGAACTGAATTACTTCTTGTGAGTGAACTGAAAACTGAGTTACTTCTTTCAAGTGAATGAGAAACTAAATTACTTCTTATGAGTGAACTGAATGCTGAATTGCTTCTTGTGAGCAATCTGTAAACTGAATTGCTTCTTGTGAGCAATCTGTAAACTGAATTGTTTCTTGTGAATGATTCATGAACTGAGTTGCTTCTTGTGAGTGAATTGAGAGCGAGATTGAGAGAAAGCTACTTTGTTAACTTTAAACGAGAAATTTTCTTCTTGTTGATTAAGATTATAAATCTTGATGAGAAATGAACAATAATGATTAAAACAGAAGAAGAAAGACAAAGTGAGAATATTGTGCTCAAAATTGACATCAATGATGTGATGATGAAGTCATGATAAATTCATGATGATGAAATACTGACTTAATTCAATGACATAAAAGAATAGTTTTTTGATGTGTTCATTAAGAATCATTGTGATTTCAACAACATGAATCATGTCATTAATTAAAGTGACTTGATCATTAAATTCTTGAAGTCTGCAAGAATGAGTTAATTGATGCAAGAAAAAATGATGTTGTTGCGCGAAGAATTTATTCATAAAGACATAAGCAAAGACTTCACTATCAATCAGAGCAAGAGTGAGAACTTTAGATTGAGCTTGACGTAGAATACAAAATACTATCATGTGACTATCTTTGAATGTCAAATCAAATTCAAAGAGTTTCAAGACAGATTTAACAGAAAACTTTTTATATAATTGAAGTGAGAATAAAAAGATTGAAACTAGTAAACAAAATGATATGTATATAAATCTCTGAACATAACTTAGCTCAGAGACTAAACTTTTCTTGTAAACAGCAAGACTTCTTCATTTATATTGACAACATCACTGTTGTAAATGACTGTCATAGATGTTCATGATATGCAAAGTGAAGAACTTCTTATTTGAGCATTCTTTAACAATTTTACTCAAATGTTGCAATTTGCAATAGTAACACAACTTTCACTTGTTGCAGATTTTCTTGATCTCAGAAATGATCAGAGTCTTATCTTGAATGATGACAATGACAAAGCTTAAATTCATTGACTCATTGAAAAATGAGAAAGAAAAAGACAAAGATATTGTTGAAACAACAGTTATAGAAATAATGATCTTTGAATTTCAAGAGTTACTAGTCATTGCAAAGATGTTCTTGACTTTGATAAATGAAATGATGACAAAGATGAAGCGAGATTGATGATGCTTAAGCTGCTGAAGCTCTTCATTAATGTCAGAGAATGTTTGAACTCATTGATGAAAGATGAATGATTGAGTTTCATTGAAGTTTCGTCAGAAGAAAATGATGACTTAAGTGAAATAATTGACATTACGCTTCAAACAGTCAATCAATGAGAAATCTTTCATCAAAGAACATTCTTTCTTTTGATAAAAGAGATTGTAGTAATCAATAAAGCTATTCATGTCTTGCTTCAGAGTTTCATGAAGATATAAATGAGCATCTTCTGTCTTGAAAGAGTTGTTGCAGCAATGACACAACTTATGTCATCAATCTGCAAAGATGAAAATGATACAAAAATCATTAACTCAATATTAATTCATTAGATTGTGAGTTTTCTTATTTATGATGAGTCGTGACTCAACATAAATGATCTTGACTCGATGAAAGAAATAATGATCATCGTTCATGTTCATGCGCTGTATCAAACTCTGCTTTCATGCATTTAATCAATCTTTGTTCTTCTCATACTCAGATATGTCAAAAAGCTTCTTGAATTTAGAAGTGATGAAAACAGCAACAAAGTTTGCAGAGAAATAAACGACAAGAAGAGATTAATTGTTCAAGATTTGTGCAATGATCTGAACTATCATCGCAAGAAACTGAGAATTCAACTCTATATAAATTGAAGAATTGAAAACAATGAATGAGAATAATAATAATAATAATAATAATTCATACATTCTTATGACATCGATTAGATCGACTCATGAGAGAAATCTATGCTATGTGTGTTGAGTGAACAAAATTCTCTGAGATATAAAATCGCTCGCTGTCTATACGACTGCTACACACAGTCGAGACAATAAAACTGAAACTTTGTATCAAATTTGTTCGCGATAATTGCACATTAGAGAATGAGTGTTCTTGTCATTTTAAACTGCTTCAGCAGTTTCATTTTCATCATCATTCTCGCTGTTGTCTTGAGACTCTTCGTGATTGAGACGATGATTTGATAGTTCGTGAAGTCAATCTCTCGTAGCATATTCGATTGAAGATGCGTTCAATTCAAACAGTTCATTGAAATATGCTTGACTGTCTGATGACTTTATTCGCAGTCGCATTGAAGATTATTCGCGTTTAATATGTTTCTTGAGTGCAGATAAACATTCAGTTCTATGCGTTTGATTCTGATGTGAGTTGCAAGAATGCTTTCAATCTTCTGAAGATCATCATGCATTCTTATTGACTTCTTGAATAAATGAAATCTTTGAGCGAAAGATGCATTAATGTCTGCAATGCGTTTCTTGTAGTTTTTTCATTGAAGATCTCATTGACTTTTATGAAACTGTGCAATTGCACGTTCACTTGTTTGAGTTGACATTAAGAGATCAAGTTGTCTGCATCTAAACTGTATCTTTGCTCTCTCGCGAATTGAAACGTTCAGAAACGTCATTTTTTTTGAGGTTGAAAAGTGAGAAATGAGTCTATTAGTTTCTATCAAATGAGCATGTATAATCTTGCATGCTCATCGAGTCTTCTGTGTTCTGTCGTTGACTCGACTGCGTAGTGTGACTTGATTCTGTAGCTTGTTCAGATGAACATGTAGCGAGAATGTATATGTTTCAACTTTCAGCGTTTCAATGTTCACTTTCTTGAAGACGTCAATTACATGACGCAGCGCTTGATTCTGAAGAGTTTCTAGTCTTCGTTTCGTACTCGATAATTCTTGTTCTTTATCACGTTGATGTTATATTAATGCTTCAAACGTCATTTCTGATCTTATCATCGCTGAGTATATCTGTCTTGCTTTTGCGAATGTAGTTTTTCAGATGAAGATCTCAAGTCAACTAAGCATCAGCATCTTGATGATGTGATCTGCTTCTATTTGACAAAGATGCGAATCTCATTATAGTTTCATATTCAGTTGAACTTCGAGAATTTGTACGTTTGATTTCGACTTTATTATCGAGTTTTCTATGTGTAGACTGACTGTCATGTCGAATCTTTTTGACTTGCGAATGAAGTGTGTGAGTTCGTATTTCTCTGAAGCGAACGTAGCGTCATGAGTTCAAGCTCATTTCGCACAGACGTCGTGTGCTCGACTCAGCATTTTGCAGATTGATTTTGTAATTTTGTCATAAATCAGAATATTGATGTCATTTACGAAGTCAAGCACTTCAATTTTGATTTCTAAAGCTTTGCATTTTTCGATTAAGCTTGCGTTAAAAAATAGAAAGAGAATTGATGATATGAGAGACTCTTGCGATATGTCAGCGTTTATTCATTGCATCGCGCTGATTTGTTCATTAAACGTCAGCGATGACTCTCTGTCTTTCAGAAAGCTGCGAGTTCATTCAATTATGTAGTTCGATGTTTTTCTCATTCTCAGAGTGTGCAGAAGTCTGATGTGCTAGACATGATCAAACGTCTCAGTGATGTCTAGACTAAGCATGAAGATCATGTATCTGATTTCGCAGTCTCATACTGCGTGTACTTGATCTACTAGTAGATCTAACGCTGAGATCACGAATTGCTTGCATCTCGCTCTCATTTGAGCGTTTGAAAGCATGTGATGAGTCTCAGTAATGTCATTTAATCTTTTGATCATGATTGATTTCAGTGTTTTACTCATGATGTTTAGCAGAGCAATGAGTCGATACGTCTTCAAATCAATGTAGTTGCTCTTCTTTGATTTACGTAGTACTATTGTTTGAGCTTTTTTGAACTGCTTCAAATGATATTTGTGAGTTACACATGCGTTGAACAGACTGATTAGTATCGAAGTCAGTTCTGTTAAACTCGTTGAAAGCGCTTTATTTGAAATTTCGAATGCGTCTGATGCTTTGTCAACTTTTACTCGTTGAATCATCTGTCTCATCTCGTCTTGTGATAGAGCTGAATTGAACGACACTGTCAGCGATATAAATGATTTTGAAATGTCGCTGATGTCTGTCTGAGACGATGATGAAAAGAACTTCTTTCGTAGAATCTTTGTTTTTTCTTCGAATGAATTTGCTATGTGATCGAAATCATCGCTCTTTAGTGACGAAAACTGCGAAAGTTTCTTGAGTAGTTGACTTTCGATTCTGACTCATTTTGCGAAGCGTCAAATCAATTTCAATTCGTTGCTCAACTCATGCATCTGTAATCTAAAATGTGAACGTTTTGCTTCTTTAATGATCTTGTTTTGTGATCATTGTATTTCAAATAGTCGTTTCATGCTTCTAGAGTATTCTGCGTTTTTCATATAATTTGTAGTCATCGCGATTTCGTCACGACTTTCAAGCAGATCTGATTTCAGAAGTCTCGTGCTTAATTTAACGACTTTGTTCAAGAAGTAGACTTCTCAATGACTTCTTGTAATGCATGAGTGATCTCAGCTACTCTGTCATCTATCGCTGTCTTGTCATCGAAAGAACGATCGACGAAAAGATGTATTCTTAGATGAGCGTTTAGTGCTTCTGTGTTCATTTTCTTTCATAATCGACGAGTCGTGAGCTGCATGAAGAATGTGCGTAGACACAGCTTCATGACAATCAAAAGATGATCAGATTCTTGATGCAGATCAGTTCTCATCTTGCATTTGTGTATCATGAACTGTATTTTCTCACTGTCAAACGCTAAATCTATTGTTGTGAGCTAATTGTGAGTCTCTTTAGTAATTATGTCTGATTCAAGCAGTAGATTTAGTCTCACGTTTGTAATGATGTCTAGTAGAGCATCAATCGCTGTGTGATGAGTAAAGCATCTTCTGTCTTTTCAATGTGAGTGATGCAGGTTGAAATCTTCTACGATTAGCTGTTCGCAGTCATCTTTGATTAGTTCGTTCAGACGAGAAATAGTAGATGATTCTTCTATGAAGATGATAAACAGCGAGCACAAATTGTAGACGTTTATGAGTCGTAGTGTCATGAATGAGAATAAAATAATGACATTGTTGAAAGATAGAATACAGATGCAATATAGAAAGTCGTATCAAAGTAACAGAGAAAGCAAACAATCAACACATGCAATAATCATGCTAGTAGAAATATACTGTAAAACGTGTATGTTTCTTCTTTCTTTATTTACAAGTTGCAATGACATTTATATGTACATTCAAAAAAACGTCTCTTGACTCTTCTATCATTGATTCAGATCTCGATTGATCGACAACGAGATTCATTTGTACGTAATGTTGACTATGAATCTTTTGATTCTATTCTATGTTTGAATAAAAGTCAGAAGAGTTAAAAGATCTCAATTTAACGCAATTTGAATGATGTTAGAACGTTGCGTGATCAGAAAAGTCATCATGCAGAGTTTTCACTCACACGACAACACTTTGCTCTAACAGTCACAATCAATCTATGAAGAAGATTAATGACATGTTGATGTCAGTAAGAGATGAAAAGATACTACTAGTGATTAAACAACTCAGATGCTGAGTCTGAGAGTTGTGATTGCAAGTGATCGAAGAGATGATGATTCGTCAATCGCGTCAATATACTGAAACGTCTTCATCACATTGACAGTGTCATCAAGTAATTGATGAAAAGATATCAGATAGAATAGTCATTTCAAGTATTGAGAGTCGTGACTACAATGTTCGAAGAAGTAGTGACTCGTCGATCACGCTGATATATTGAAAGAGCTTGAGCTCATCTTCTTTACTTGACGTCAAGTCATACATCTATCTATGTGAAAAATCGAGAGCGCAAGAGAGCAATCAGAACGCATTCTCTTCTATTGATCAGAGTCAAACATCGAACGATTGCAATTGCACATTTATACTAACAATCTATTTAACGTTTACGTGACACAAGTCAAGTCAAGAGAAGAAAAGAGTTATTCAGTACAATCACACTTTATCTCTTCGTCATGCACATCTCTCTTTCATTACATATTTCTCTGCTCAATGAATGACAATTATTGAGCAAGAGAACGCAGTTTTTGACACTACAATCACAAGCATCACGAGTGCAACGAAATTGACTTCACGATCGAAGATTGAAGATTGAAGCATCGTTGTATAGAATATTGTCAATGAAGAGCAGAGCAAAGATGATGCATCATAATCAAACAGCACAGACACTTTCATCAAGAGTTTACTCAAGCATCACGCGCTGAATAGAAGCTATAGATTCATTACTGATAACATAGTGTTAATTTTATTGTTTCAATGACGTGAAGTCATCATGTAGTCAACAAGCGATTTTCTTTTTCAGAGAGTTTTGTTCATTTGATATACATAGCATAGTTTTTCTCATGAATTGAACTTAAATTAATGTCACAAGAATGTATGAATTCAAATTAAATTAAATTAAATTAAATAAAATCAGATCTCGATCTCTTTTCTTTTACTAACTATTTCATGAGAATGATGCAAGCAGTTTTACAACATTCATTTCTCATCTAATTAGTGATCATTTCTTGATCACTACAGAAAGAATTAAGAAGAAAACAGAAAGAGAACAGCAAGAAAACAATTTATTCATCAACATTTGAGAAAACAGAAAGAATATAATCTATCATTAACGTTCAAGCAATTGCTCTTAAATGCTTTCATTCATTGTCTTTCATCAACTTAATATCATTCTTGACGCAGTAGAAATAGAATTTAAACTCATAGACTGCAATCTCTGTTTCTTTCATTCTTTCGTGAGCTTTTCTCATCTGATTCAATGCAGATTTTCAATGAAATTCAACAAACTCTTTTACTTGCTTCAGATTCTGATCAAACAAAAGACTTCTCTCTTTCAACATCTTCATTGAATTTCAGCTTCAAAGATTTATCAGCACGTTCGAAGTTGAACATACTTCTTGAATTTTCATGATGACAGAATGATGAAACAATACTTTTTTTTGTTTATCATTTTCTAGTTCAGAAGAGATCGCGTCGATGAGTCTTTGATCTCATAGTGTGATGATCACTTCATTCTTAATTTCACATTTTATAATTTTCATGTTGACTTTATCTTTGAAGATTGCTGTGTGATAAATGAGCATTGCAATGCGTTGTTCATCAGATTTATCTCTATTATCATGTGATAAATGTGACATTCAGAAATGAACACTGTCTGCGAAGTAAGACTGATTCACTCATTTCAAATCTGATCTTCACGAATCATTCTCATTGAACATCTCGAGTACTACGCAGTGAGTATACTCATTCGTTGCTAGATTTCGCTTGATCGCTTCTTTTCATCATTTTTTCATGCAAAAATGTAAATTAAGAATGAATTCATTGTCTTTGTCAATTAACTCATCTGCAAACATTGCTGTGCTCTGAATTTAACTTTGTTCTCTATCACTCATCAAATTATTGACATTCAGATTCACATGTCTTATGAGTTCTGAATCATTATTGAAAGCAATCTTCATGAAATATGAGAAAGTCAGAAGATCGATTTCATAATTCAATTAAAAAGTCACAGTAATGAGATAGTATACTATATTTTGACGTACTAATTGTTGCAACGTGATGTACATAGTCATTCTCAATCAGCTGTGATTTGTAAGATCTAAGTCATTTCTCTGATATCATAAGTACATGTTTAGTTTCTCTTTTATCAAGACTCATGTATTGTCATTCAATACTCAATCAAACACATTTGATAATATTATTGCATCATTTTTCTTTCACTTTTGATACTTGATCTTTTTTATGAATATGTTATGAATCAAAGATGTATCAATCTTGTAATTCTGTAACATATGCAATCGTAGTCAAAATAGTTGTAGTGAGTCAGTGAAGCGAAAGAAGTGATTATCTCGACGAAATCAATCTGTGAAAGTGACATCAATTTTCACGAAATCTAGTTGAAATCTATAGTCGTATATGATATTTATACGATCAATAAGTATTTCAAACAACAGCTCATTCATCAGTAACTCAAGTCTATTTCTCAACTTCTGAAGATGTGAATGATACACAAATGTTTCTTCACTCTTAGTTTCAAAGTGATATTCTTTCAGCAACTTCATTATCATGATCAAAAATATGAAATCAAGATAATCAAGTCTCTGCTTTCATGTATGAGACACTTGTATGCAAGAGCATGCTTTATTCTCTTTCATCTTTCAGATATTTTTGATGATTTGATAACATAATCATTGAACTTTCAATCATACACTTTCTATCGCTGTTGCAATGATAGCTTTCTTGCAGATATTCACAGTATCACTCATTTCTGTTTCTAAGCTGTACTGTAGAAGAATCTTTTCGTTATTCATGATTACATTTAGCGAGAAAGCAAGTCTTTGCTCATCATATTCTGCTAGCTTCGAGAACATCGAAACAATCAAGATAAGAAAATGAAAATGCATAAAAAGATGTATGCATGATGTTCTTGAAGAATTTAATGACGTGAACGAAGTGATCATGTCAGAAGAGATTGATGTGATAACTCTTGATGATTGATGAAATCTTATTGTCAGACTTTGCATCATTGACATTAATGAATTAAAATCTGAAATCATTACTACATTGCTTGCAATCAACATGAAGTGTAAGTCTTTGTTCTTCAATACTATTGATGAGTGTTTTAATTATGATGACAGTATTGATGATCTTGATCTTCTTTCAAAATTGAATTGCAAGACTGTTGATGAGCTAAAAACAGTCTTGACATGATCTGTTTTCAAGATCATGTTGCTGATATGCTTACATAGCAAGTCAGACTTTACTCATCTTCAGTTCATGTGATTTAGCTTCTTGTTCATTAACATAACTTCAATCTGATTTGCAATCAATTTGTTGAAGTCTGTGAATTGTAAGAATGAGAAGATCAAAACTCAATCTTTGCTGACAGTTGTTTACATCGCTCTATGATATATTATTTGCTTCATCATTACTTTGATCAGATGCTCATTCTGAACTCTTATGATGATTACGCGCATTTTATTCATCACTTCTCTTTTTATTGAATACAATGAAGAATCTTTCTTTGAGATTCAAAGATTCAGTAGCTTCGAATCGCATCTGTTCATCATGATTCTTTTTGTCTCAGTTATATCTCTTCTCTCTTTTTCAATTCTCTCATGCTCAATATTCATTGTCTTTTATTCTTCTTTCTTGCTAGTCATTCTTGAATAAAGTGAGTTGTTATCAAGAAATTTCATGAAGCTGTACATCAGATTCTTTACATTGACGTGTAATTGCATAATCTGATTTCAAAATTAATAAATTGCTGTTTATTGTTCTTGTTCTGTGCGCAGAGAGTTCAAGTAATCAACTAGTTCTTTTTGATCATTTATAAAATGTTTCAAATGAAGCAACATTATTGCAGAGCTTGCTTTAGTGAGTATCATTGAAATAATAAAAGTAAAGATAGTTAAAGAATTCAAATGAGATTCTTCTGAGAAAATGCATAAGAACTTTCATTGACGAAAGCTTCAATGTGAGCTTTTAATGTTTGAGAAAACAAATGTTGAGTGAAGAGTTACATGAGATGTTTAGTCGTTTTAATATGAGTTCAAATAACAAAGATGATGAAATACATGAGATTTTTAGACGTTTTAGTATGAGTTTGAATAACAGAGATGATAATTATGTTGAAAGATAAAGAATATGTGCTGAGTCTTTTAAAGCTCAGCGCTAGTAGAAATTGCTTGCAGTTTTGCAAATAATTCTTCTGTGACTTACGCTTGTCATAGCTGAGAGAATGTTGATGACTCAATATTAGTAACAAATTTCTCAGCTGACTGATTGACTATTTTTCTATGCTATCTGCTGCGCATCACATGAGTTAAATTGACTTGATGTAACATCATGTTGTCTTGTTGTGTGTCATTTAAGTCGATCTTGATATATTCTCAATCTTCGATCTTAATATATTTTCTGATATACAATCATTGATCAATTTTGATTCTTGCTCTAAGCTTTAGCTTTAATCATTACGCAGTGAACTTTAACGCGTACTTTGCAAATTGATTAGAATTTCGCTTTATTCATTCAAAATTAAAGCATTTTGAAACTTTCAATCTTTAATACTGAAGTAATTCAGTATTGACATTGCAGATGTCTGCATCTTCATTATCATTCTTCTTTTCATATGCTTAAGCAACTCAAAACAACTTTATGATATTCTTAACAACTCATGATCTTCTTGCATCAACTTTGCTTCTTGACGACTTGACAGAGAAAGAGCTAATACAAGTGATATTGTACAAGACAATGCTATTGAAGCTGCACTCTTGAGTGTGAACAATTTTATCTCAATTCAACAGAAGTTTCAGTGACAGATGCTTTTTTCAAGTTCACAGAGATTTTTAGTTAATAATGAACAAAATTCAGTGATGCATTTGAGTTTCTGATCAAAACAATGATTGCAATTTCTGACATGATTTTCTTAATGAGCGTTGTCATCGATAGATTCTGATCTTTATTCTTCTGTTCATTGCTGATCTCACTTTTCAATGCTTGATTCACACGCTTCTTCAATCTATTTTCTGCAATCATTTCTTTCAAGATTGCTTCGTCAAGCTTTGCAATTTTATATCATTCTTTTTCAGTGTTTATCTTCACTACTCAAAAAGATCTCAGTCATCTTCATGTTAATTTCAGCATATGCATGTTGTTTAATTTGATGTCATGCAGCAGTACAAGATTACTCTTCAGAATTGAACTAGTATGAACACGTCTGTGATCATCTTATACATCTTTGTCAATCTTTCTCATTCTTCTTAAATGCAACGTAATCTTCTTCAAATTTTCATTTCTGTGTTCAAATTGTCAAGCACGAAAAGTCAATAACTCATCAGTTGTGCAAACATTGTTTCATGAAAGAATTTGTCAGATTGAAACATCAAGTTCTATAAAAAGAACGACATTGCAATCATACAAGACATGATATGAAGTCATTTCAATGAAAGTTCTTATGATGATTCTGTTTACTCATAACACATTGACAAAGCTTCTAACTTATCTCATGCTTTCATTGACTGTCATCTTGATCAAGACATTCACAACAGCTGTATGATCTCTCTTCATAAGATCATTCATTTGTGAATGATAAGTCAACATCATCATTCGCTTTATTTTATATTTCTCAATCAACGTTTCTACAATTTCTTTATTCTTCAATTCTTCGTTCATGACAAATCTCTTTGAACAGTTGTGTCTGCAAATCACATCTTTTCACAGAAATTTCACTATTGCTTTCGAAGTTGCTGCTCTCAAAGCTCTTTCTTCTACTCATCTTAAGAAGTCATTTCTTGTCAAGACAATATAACATTTCTCTTTGCTTGAAAACATATGAATGACATTCATCTCAATCTTCTCTTAGACTCTCAAGATTCAGATAAAATGCAGAGTTTTCTTCTTTTGTCTTAATGCTTACAACTGACATTCTTCACAGAATTTTACATACATGCATGTATTCTTTCATATCTTTTCTCATCAATATCTGTTAATCATCTTTCAATATGTTTTTTTTCTTTTATGATGATTACTTTCATCATGCAGTTTCTGCAAAATATTACTGCGTTCTTCTTGAAGATTCATCATTCTTCACACAGAAGCAATCTTGTTGAATCTTTTAAACACATGTTTATCTTGAATCATGAATTTTAGCGCTTCATGTTTGAATTTTCGAAATTCTTTTGTTGACATTTCGAATGAGCATGATAAAAAGATTAAATAATGAGCTATTTTCTTGAAGTATTCTGAATACAAATCTTTCAATATTGACATGTTTTTTTCAACAACTATACTGACTGAGCAAAGATGAATGAAATTTAACTGAGCATCAATGAAGTTATTTATATTTTTCTTGTGAGTCTCATCTTCATCATTTGAAGATTCTCTGAGTCTGCGCGAAAGTTCATCGAGTGCGCTATGCTTGCGATCGAAAACGTGATGAACATCAAAATCAAACAAGCAAATTTAAGTAAATCATCATGTCATCAATGCTTCTGATAAGTCTGACGCAGATTGATTCAGTTGCATCATCAGAATGTTGACATCTATTTCAATAACAAACTTCATCTTGTATAATCAGTAACAAATCTTCTTCAATGTTTTCATCAGATTTTTGCATTCTCACTTTTCAGCATCATATCTTGTTTCTTACTCATTTCATAATTCACTTTTGTATCATACAAAATGTTGATTCTTAGAATTCAATGCTGTTTGCTGTAACATCACTTTTCATTCTTGAAAACTTATGTTCACGACAAGAACAATTTCTTCTGTCTGCTCAGAGTAATTCAGACTTCTCATGATTGATGCAGTGATCAATGTTAACTTCAACTTGTTCATGACTTTCTTTTGTTCTCTTTCTCACATGAATTTGATCTTCTTTTTGAAGAGCTGAAATATTGACGCTGCAATCAAGATGAAATTCTCTATTCACACTTAATAATATACGCATACTTCAATGAATGCTTGAGCAGATGTGACATCATGACAGAAACATCATTCTAGAATCTTGATAATTTTGAAATCTTCTGATTTGCAATCATGAAAGTCACAAACAAATTTTACAATCTTTATGCTTGACATGCAGAATTGCGACTTTTTGTCAGATATGATGCAATTGATGAGTTCAAAGTTCAAGAGTACAAAATCGAGATTCTTAATGTGCTTCAACATAAATTGATGTACTTCTGAAGTGATCTTTGCATTATCATAGATTATCTTCGATCTCTTTACTTCAATATTATCGAGAAAAGATTTGCATATTTCAAGAAGATTCTTTAATATCTTGATTATGATTTTGATAAATTGAGCAACGAAGTTGATGACATCTTGTGATAATGTTGTCTGTCACAATAATTTCAAAGATGTCATGAATGCTGTGAAATCTTGATATATTTTTGTCAGCGTAATCTGATCATACTCAGAAAACAGATCTATCAGAAAGATTATAATCATATTGATGAATTCTTCAAAGAATTTATTCACGTCTGAGAGCAGATTAATGTCTTTGATGATAATTTTGTTTATATTCATTGCTGCGTTGATCATGTGATATTGATTGAACTTTTTCTTTATCAGAAATCAGAAATTTCAATACAAGTCATGACAAGATTTCAGTATGTCATGCTTTATTTAATTCTTGAGCATGTCTATGATGATCTGATGAAGTGTTTTAAAGACTGAAAAATTGAGTGTCTGTCATGCATCATGTGATATTGTTCAAATTTGCTGCAAGAATGAAACTATGTCTTTTATCTTTCTCATTTTTGAAAAGTTTCAAATCATTGTCGCTTTTCTGTTAAACAACATCTTTAGTAGTAAATTCTTCTCTTGCAGAGTTAAAGCATCGTTGCATATTATTCTCTTCGCTCGCTTTGAAGTCAGTCTGAATTCTCAAGCAATTTTGAAGAATTTGAAAAACAGTCAATGATCATACTTAGACTGATCACGTCAAGTCGAGTACTTGAGTTCAAGTCGAGTACTCAACTTGAAAAGTATCAAGTCAAGTTGAAATTTTTTTGAAAAAGTGTCGAGTTGAATTGAGAAGTTGAACTCAAGAACTTGAATCGAGTTGAGAAGCTTGACTCGACAATTCGACTCAAAAACTCGACTTGACTCGACAAGATATTAGATAGATGTAAATAGCTTGATCAAACAGTCTACATGATTTTTCTTCATGACTTTCTATCATGTTTTCTCGTCATGACTCTCTATCAAAGTCAAACGATCTTCATGTTTTCTCATCATGACTCTCTATCAAATGATCTTCCTGTTTCTCTTTATGTTTCTCATCATGATTTTCTATCAAATAATCTTCATGTTTCTCTTTATGTTTTTCGTCATGATTCTCTATCAAACAATCTTCATGTTCTTCTTTATGTTTCTCATCTTGACTCTTTATCAAACAATCTTCATGTTTCTTTTTATGTTTCTCGTCATGATTCTCTATCAAATGATCTTCATGTTTCTCTTTATGTTCTTCTTCATGTTTCTCTTTATGTTTCTCTTTATGTTTCTCTTTATGTTTCTCTTTATGTTTCTCATCATGTTTTTCTTCATGACTTTCTATCAAAAAGATAATGCAAAAAGATAATGCAAAAGCAAAAAACCGGAAAAATTTCTACATTTAGTGTTAGAATCGTGTCTAAATAATACAATCAATAAAGATTAGAGTTGATAGTGCTTGATCTTTAGAAATAGTTATAACTGAATATTAAGAATACAGAAGAAGATTGATACAAAAGCTTCTATTTATGTAATGTTCAAAGACTGCATTAGACTTGAAAGAAATGTGTTTGTGATATGAAAAGAATGTGATGTAGATGAACAAGATGTTGATGAAAGAAAAGAGTGTTGATGAAAGAAAAGAGTGTTGAGAAAGAAAAAAGAGATTGAGTTATATCTGAGTTATATCTGAGTCAAATCTGATGCAAATTGATTAGAGCTTCAGTCTTGTTCAGTCTTATCAGTCTTGATACGCTCGTAACATTACTCTTCTCTTCAAAAATTCATGTTCGCATGAATGTAGTTCATTTGCTCATTTTTGTTGATAGTTATTTCGATATTTAGCGCGATTTGTTTGAATATAGCTTATGAAATTCGTTCAAAACTTTCTCTGAGTCATTGAATTTTTCTTTATCGACATAGTATCATTCGTCGTTTCTATTTAAATCTGTTCATTTGACTTTGTACTGTATTCAATCTTGATAGCATCTGAAGTTCAATATATCATTTATCTCTCAATGTTCATCGTTTTCAATAGTGATTGATCTGAGTGATTTTGAATGCTGTTCTGATAAAAAGTCTTCTGAATACAATCGCAGTAGCTTCGAGCTGAACATCGAATGCAGATGCTTCATGCTGACTGATAAATGAAGATGATAGAAGATACTCACTTTGACAGTGATTTGATAAAGATCTAGCTGTTTGTCTTTTAAATCTTTGCAGAATCTCGTTGTCTTGACGTTTCTGAAAGATAGTCAAACTCAATCATTTACTTCATAGATGACGTTTCGTCTATGTTTATTGATCTGAACTTCAATGATCAGCTTCGTCTTTTTCAATTGTTGATGATCAAAGTTCAGTAGCTCTTTCATTCAAATGACAATGTCATATGCTTTTCTAGCTTCAAGTCGTTCACAAGTTGTTTCATAGTCAATCATATCTGAATCGAAACTCATTCGAGAGTGAAATTCTTTATTGAAGTAAAAGAGAATCATTGAAGTGATCAAGAAGATATTGAATTTGTCGCTGAATTTCATCATAGATATTCATTTGACTCAGTCGTTCTGCATGTAATTGCAGTAGATTCTAAGTTCGCGTTCGATGTCTTGATTGACTTGTTTCGATTGATCGTCAATCTCAGAATCATAGACTGTAAATAAACTAACTGTGATTCTCAGTCACTTGCAAAGACTTTTTCACATAGTCGATATGAATTGAAAGTCTCTGTTCGAAACAATAGAACTGAGTAGATCATGCAGTCGATAGACGTTTCATAGCATGATTCAAATCGTTTCTTCAACTGAGATGTCATCGTCTTCTTAATGACAGAAAACATAGTGACGTTCTTTGATGAGATGACATATGATTGTGCAAATAATGTTATAGCTTTCTGACAGAGATAGTTCAATGATGAAGTTCATAACTATATTTTTTCAGCGTTTCTGTGAAATGAAAAGAGAATGATGAAGTTCATTGATACTATTTCTAGAGACTTTGCTTCGCTGACAAGCATGACAGTTTTGAATGTATCATTGAATAGTAACTTGATGATCTGATCAATAGTAGAAACGCTGAACTAGATCAATGATTCATTTATTATCGAAGTGAGAGATTGAAGATTGATCATGCACTTCTTGTAGTAATTTCGTGTGCATGTTCTTAAAGATTCACAGTAAATCTTTTCTAAATAGAACGTCGTCAATGATTTCACAGTTCTTCAGTTTAGTGATATGAAATTTGAGCTTGTTTTCGTTCATAACTTGTCTATATTCGCTGCAGAACTCATCTGTTTGATTGATCATTCGTACTCGTTGATAGAGATTTGCTTTCGATTCAATAGATAAAACATTAATTCTATTGAGAATCAGAATAGTTTGAAAATGATCTTCAAGACGCTGAGCTGATTCAGAGATGTTCGCTAGAGACATTCTGATTAGAGCATCAACTTTAGTGTTCATTTTGCCTGATCTAAAAATGATCTGAAAGTTGAACTTTGATAGAATGTTCAGATAGTTAACTTGTTATCGACTCAACTGTTTGTTTTTCATAAAGATCTTTAAAGTCTGATGATTGATGAACATCTGAATGAATAGTTCAGTGCATTTCAGCTCAAGTCATCAGTGTTCGAAGCATCGAATAATGATTAGCAATTTCTTGTCATAGATGTGATAATTGATTTCAGCGAGAATCATGCTTTTGCTGTAGAAGATCATCGAATGAAGAACTCTCTCGTCATCATACTGAGATAGTATTTCATCTTTTACATAGTTTGAAGCATCGATCTTCAGAATAGCTTGTCGTTTGAGATCAAAGTGATGAAGTACTGAAATCGAGCTGACTTGTTTCTTTAGATTGTCAAAGACTTGAACACAAATCTTGTTTCAAACAAAAGACATGTTTTTTCTAGTCAGCTGAGTGAATGATTTGACTAGCTTCGAGAAGTTCTTAATGAAACGATGATAGAAGTTAACAAATTTCACGAAACTCTGAATTTCTTTTAGATTGATTGAAGTGATTTAGCTTACTATGACTGTCACTTTAATAAAGTTCATACGAAGATCTAGTTCTGATACGATGACTTCTAGAAAGACAGTCTCTTCTACATTGAATTCACACTTTCGAATATTCATTTGCAGTTCAGCTTCGCGTAGTCAACTCAATACTAGTTTGACGTGATTTTTATGTTTCTTTCTCATTTTGCTATAAATGAGAATGTCATCTAGATAGACTTGACAAAAGTCGTTCAGAAAGTTTTATAAAATGTCATTTATATATTGCTGAAAGAAGATCGATTCATTAGTCAGTTCAAATGATAGCATCTATCTCATATGAATAATGATAGACAGCTCTGACTATCATTGTTTTTGAAGAGGAAATTAAGCGAGAACTTGGGAACAGAGAGCTGACTATCATTGTTTTCGAAGGCAGACTATCATTTAACTTCCTGGGTCGATTTTCTTCAAAATTTCAGGTCTTATTCGTTTCAGTCAGCTGTATTCACGAACATAATATCGAACTCAACGACATCAAACTACATTTTTAGAAAAATGTTGAACATTGAGATTTTAGAGGGTTTTGCTAGCGCGGATCAGTTTGAACATCAAAACCATCAATTTCCCTCGCCCGGATTGATTTCGGCGCGCTGACTACCCCACATACTTTGGGAGGCATAATTGTAGCTCTGATTCAGCTGAATTCAACGCTTCAGAAATAATTGAATAATGTCAAGGTTTGACCTAGTAATCGAGGTTGGGGAGGTTCACTGCGCTGGGTGACCTCCGCCCCCCTAGTAGTAGCCCTTCCCCCGCCCGGATCAACATATGCGCGCTGACTACCTCACATACTTTGGGGGGCATGATTGTAGCTCTGAGTCAGCCGAGTTCAATGCTTCAAACCCTAAAAAATAATAAAAAAATAAAGTCTGAACATTTTAACCCTAATAATTTTCTTAACTCAACTAAAAATTACGGGTAGGACGAACTGAAAAACCAAGCGGAGGAGTCTTACGGGGGGCAGGGTACGGCGCAAA
>JAABUH010001782.1_pt1 | contig 22425 bp, 29 predicted proteins | sample 5559121 | NCBI WGS metagenome assembly JAABUH01 (sample SAMN10711871, study PRJNA513364) | rock metagenome | isolation source: Antarctica rocks | place: Antarctica: Victoria Land, Battleship Promontory nord | collected 2015-12-28
TGGATGACCGCAACGGTGAAAAACAGCCACCCCAGTGCGACGATGCCGACCCCGTAGCGTTGGGCGAAGAAGTAGGACAAGAACCCGGTGGTCACCAACCCCCCGCCGCCGGCGTCGAGGGCGAACAGCCCGGCCAGGCGGTGCACGACCCGCCGGGAGGGGCCGAGCCGGGAGCGCGCGGTGCCCGGGTGAGCGAGGGTGGGCGGCGGCCCCTGGGTGGGTGCCTCGACCGCCGGGGACAGCAGCCACGCGAGCAGCGCCCCGGCGACCCCGACCGGGATCAACACCGCGAACCACCCGGCGTACCCACCGGCACCGGCCCCGTCCCGGCCCAGACCGGGCAGGGTCGCGGCCAGCGCACCGAGGGCCCCCGCCGCGGCGCCGACCGCGTTGTATCGGGCGTACACCCGGGAGGTGCCGGCGTCCTCGGCGGCGAGCATCACCTGCTCCAGGGTCGTCGCCGGCCCGTTGTCGACGACGTCGGTGGACAAGGCGCCGGTGAGGGCGACGAGCAGCAACAGCCAGTACGGGGCCCCCACGGCGACCACCGCGCCGGCCACCGCCACCATGAGGAAGAACCCGGCGTAGCAGCGGCGCCGCCCGAGGCGATCAGCGGCCGCGCCGACGAGCAGGGAAGCCAACGCGGTGCCCGCGATCACCGCGGTCAGCAACATCCCGGCCCGCAGATGGCTGTACCCGCGGGCGGCCAGCAACGCGCCCAGCAGCACCGCGGTGAACCCGTAGCCGCCCGCGCGGACCGCCTGCCCGGCGATCAGCAGGGTTGCGTCGCGGCCCCCCCGACGCCGGGCCCCACCAATCATCACGGCCCTCCTCATAACTGACCGGGATGGTCGGCTGCCACCTTCGGCAGCCGCCGGTGGCCTCGCGCGACGGTCGTCTTGCAGTCCCACCGCGAGCACACTATATGTAACCGTGGTTGCATGTACAGTGGTCTGCGCATCACTTATCCGTACCCACAGGGAGGAGGGCTCATGCACCGTCCGCGACGCTCGGCCAGCAGCCGGTGCGCTCCCGCCCCCGAGCAGTGTGATCGGTATGGCCTGCTCGTGCCCGTAGCGACCGTGTCGACGCGCTGCGCGGCCGCTCAGGTGAGCGGACTCTTGGCCGGTCACACGATTCGCTGCACCGTGGTGCCCGCCACCACAGTGGCCAGCACCGGGAGCACCGAGGGGAAGCGCTGGGATGTCGTGGTGTTCCCCGAAGATGGCGCCGCCGCTCACCGGGTGCTCTCCACCACGCTGCCCGAGCCCTGACCCCCGTGACACCGCAGGTGTCCCCACCACAGTGACATCCCCCGATCGGAAGGAAGAAAGCCATCATGACCCTGAAGAACAGAGCCAAGGTAGCGATCGCCGGTGGGGTCCTTGCCCTGGGCCTGGTCGGGGCCGGCACCGCGATGGCGGTGTCCGGCGGCGACGGCGGCTCGGTGAGCGGTCCGGACGCCGATCACGCCCGCGCCGCCGCCGTGGCGGTCGCACCCGGCGGTCAAGCCGGGCAGGTACGCGCCGAGTCCGACGGGGGCGCCGCCTACGGGGTGGACGTCACCCAGTCCGACGGCACCCGGCTGGACGTCCGCCTGGACCGCAACTTCGCCGTCCTGGGTGCCCAACCCGTCGGGCAAGACACCGGCGGCGGCGACGGGGGCGACGGTGACGGGGGCTGATGCGGTCACCGACGGTGCTGGTCGTCGATGACGACCCCGACCTGCGCACGATCCTGCAGAGCGTGCTGGTCTCGGAGGGTTATCAGGTCAGCACCGCCGCCGACGGTGAGCACGCACTCCGCCACGCCGAGCGTGGGCTCATCGACGTCATCGTCATGGACGTCACGATGCCGCACCTGAGCGGCCTGCAGGTGTGTCACCTGCTGCGCCAGCGGGGTGACCACACGCCCGTCCTGTTGCTCAGCGGGCTGGCGGCCGGCAGCGACCGTGCCGCAGGGCTCACCGCCGGTGCGGATGACTACCTGACCAAGCCCTTTCATCTCGACGAGGTGCTGGCACATGTGCAGGCGTTGCGGCCCAGCGACCCTGCTGAGGAGCGTCCGAACGTGGGCGGCGGTTAGTTAGATCGTGATGACGCACACCGCGAGGCTGATGAGCGTGAGGGCCGCGCGGACTTGACCGAACCTGCGGTCGTCGGTGGGTGGGCGCAGACCGGCGTAGCAGCCGAGGACGACGTACACGAGGACCGGTGCCGCCCAGTCGTTCGCGCTGAACGGGGCGGCACCGTCGGCGTTGAGTGCGGGCATGTTGGCGCTGAGCCGCCACGCGAACACCGCGGCACCGGCGAGCGCGGCCAGAATGACCGCTTCTGCCCGGCAAGTCGCGCGCAGCCGCCAGAGGACGACGGGCAGTCCGGCCGCGGCGGTGACCACCGCGGTCACCGCGATATGCAGGGCGGTGAACGTGCCCGGATCAGCCATGGTGCTCCTCAAATTCGCGGGGACTTGATGGGACACGATGATGATCAGCGGTTGTTGGGATCGCCGCGGGACGTCGAGGGAATCCCCATCCAAGACCCGCCACCCCACCGTTGGGGGCCGCCACGAAGCGCCGAACCGGCTGCCGGAAGGTGCTGACCTGGCTGGTCACACCCCGAACACGCCCACCTGCTCGGCCACCCACAGGGCCACGATGACGAGGAAAAGCCACAGCAGTAACCACCACCCAGAGGTGTTCAGCAACCCCTTGTCGTGCGGAGGCCGGCCCGGGTGGGGATCCTCACCGTTCGGTGGGGGTCGTTGCTCCTTGGGCACGGGGAAACCTCCTCAGACAACTTCGCGCCTCAACACTGTAACCGAGGTTACGGTGTTTAGGGTTCGGTCACTGCTGGCCAGGCATGCGACCGCAATCATGGTTGCGGTCGTTGGTGCCGGGGTGAGGACCCTTCCGGACCTGACGAGGGCGCACCCCGCGCGCTGATCCGGTGCGCCGGGTTCAGCCGGCCGGTGCGAACTCCAGGAGCGCGGGGTGACCGTTCGCGCCTACGGACACCGGGTAGTAGCTGTGGTGGGTGCCCGGATCGACCGCGACGACGTGGGCGTCATCGGCGAGATGGTCCGAGCCCGAGACGGACAGTTGGTGGTTGCGGAGGTCCAGGACACTGACCCAGCCGCTTTCGGCGGCGACGTAGAGCCGGTGGGCCGACGGGTCGTAGGCGAGGACATCGGGTTGGTCACCCACCGTGTTCGTGCCGGTGATCTGCCCGGTGCTCAGGTCCAGGGTGAGCAGGGTGGCGTTGGCGTCGCAGGCGATGAACGCCAGCCGGCCCGCCGGGTCCACCGCCAGACCGTGATCGTGCGCGCACCCCGGCAGCGGCACCCGGTGGGTGATCGCCAGCGTGCCCGGGTCGATGACCGCGACGTCGTTGCGTCCCTGCACGGCCACGAGCATCCGATCCTGGGTGGGGTCGTAGGCGACGTTGCCGACCTCCCCACCCAGCGCCACGGTGCCGCGCACCACGCCGGTGGTGGCGTCGATCACCGTCTCGGTGCCGCCCTGCTCATTGGTCGCCCAGACCGCACCCCGGTGCGGGTCGTAGGCCAGCCCATCGGGGAACTCGCCCGTCGGGGCCGTGCTGAGCACCGTTCCGGTGTCCTCATCGAGGGTGACCAGTTGATTGCTGCCCGTCGCGGTGGCGTAGACCCGGTGCCGCGTGGGCACCACGAGGACACCGTGCACCTGCGGCAGGGCAGCAATCGTACGCAGCACCCGGTGGGAATGGACGTCGACCTCGATGACCTCGCTCGCGCCCAGGTGCGCCACGAACAACAACCCTCGTTCGGAATCCAGACTCGCATAGTCAAACCGGGAACCATCACCGGGTAAGGCGAGCTCACCCACCGCCCGCAACGGGAGCGCCACCGCGGCCGGTTGCCGCCGCGACGTCACGGTGACCACGACGAGCACCACCACCGCCACCACGAGCGCGGCACCCGCCGCCCACGGCCAGCGAGACTGGCGTCGAAGCGACCGCCCCGCGGCGCGGTCGGGCTCAGGTGCGATCATCAGCTCGCCCTTCCTCGTCGCGCGCCGCCACACAGTGAAGCAACCGCGGTTACAGTACAGGTGGCGTTGATGGGCGGTGGCGCGTCGTGAGGCTCCCGACTTGGCGAGAGGCGTGATGGCAGGATCGGATCGACCGGTGGTGCCGGGGACCTGGGTGTTGCTGTCCTACCGGGTACCACGCGAACCCTCCACACCGCGGATCTCGATCTGGCGCAAACTCAAACGGCTCGGTGTCGCCCAAATCTCCGACGGGCTCGTCGCGCTGCCCGCCGACGCCCGCACCCGCGAGCACCTGGACTGGATCGCCAACGAGATCACCGAAGCGGGTGGCACCGCGTCCCTGTGGGTGGCCCAACCCGGCACCCTGGCCACCGACCGCGACGTGGCCAGGGCGATGGCCGCCGCGCGGGCCGCCGAGTACGCCGCGATCACCGGCGAAGCCACGGCGGCAACGCACCTGGCCGAAACCGCCCGGTCCTCACTCGCGCGTCGCCTGCGCGCGGAACTGCGCCGGATCCAGCGCCGCGACTACTTCCCGCCCGCCGAACGCGACGTGGCCACCGCGGCCATCGAGGCGCTCGCCGCCGGGTCCGTCCCCGAGCCGAAGGAGCAGCCCTCGTGAAATGGGCCACCCGCAAAAACATTCACATCGACCGGGCCGCATGTGCCTGGCTCATCCGCCGCCACCTCGACCCGGGCGCCGAGTTCGTCTTCGTCACCGATCCCGACGGCGTCCCCCCCGACGCCACCCCGTTCGACATGCCCGGGGTAGAGCTGTCCCACCACGACGGAGACTGCAGCTTCGAAACCATCCTGCGCCGCTACCAGCTCGATGACCCCGTGCTCTGGCGCATCGCCGCGATCATCCACGAAGCCGACCTCGACGACGAACGCTACGACGCCCCCGAAGCACCCGGCCTCGACGTGGCCCTGCGGGGACTATCCATGATCGGCACCGACACCGACACCCTCACCCACACCGGGCCCCTCTTCGACGGCCTCGCCGAGTTCTACCACCGCGCCACCCTCCTCGGCCGCGAACCCGCCTGACACCGCACACGTTTTCAGCGGATCGGGGACTGGCCGGAATTCGGTGAACCGGCTCTGGCGCTGGGTAATTCCCGCGTGTGTACCGCTTCGCAAGGGAGGGCGTGACCAACACGTACCAGTCCGACAAGATCGACACGAGCGTGTTTGCGGTCGGGCGCGGGGCTGCAGGGTGATGCAGGCGCCGACCTGGACCGGGGTGCGCCCTCCGCGGCCGGTAGAAGGAGAGCGGAGGGTGCTTCGCTGTCTGCCGAACGCGCACGGGTTCGAACACTGCCCCGCGATGGTGGGAGCAGCTAACGCTGCCCGGTCGCGGTCACGCTGTCGATGATTGCGCACACCCCGCTGTGCTCAGCAGCCCCGTCGCTGGCGGGACTGCCGTGGAGATGGTCGGTGCGGCGGGTGGCCACCAAGGTCGACCGGAGCTCCCGTAACTCGCGCAGAGTGTGGTCGATCTCGGCGATGCGTTGCTCGAGCAGTTCCCCGGTCCGCGCGCACGGCGCTTGACCGCTGCGGTGGGTAGCCAGGATGTCCGCCGCCGCGTCCAGACTCAACCCGAGTGAGCGGGCCCGGCGGATGAAGCGCACCGTGTCCACGTCGGATGCCTGAAACACCCGGTACCCGGCGGCGGTGCGCGCCGCCGGCGGGAGCAGGCCGCGGGCCTCATACAGACGCACCGCTTTGGCGCTCACCCCGGCTGCCTCCGCCACCTGACCCACCGTCAACATCCGCCGAGGTCCCATTCCCCCCGTCGAATCTCATCCTTGACCTGACCCTCAGGGCAAGGTTCTACCGTCGGGAACGTCCGCGAACACACGCCGATCAAGGAGGAATCATGGCGTTCCGCGAAGGCCAGATCTACCGCTGCCCCGACCCCGCCTGCGGGTGCGAGGTCACGGTCACGGTCACCAAAGGTGCGCCCCCGGACTGTCCCGGTACCGCCAAGCCCACCTGCTGCTGCGGCAAGGAAATGACCACAGTCTCCGACTGAGGCGACCGTGACGGGCGGTCCCCTAGGGTGAGACCCGACCTTGGGGACAGACCCCGATGCCCGCGGAGCTGGGTGGTGAGAATGCGGGCCGACGCTTCCCCGTAGTTCCTGCCGCCGGATGGGTTGACACACTCACGCCGACCCGCGCCACCGCACACATTCCCTCGAACCGGTGGCCACCAACTCTGAACGTGGCGACCGCGACTCCGCACGATGGCAGAACGAAGCCGCTGTGCGGCGGTGATCAGGGGGTTCGTCGGGTGGGGAACACGGCGCGGAGGGCGGCCACCAGGACGGGGATCGCGATGATCAGGGCGAGGGCGGTGTAGCCGAAGGTCAGGGTGGCCGCGGTGGCGACGGCGCCGACGAGGAGTGGGCCGCCTGCGTCGCCGAGTTCGCGGCCGAGTTCGGCGGCTCCCATGGTTTGGCCGAGCCGTTCGGGGGCGGTGTGCTCGGCGAGGGCGGCGAAGGCCAGCGGGGTGATGAGGCCGGTGCCCGCGCCGATGATGAGGGCGGCGAGCAGCAGTCCGACCAGTCCGGGGATGGTGGCCGCTGCCAGCCCGAGTGCGGTGAAGCCCAGGCCCGCGCCGAGACCGGGGGTGGTGCCGAGGTGTCCGCGGTCGAGGGCGCGGCCGGCTTGGGGCTGGATGATCGCGGCGGTGAGGGCGAGGACGGAGACCGCGGCCCCGGTGGCCAGGGGGCCGAGGCCGTCGAGGCGACCGGAGACGGGCAGGTAGCCGACGCCGACGGCGAGGGCGGCGGTCGCGGCGGCGAGGGCGGCGGTGGGGGTGAGGAAGGTCGGCTCGAGCAGGCGGCGGGCGAGGTCGAGGACGGTTTGACGCTGCCGGGGCAGGGGTGCCGGGGCGGGCACGGTGGCGGCGGCCCATGCGGCGACCACCAGGGCCAGCACGGTCAGGGTGATGAACAGCAGCCGCAGCCCACCGACGGCGACCAGGGCCCCACCGAGCAGGGGCCCGGCGGTGTAGCCGAGGCTTTTGTAAAACCCGTAGGAGCCGAACGCCGCCCCGCGCCGCGCCGCCGGGTTGAGCCGGGCTACCAGGGTGGAGGCGGCGGGGGAGAACGCCGACGCGGCGGCGCCTTGCCCGAGGCGAGCCACCCACAGCAACGATGCCTGGTCCACGACGGCGTAGACGGCGGAGGCAGCGGCGAACGCGAGCAGACCACCGAGCAGCACCGGGCGGGCCCCGATCCGGTCGGCCAGCGACCCGAACACCGGCTTGAGCAGCACCTCGGCCCCGTCGTAGAGGGCGAGGAGCACACCCAAGGTGAGCAGTGAGGAGACACCCTGTCCGGCGGCGCCGAGGTTAGCGGCGATGCCGTGCGCCCCGAAGGCGGTGGTGAACCCGGCGGCGTACAGCGGCCACAACTGGCGCCGTGACGCGCTCGGTGTTGGCGATGCGTCTTCCGGGGTGCTCATGAGGAGCCGGCGCTCAGCGCACCGGGTCGGCGGGGGCCACCTGCCCGAACCGGGGCCACGGGTTGGGCGCGCCGCCGGCGGTGACACCGCCCCCCATCCTCGGCAGCAGCAACAGGTGTCACGGGCGGTCCTGCTCGGTGGGGTGTTGGTCCTCGGTGATGAGCTCGGCGAGCAGCTGCTCGTCCTCGGGGCGTAGTGCGGCGACGAAGCGGGCCAACACCCCCGCGTGGTCGGTGCCGCCCTCGAGCAGCCGGGTCATCTGGTGCGCGGTGGCCGAGGCGTGCGGACCGCCGACCGGCAACGTGTAGGCGTAGCCGCGGCCGGAAGGCTGGCGGGCGAGGGCGTGCTTGTGGTGCAGCCGGCCCAGGGCGGTCATGACGGTGGTGTAGGCCAGGCCGCCCCCGAGGTGGCTCAGGACCTGGGCCGGAGTCATCGGTTGCCCCGCCGCGGCCAGGCAGGTGAGGATCTCCTGCTCGAGCCCACCATGGGGGCGGCGCACCACATCAATCACCCCGTTCCCCTCCGGTCTATTACACTTCCTGTAGTACGACGGTCGGCGTCGTAGTGGCCCCAGGGTGCCATAGCAGGATCGCCAGAACAGCCATCGGCGTTGTTTGCTCCCTCGGCTCGTGGCCACCCACCCCGCTGGAGGCACGGTGGCCGCTACCGGTAGATCGGACAGGACATGGCTCAGGTGCTCACAGGCGAACGAACGGTGGTGCGACGCGATGCGTGAGGTTTCCCGGCACGCCCAGCGGTGCCGCACGCGGACCAGCGTGGAACCCGAACTCGCCGGGAAGGAACACGCTGGGGGCGCCGGCCCCGCCGGCCACGAGCACCTGGTGGCGGCGTGAGTGGGCTGCTCGACCGCGTCTTGGGTCTCAGTGGACTGATCGTCTACCTCATCGTGGGGCTGGTGGTGTTCGCTGAGGACGCGATCTTCGTGGGTTTCGTGGTGCCCGGGGAGACGGCGGCGGTGCTCGGTGGGGTCATCGCCAGCCGTGGCAACGCAACGGTGGGGATCATGGTGGTGGTCGTGGTAGCGGCGGCGATCATCGGCGACACCGTGGGCTATGAGATCGGCCGGCATCTCGGCACCCGCCTGTTGGACGCCCGATTCTTGGTGAAACGCCGCCGCCGGCTCGACAAGGCTCAGGACCTCCTGCGCCGCCGCGGTGGGGCAGCGGTGTTCCTGGGCCGGTTCGTCGCGTTCTTCCGGGCGGTGATGCCCGCCCTGTCCGGCACGTCCCGGATGCCCTATCCGCGGTTTTTGGCGTTCAACGCGGCCGGGGGCATCGTGTGGGGGATCGGGTTCGTCCTGCTCGGCTACCTGGCCGGTAACTCCTACCAGCAGGTGGAGAAGACTGTCGGACGCACCGCCGCCCTCGTCGTGCTGGCCGTCCTGGTGCTGGGCCTGCTGATCTGGCGGATCCGCAAGCACCGCACCGAATCCCACCGCGAGGAGACGCCGACCTGAAACGGGGTGGGACACGGCACCCCACGGGGGATCAGCCGCGGAAGCGCTGCGCCACCAGCGGGTAGGTGCACGGGCTCACGCTCGGTATTGGCCGAGGACACCGAACGGGGCCGTACCCAACCGCGGGCGCGGCCCTCGTCGTGAGGTAGTAGCCACAGACCGGCGGCGCGCAGACGGCGGCCTGCACCGGCTCGGAGAGGTCGGGCGTCGACGCCGAGGTGGCACTGGCCGGGTGTGGGTCGTCAGCGAGGTAGCACAACCATGGAGGCAGAACCAGCTCCGGCGCTGAGGGCGGCGGTTGCCGTGCCGGCCAGGTTCTGGGCGTGCCCGGCGTGTGCCCGTTCGAAGCGGTGCTCGGTGCTGGACCCGACGATCGCGCTGGAGGCACACGCGGCCAACGCCACAGCGGTGAGCATCGCGGCGGCAGGACGAGACCAGCGCAGCCGTGGTGGGTGGAGCAGGGCGTGCACCCGACGGGGAACGTCGCCCCCGGTGGCCGCGAGGATCACGGAGTCGCCGGATGTGCGCGGCTCACGCCGGCGGGCAGCGAGGCCGGCCAGGGCGGCGTGCGCGATGGCGTGCGCGGTGAGGCGGCGGTCACCGACCGCTTGAGCGGCGTCTTCATCAGCCCAGCGCTCCGCGGCGTGGCGCACCACCGGCGGCAGCCGGCGCAGCAGTGGATTGGCGACCGCCGCCAGTTCGACGAGCTGGATCCACAGATGATGCCGGTGGTTCAGGTGGGCGGCTTCATGGGCGAGGAGAACGTCCCGCTCGGCGGCGGTGAGTGCGGCGAACATGGCGGTGGTCACCACGATGCGGCCCCGGATCCCGGGCACCGCGTAGGCATCGGGGGTGTCGTCGGCGACCAGGAAAGGCAGGTCCTCACACTGGGCTGCGCCCAGGCGGCGGCAAAGGATCTCGGCGCTCCACAGCTGCGTCCCGGCACGAGGCCATCGTCCTGGCCCGGTTCATCCCCGTGGTGCGCACCGTCCTCAACCCGCTGGCCGGCACGGTCGGGGTGCCGATGCGGGTCTTCACGCTGTGGCAGGTGGTCGGCGGCCTGGTGTGGTCCCTCGGCGTCACTATCGCCGGGTACGTACTGGGCAGTCGGATCCCCGGTATCGACACCTACCTGCTGCCCATCATCGCCGTCGTCATCGTGGTGTCCCTGATCCCGCTGGCCCTGGAGGTCCTGCGCTCCCGGCGCCGCCCCGCCGGGCAGCCCGGGCCGGGCCGGGCTGAGCTGTGACCCACGTGCGCCCTGCGCTGACGTTGTTTTTCTCCACCCCGACCGGAAGGCTGAGCACCAGCACATGACCCTTTCTGATCCCGCCGCGATCCTGGCCTTCGACGGCTCCCAGATCGACGGTTCCTGGTACACCAGCGTCACGGACTTCGCCCGCGACACGTCCTGGCTCAACGGGGCCATGGACGCCTACACCAGCTACGGCATCGGCCTGTTCGTGCTCCTCATCCTCGCCGGATGGTGGATGGCCCGACGCGCCGATGCCGCCACCATGACCGCCGCCCTGGCCGTGCCCGTCGCCGCTGTGGTGGCCTACGTGGTCAACGACGTGATCAAGGCCGTGGTCGCCGAAAGCCCGCCCGTGCTACGCCTACCCCCGCGACTTCCTCCTCGAGCACTGCCCACCGGTCAGCGACTACGCCTTTCCCAGCAACCACTCGGTGGTCGCCGCCGCAATGGCTGCCGCCCTGTTCCTGATCAGTTGGCGCCTGGGTGTGCTGGCGGTGCTCGCCACCGCGCTCATGGGGTTTTCCCGCATGTACGTCGGCGCCCACTACCCGCACGACGTCATCGCCGGTCTCCTGGTGGGCGTCCTCGTCGGCCTGCCCACCGCCGTCCTGGTGCGCCGCTACGCGAGCCCGCTCGTCGAGAAGCTGCGGCCCTTTGGAAAACCGGCTCGACGAGGACCACGCTGCGGGCGTCACCCTTGGATCATCTCCTTGTTTGCGGTTGTGCTGAACAGTGAATGTGGCTTACCGTAACCCGATGATGGCTTCGCCGATGTCGTATTCACCGTCGATTGAGGACTACGTCAAGACCGTGTACAAGCTGGGCGAATCGGGGGGTCCGGCGGTGACCACGACTGCTTTGGCCGGGCAGCTGGCGGTCACTCCGTCCTCGGCGTCGGGGATGGTCCGCAAGCTCGGTGAGCTCGGGTTGGTCGTGCATGCGCGGTACCGGGAGGTCACCCTCACCGCGGTGGGTGAGCGGGTGGCGCTGGATGTGGTGCGCCGCCACCGGCTCATCGAGCGTTACCTCGTCGACGCCTTGGGCTATTCCTGGGACGAGGTCCATGAGGAGGCCGAGCAGCTCGAGCACGTGGTCTCCGCGAAGCTGGTGGAGCGGATGGCTGAACAACTCGGGCACCCGGTATTCGACCCGCACGGTGACCCGATCCCCGACCGCGACGGCAAGCTCCCCCACGTGGCGAGCGTGGTGCTGTCCGCGCTGACCCCAGGCAGCATAGGGAGCATCGCTCGGGTACGGGATGCCGATCCCGGCCTGCTGCGCCACCTCACCCTCTGGGGTGTCGCACTCGGTGATCGGGTGGAGGTGCTCGAGCGCCACCCCTTCGGCGGACCGTTGCTGGTGCGCATCGGGACACCACCGCGGGACACGGTGCGCACCATGGGCCCGGGCCTCACCGACGCCATCTCCGTGGTGCTGAACCCGTGACCCGCAGCGACACCCCAGCGACCGAGGCGCCCAGTGCGCTGGAACAGGTGCTGGCGCGCGGACGGGTACGCGCCACCCTGATGATGCTCGGGCCCGCCTTCGTCGCCTCCATCGCCTACGTCGATCCGGGCAACTTCGCCACCAACGTCCAAGGCGGCGCCCAGTTCGGGTACCTGCTGTTGTGGGTGGTCCTCGCCGCGAACGCCATGGCGATGCTGATCCAGTACCTCTCGGCCAAGCTCGGGATCGTCACCGACCGCAACCTGCCCGAGCTGTGCCGGGCACGCTACCCACGCCCGGTGGCCTGGGGGCTGTGGGTGCAGGCCGAGCTGATGGCGATGTCCACCGACATCGCCGAGTTCCTGGGGGCGGCCATCGGCTTGAACCTGTTGTTCGGGGTCCCGCTGCTCGTGGCCGGGGTGATGACCGGGATCATCGCCTTCGCGATCCTGGAGCTGCAACGCCACGGCTTCCGCCGCTTCGAGCTCGCGATCACCGCCCTGCTCGGGATCATCCTGCTGGGCTTCCTCTACGAAACCCTGCGCATCGGCCCCTCCGCGTCGGAGTCGCTGCAGGGACTGCTGCCCCACCTGCAGGGCACCGACTCGCTCTACCTCGCGGTCGGGATCATCGGCGCGACCGTGATGCCCCACGTCATCTACCTGCACTCCGCCCTCACCCAGGGCCGGATACCGTGCCGCACCGACGCCGAACGCGGACGGGTGCTGCGCTTCGAACGAACCGACGTCATCGTGGCCCTCGGCCTGGCCGGGCTGGTGAACATGGCCATGCTGGCCGTCGCCGCGAAGCTGTTCCACTCCACCGGCCACCTCGACATCACCACGATCGAGCAGGCCCACGCCGGCTTCGCGAACCTCGTCGGGGGCACCGCCGCCCTCGCCTTCGCGGCGGCGTTGCTCGCCTCGGGCGCCTCCTCCTCCAGCGTGGGCACCTACGCTGGTCAAGTCGTGATGGCCGGATTCGTCAACCTGCGGGTCCCGCTACTGGCCCGGCGCCTGGTCACCATGATCCCGGCGCTGGTGGTCCTCGCCCTCGGCGTCAACCCCACCAACGCCCTCGTCCTGAGCCAGGTCGTGCTCTCCTTCGGCATCCCGTTCGCCCTGATCCCCTTGGTGCACCTCACCAGCCAACGGACGGTGATGGGCACCCACGTCAACCGCCGCGCAACCACCGCGATCGCCACCACCATCGCCGCACTCATCAGCGTCCTCAACGTATTCCTGCTCTACCAAACCTTCACCGGCCAATAACACTCCACACCCAAACCCGGGATCATCAATGGCCACACCACCCCGCGCCAGCGGAGCGCACCCCACCGCCGCCACCGCCGCGCCGCCATTGCCCACCGCCTGATGGCTGCGCAGACCAAAGGGTCTGTGCCGTGGGCCGGCGCACGCTGATCAGCGGCTGGCGGACACAGGTGGCCCCCCGATGAATCACAGTGCCCGCGGGATGCCCGCGTCAGTTCGGATCGTGACGCACCGATGAATGTGAGTTGATACGTGGGAGAGGCCGGCCCTGGTGACTTGCGGGTTGCCACCAGTGACGGGGCTGGTGGCGCTCATTTCCTCACCCCTTGTTGCACTAGGATGCAACAACGGTGAACTGATGTTGGGTGTCGGTGCGAATACCCGGGATATGTCCACCATCAATGCACGGCTCATCCGGGTTGAGGGAGTCATCCACGCGTGGTTGGTTTCTCATAGCATCACCGCGTTGCGGTTGGCTCTGGGTGCGGTGTTCTTGGGGTTCGGGGTGCTGAAGTACTTTCCCGGGGTCAGTCCGGCGGCTGGCTTGGCGGAGGCGACCATTCAGCAGATGACGGCCGGTCTGATCCCGGGAAGCGTGGCGTTGGTGGCCACCGCGACACTGGAGTGCGTCATCGGTGTGTTGCTGCTGGTCGGACGCGGGCTGCGCCTGACGGTGTACTTGCTGGGTGCGGAGTTGCTCGGCATCCTCTCCCCGGTGGTGTTGCTTCCTGCCCGGCTGTTCGCGGGGCCCTATCATGCGCCCACTTTGGAAGGCCAGTACGTGCTCAAAGACGTGATCCTTGTCGCCGCGTCGATGGTGATCGCCACCCGCTTCCGCGGCGCCAAGATCACCCACCACACCACCAACAGGGGCACCGAACCATCCGCCGACACGCCGGCGGCGCGCGGGGGGCATGGGTGCGCACGGCCTCAATGGGCGCGGCTACAGCGAGGTCAGCACACCGGCCACCATACTGAGCGACTTGACCACGCTCGGCAATGGTCACCGTGGCGGGGACACCAGGGTGGTCGGCCAACATTTGGAGCCGGCCCTGGTGAGCATCTTGTCGGACCACCGAAATCCGCTCGCGGAGGCAAACCATGACCGAAACAGCAACACAAACCGGTAAGAGGAACCGTCTCGTCGGTGACCCCCGCACCCAGCTGGGCATCGACCTGAAAACCCGCTACGAGCAAGGAGCCACCATCAGCGGGCTGGCCCAGGCCACCGGCTACTCCTACGGCTTCATCCGCGACCTGCTCACCCAAGCCGACGCGACACTGCGCCGCCCCGGCAACCCACGCCGCCGCACACCCACCCCCTGAGAGAGCACTCCTGATCTCCGTCGCTTGATCAACCCAACGGAATTGACCTTGACCCCCCGCGGTGCCCAGGTGCGTACGCGGTGGTTGCGACCTTCACCACCAGTCCCTCCACACCGGCTGCCCGGTCGTCAACAAACCAAGCGTCAACCTTCGCCTTGATCGCCTCCTCGTTTCTTGTGGTCACATCGTGGCGTTGGTGTGTTGCAGGGTCCAGCGGCCGCCGCGTCTGTACAGGCTTGTGGCGGTCAGTGGGGGGATGTCGATGCGCCAGAACGTGGTGTGCGCGGTGTGCAGGGTGGTGACCAGGGCGGCGCGGATGACAGCCGGGTGGGTGATGACGGTGGTGCGTCCGGACACGCTGGTGGTGTGACTCATCCATTCCGCCATCCTGGTGAGGAGGGTGTCGATGGACTCCCCACCGTGGGGTGTCGCGGTGGTGTCGGTGGTCCACGCGTGCAGCTCGTCGGGGGGCACCTGGTCTAGGGTCAGGCCCCGCCAGTGCCCCACGTCGAGATCGGCCAACGCCGGGTCGACGGTGGGGGCGAGACCGAGGGCGTGCGCGGTCTGCGTGGTGCGGGCGGTCCCGTCACACAGAGCACGCCCCGGTGCCCGTATCCGGGCCGCGGCCGCGCGCGCCGCTTCCAGCGCACGCTCCTCGAGGGGTTCATCGTCGGGGAAGCGGCCGGCCCGCAGTGCCGCGGTCATACCATGGCTGATGAACGTGACCCGCACCGTGCCAACGCCTGCAGTCGGCGAACTCACCGCTGTGGTGGACGCATCAGGGTGGTCATGCCCGGGTCGACGTGCTTCGCGGGACTGGGGTTGTGGTGTGCGTGTTGTGGGTGCGGAGCTGGCGTTCGGTGAGGGCCCCGAAGACCAGACCCAGGGTGGTCCACACGGTGAGCTGGATGGCGGTGGAGGCCACCCGGAACTGCCACAACACATCCCCGGCGAAACCCTTCGGGGTTTCGTCGATGACGGGCAGCACCGCGTAGGCCACGACGATGACGACGAGCCCACCGAACGCGGCGAGTAGTGCTGCGTTCCATGCCCCGAACCGTGCGCTGAGCCGGCGGGCCAGCACAGTGCCGGCGACCACCACGACCACGGAGATGAACAGCATCACGCCGTACCACTGGGTGCGGTCGGTGATCGTGGTGGCGTTGCTGGTGCCGGGCGGGTTCGGCGGGTATTTCACCGCCGGCAGCAGATACAGGGCGAGGAACCCACCGGCCGCGACGAGCAGGGCAGTGCCCCGGGCGCTGAGCGAACCCAGCCGGCCCTGGGCGAGGGCGTAGGCAAGCCCGTACAGACCGCCGAGGGCCACCGCGAACACGAGGGTGCCGGTGGCCAACCCCGCGGTGCTCTGCAACGTACGGCTGACCAACTCCGGTGCGGGTGGGGCGCCCGTCGGCTCGGTGGCGGTTTCGAAGGTGATGCCCGCCGACAGCGAGCCTTCACCGAGGACGCGGGCGATACCGAACGCAAGGACACCGGCCAACAGGCCGACAAGCATCCCCCGGATAAGCAGGGTGCGGGTCACAGTGAGTGACCCCGTCTAGTGGCAGGGGAAGCCGAGCAGGTGCCGGGCGTCGTGCACGAACTCGTGCACCATCGACCCGGGAACCAACGCTGTCGCGCCCTGGTCGGCGCCGACGAAGTACAACGCCAGCAACATGAACGCGGCGAACGCCAACCACGGTGCGAGCGCCCGCAGCGGGATCACCGGCAGCACGGGAACAGTGAGCGGGCGGGCGGGTGCGACTGCGTAAACCATGGTGGTACCTCCAGTGGAATGCGGCGTTCCGTACGGACGAACACGCCCAGCAGCAGGTCTGACTCGCGACGTCACCCCGCAGGGTTGCGTCGACCGCAGTGGCGCGACCGTTCCGGATTCTCACCGAATTCCGACCGCTGGACTGAGTACAGCCAACCACCCGGACCAAACACCGTCAACCCTGACCAGCACAGCCGGCGGACACCACCCTGCGGATCACGTCGCGGCATGCGCAGTAGGCCTCATCGGCTGGCTTGAGGGAGCGCGGGCACGACACGGTGGCGAAGCCTCTATGGCAGCCGTAACACGCTCCCCGCAGCCGACGCGTCGAAGGCGGAACTACGACGATCCACTTGGGGCATCCGCTGTCATAGCCGTAGGAGTGGGCAAATTCGGGTGTGGCCGTTGCCCTCGGGGTCGGTTGCGTGGTGTCTGGCAGCGCCCGCATCCGCGTCGCAGTCCGCGGGATCGAGGCGGGTGCTGCGGCTGAGGAGTCGCTCGAGTTCTGTTTCCACGTCGGCAAGCTCGCGGCGGCGTGCCCGAACGGTGTCGAGCTTGCGGTTGAGTAGGGCGGCGACATGCCCGCCCGGGATGTGGCCGTCGTCGCGGAGAGCGGTGATGCTGCCGATCTCGACGAGGGTGAGGCCGGCTGCCTGGGCGGTGCGGATGAACCGCACCCGTCTGATGGTCGTGTCGTCGTAGTGCGATACCGGTTGGCGGCGCGTGGCGGCGCGGGTTGGAGGCCCTTGCGTTCGTAGAACCGGATGGTCTGGGCGGGAAGCTGGACTGCCTCGGCGAGCTCCCCAATCAACACCGGGTCAACTCTACCGCTTGACCTTATACCATGGATCAAGGTTTATGGTCCCGGTATGGACATCACCCTGCTGTACTTCGACGGTTGCCCGAACTGGAAACTGACCGACGACCGGCTGAAAGTGATTGCCGCCGAGCGTCCCGACCGCACCGTGACCCGTCGCGTGGTGGACTCGGTGGAGGAAGCCGAGCGGGTGGGTTTTCACGGGTCTCCGAGCGTCCTCGTGGACGGTGTCGACGTGTTCGCCGACGAGGACGCCGGGGTGGGTTTGGCGTGTCGGGTGTATGCCACCCCGGACGGTCCCGCCGGGGCCCCTACCCTCGGCCAGCTCCGGGCCGCGATCACCGATGCGTGAGCGTGTCGCGGCCGTCGGGGTCACTGGTGCCGTCGTGGGTGCGTTCGGCCTGTGCTGCGGGCTGCCGGTCCTGTTTTCGCTGGGTGTTCTCGGCGCTGTTGCGGGGATCTCGTTGGGCAGTTGGGTGCTAATCGCTCTGGGACTCGCCGCGGTCGTCTACGGGGTCTGGCGACGCCGCCACCGCCGACCCGATCAGTGCCCCGCCCGGCCCGGTCCTGTGACCGCACACGAGGGCGTGACGAGCAGTGGGGCGTCCGGTGTGACACCCCGGAAGGAACCATGACATGACCCAGCACCGCTACGACCTGATGGTGATCGGCGCCGGCATGGCTGGGGAGTCGGCGGCCACCAAGTGCGCCGCACAGGGGTGGAGCGCCGCGATCGTCGACGCACTGCCCTACGGCGGGACGTGCGCCCTGCGGGGGTGTGACCCGAAGAAAATCCTGCGCCGTGGTGCCGAGATCATCGACAGCGCCCGACTGATGCGCGGCAAGGGCACCAACGATGCCGGGCTGTCCATCAACTGGGCCGACCTGATGCGCCACAAGCACGGCTTCACCGACCCGGTCCCGCACAACATCGAGGACGGCCTGACCAGCCACGGGGTGCACACCCTGCACGGCGACGCACAGTTCACCGACCGCAACAGCGTGCAGATCGACGGCGTCCCCTATGACGCGGGGCACGTCCTCATCGCCACCGGGGCACGACCACGACCACTCGATTTCCCCGGGCACGAGCACGTCATCGACAGCACCGACTTCCTGAACCTCGAGGCGCTCCCCACCAGGATCCTGTTCGTCGGCGGCGGGTTCGTCTCCTTCGAGTTCGCTCACATCTCGGCCCGTGCCGGGAGCACCCCGGTCATCATCGACCGCGGACCACGCCCCTTGAAGGGCTTCGACCCCGACCTCGTCGAGCTCCTCATCACCCGCGGCGCCGACGCCGGGATCGAAGTGCAACGCTGCACCACCATCACTTCCGTCGAGAAGACCCCCACCGGCTACCAGGTCACGGTTGACCGATCCGGCGGCCCCGACACTATGGAGTTCGACCTGGTTGTGCACGGCGCCGGCCGCACACCCGACCTCGCCGGCCTGCACCTCGACACTGCCGGCATCAAGTGGAACGAGCACGGGGTGAGCGTGGCCGGGCACCTGCAGAGCACCACCAACCCGTCGGTCTACGCCGCCGGGGACTCCGCCAACACTCCCGGTCCGCCCCTCACCCCGGTCGCCGTCTCCGAGGGCAAGGTCGCCGCCTCCAACATGCTCAAGGCCACCACCACCGTCCCCGACTACACCGGCATCCCGACCGCGGTGTTCACCATCCCCGAGCTCGCCCGGGTCGGCCTGCTCGAACACGACGCGCGCGAGCTGGGCATCGACCTTGACGTCCGCTACAGCGACACCAGCGGCTGGTACTCCAACTACCGCATCGGCGAGACCACCGCCGCGGCCAAGGTGCTCATCGACCGCTCCACCGACCGGATCGTCGGCGCACACCTGCTAGGACCCGACTACACCGAGCTGATCAACATCCTCGGACTCGCCATGAAGCTCGACCTCACCACCCGGCAGCTCAAGTCCATGCCCGCCGCCTACCCCACCATCGGGTCCGACCTCGGATCGATGCTCTGACCCGACAACATCCTGATTGATCTGTCACTGTCGATCGGACACTGTGACGTTCCGGTCGATTCCCGAGATGTCTCGGAGTGAAGTGCTGGGCCGACACTGAACCCTCCGGGGCCTCGGTGTCGCGCAGGCCGCGTAGGCCTCCGCCATCCTGAACCGAGCAGGTGCTGCGTCGACCCTTTGACACCGCCATCGTTACCGCAACGTCGTTCTGACACTGACTAACGGAACGAGCGCAGGGTGTTCATGCTTATGGTTCGGGGGCGCACGATGGGACGTAATCGACGCCGCGGCCTGGACGATGTAGGTAGCGATGCCGGTCCCGGCCAACGACATTGCCCATGTGGGCGATCGGCGCCCCATCCGGTGAGGAACGGGTATGCGGAAGCTGCTGGTGATTGGTATCGGTGTCGGGGACCCCGACTTTCTGACGATCCAGGCGATCAATGCCCTCAACAGCGTCGACGTGTTCTTCCTGCTCGACAAGGGGCCCGCTACCGCCGACCTCACCGCGGCGCGGCGGTGGATCTGTGAACGCCACATCCGCGACCCGCGGTACCGGGTCGTCGAGGTCGCCGACCCCTCCCGGGACCGCACGGCCAGCGCCTACCCGGCTGCTGTCGGTGACTGGCGCAATGAACGGGCACACATGCTGGAGCACGCCATTACCACTGAGCTGGGCGAGGACGGGTGCGGCGGATTCCTCGTCTGGGGCGACCCGTGCTTTTATGACGGCACCATCGGGGTGATGGAGGCGATCACCGCCCGCGGCGCCCTGGCAATCGACTAGGAGGTGATCCCGGAGATCAGCAGCATCCAAGCATTGGCTGCCCGGCACCGGATTGTGCTCAACCGCATCGGCGGCGCCGTGCACATTACGACCGGTCGGCGACTGTCCGAGGGACCCCTTCCTGATGCCGCCGATATTGTGGTTGTGCTCGACGCGCACCTGGTCTGCACACGATTCATCGACGAGGACCTCACCATTTTCTGGGGTGCCTGCCTTGGCACCCCCGAGGAGGTCCTGATCTCCGGCGAGCTCCGTGACGTCATCGCCGTCATCGCCCGCACCCGCCGCGAGCTGCGCCACCGCAAGGGTTGGATCATGGACTGCTACCTGCTGCGGCGACCTACCGCGCTCGAGGACGGGACCTGACGCTCCCCCGGCAGTGGCAGGAGAGGCAGTGGGTGGTGGGGGCTGCGCATGCGGCACCGTCGGTGGGGCACTCTCAACCGTGGCGGTTTCTGGTCGTTGACGACGCTGCGGTGCGGGAGCGGGCGGCGGTGATGGCTGATGCCGAACGCATCGCCAAAGCTGCCCAGCTCGACCTGGAGTCCGGTCAGCGGCTGCTGGATTTGCAGCTGGAAGGGATCCGCGAAGCCCCGCTGGGGGTGGTGGTGTGCTGTGACCGGCCACCCCGGCTGCCGGGGTGCTGGGTCGGGCCACGTTCCCCGACGCCGATGTGTGGTCGTGTGCCTGCGCCATCGAAAACCTTTGGCTCGCCGCCCGGGCGGAGGGCCTCGGCGTGGGGTGGGTGACGTTATTCCAGCCGGCGGAACTCGCGGCGTTGCTGGGCTTACCCGAGGGGGTGGTGACGTTGGGCTGGTTGTGTGTGGGTTGGCCGGATGAACGCCCCCCGGCGCCGGGTTTGGAGCGCGCGGGGTGGTCCAAGCGTGCCCCGCTGGACAGTGTGGTGGTCCGCAACCGCTGGCCCGGTGGGGTCGGGGCCGAAGTGCCGGTGTCGCGGTTGCGGGCACCGGATCGGCTGCGGTGGTCAGTGCCCGTGATGGTGCCGATGAGTTGCTCACCGCACCGGCCTCGTGGGGTGTCCTCGACCGCGCCCTGGACCGGGTCATCGGCTTGGGACACACCCAACTGGTGGGAGGGACACTGGTGTTGGCCGTCGGCCGCCACCCGGTGACGGAGCTGGGGGTCAGCGCTTTCCCCTCTTCGGTCACCGAGGACGTGCTCGATGCCGCCCGCGCCGGTCGTTGTCTGGGTGCCGTCGCGGCGACGGCTGCGGGACTGCAGGTACGGGTCGTCGACACCGGAAGCGCCACCGGCAACGACCACGACCACGACCCGATGACGGTGACGGTGACAGAGCAGCTGCTGCAGCAGGGTGAGGACCTCGGGGCGGTGTTGGGTGCGGCGGGTGTGGTCGCGCTCGGTGAGGTGGGCATCGGCAACACCACCGTGGCGGCAGGCCTGGCCTCAAGCCTGCTCCGACTCGACGCGGATCAGGTGGTGGGTTTGGGGTCCGGGGCGGACACCGCCATGCTCGACCGCAAAACTGAGGTGGTGGCGGCTGCCCTGAACCGGTGGACTGCCAACCCCGCTGCCCACCACGACGGGGTGCTACCGGCGCAGCGGTTGGCGGCGTTGGGTGGGCCGGAGTTCGCCCTGCTGGTCGGGGTGGTGCGGGGCGCGGCCCACGCCGGGGCGGTCATCATGTTGGACGGATTAGCGACCAGCGTGGCCGCGTTGATCGCCGTGCAAGCCGAACCGGCGGTCGCCGCGCATCTGGTCGCGGGTCAACGCAGCCGGGAACCCGCGCACCCCGCCGTCCTGCAACGCCTGGGCCTGCAACCGCTGCTGGACTACGGCTGCGCGCCGGGGAAGGCGTCGGGGCCGCCCTGGGTACCCAGCTGCTGCGTACCGGACTGCAACTGCGGTCCGGCACCGCCCGCACCACGCCCTGACCGCGGGAGAGCGGCGAGGAATCCCCGTTCCCGCGCTGCAGGCCTTGCGTGCGTGGGGGGTGGGTCGCGTAGGGTTCCGGTGACCCACGGGGGCTTCGCGTACCGGAGCTGAGAGGGCGGCAGGATCGGCCGCTGACCGTTCGCACCTGACCCGGTTCGTACCGGCGTAGGGAGGAACCCCGCTGATGACTGCTGTCCAAGACCAGCCCACCACCGAGGGCACCGCGTTTCCCGGTTCTCGTAAAACTTATCTGCAGGGCAGCCGCGAAGACCTGAAAGTGCCGATGCGGGAGGTGGTGTTGTCCACCGGGGACAGCGTGGTGCTCTATGACACGTCTGGGCCCTATACCGACACCGCGTTGCGCACCGACATCCGCCTCGGGCTCCCGGCGTTGCGGGAATCCTGGATCGCGGAGCGCGCCGACACCACCCCCTATGACGGGCGGCAAGTGCAACCGGTGGACAACGGGCTGAAAGCCCACGACACCCGCAACCTGGACAGCCGCTTCGCTGGCACCCGCAACCCCCGCCGCGCCGTGGACGGGCGCACCGTCACCCAGCTGGCCTACGCCCGGCGTGGGTTGATCACCCCGGAAATGGAGTTCATCGCCCTGCGGGAGGGCTGCACCGGCGAGCATGTGCGTGATGAGGTGGCCCGCGGGCGGGCAGTGTTGCCGCTGAACGTGAACCACCCCGAGTCCGAGCCCATGGTGATCGGGCGCAACTTTTTGGTCAAGATCAACGCGAACATCGGCAACAGCGCGGTGGCCTCCTCCATCGAGGAGGAAGTCGACAAAATGACCTGGTCCACGCGCTGGGGTGCGGACACCGTGATGGATTTGTCCACCGGGCGCAACA
>JAABUH010001784.1_pt1 | contig 22404 bp, 21 predicted proteins | sample 5559121 | NCBI WGS metagenome assembly JAABUH01 (sample SAMN10711871, study PRJNA513364) | rock metagenome | isolation source: Antarctica rocks | place: Antarctica: Victoria Land, Battleship Promontory nord | collected 2015-12-28
GCCCAAACGCACCGTCAGGTCGAGCGCCGTGTCATAGTCCACGGTCTTGAATGTTCTACTCATGCTCACCAGTCTATCAGCACAGACGGGGCGGAGAGCTCGTTTCTCTCCGACAAACTGCTAGCCTCACTGATTCTCCCGGCGCTGCCGAGCGCGTTCGGCACGTTCCTGATGCGGCAGTACTTCATGGGGCTGCCCAACGAACTCGAGGAGGCCGCCGTCATCGATGGGGCCGGCTCGTTGCGCGTCTTCTGGAGCATCTATCTTCCGCTCGGTCTCCCGGGCCTGGCGATCCTGGCGATCCTGACGTTCAACGGCAGTTGGAATGAATTCTTCCGCCCACTCATCTTCTTGACGAGCCAGCACAACTTCACCGTGCCGCTCGGCCTCGTCACCCTCTACGGCTACATGTCGACGGGGAGCATCTCGGTCGTGTTGGCTGGCGTCGTGCTCTCCGTCCTCATTGTCCTGACGGTCTACCTGTTCGGCCAGCGCTACCTCATCGAAGGGCTGACCATGGGGGGCCTGAAGGGTTAGCGGTACCGTTTCGTGAACGTCAGGGAGAGCGTGGATAGTGCGGCCGCTACATCGGGGCCGGTCGGGGCCGGTCGGGGCCGATAGCGATCAAGGAATAGACGATTCGTGAATGATCAGAGGCCGCTCTACCACTTCCACCCCCAAACTAACTGGATGAACGACCCTAACGGGTTGATCTATTGGCGGGGCCAGTACCACCTGTTCTACCAATACAACCCTTATGGAGCGTCCCATGGGACGATTCACTGGGGCCATGCGGCCAGCCTGGACCTCGTGCATTGGACGCATCTACCGGTCGCGCTAACACCGACGCCGGGGGAGGCTGATGAGGACGGATGCTGGTCCGGTTGCGCCGTAGACAACGACGGCGTCCCAACGCTCATCTATACCGGTGTGCGTCGCGACGCGCAGGATCGAGGAACGTACACTCAGACGCAGTGCCTCGCCACCGGCTCCGATGACCTGCGCGCCTGGGCCAAGCATCCGGGGAACCCTGTGATCGCCCAACCACCCGTTGGCCTCGCCACGGTAGGCTTTCGCGATCCGTGCGTCTGGAAGGAAGGAGAGACCTGGTACGGCGTGATCGGGTCCGGCGTCGCCGGCTACGGCGGGGCGGCCTTGCTCTATGCCTCACCGGACCTGATCGACTGGGAGTATCTGCACCCGCTCTACATGCGCGAGCAGGGCGCGACCGACCCCCTGTGGACGGGGCCGATGTGGGAATGCCCGCAGTTCTTCCGGCTCGGGGGGAAGCACGTCCTGGTGATTTCCGTCTGGGACGCGGGCAAGACCGTCTATACCGTCTACTTTGTCGGCGCGTACGCCGACCACGTCTTCACCCCTCAGACGATGCGCCGGCTAGACGTGGGGGCCGATTACTATGCCCCGGCGACGCTGTTGGACAGTCAGGGCCGCCGCCTGATATGGGGATGGTCGTGGGAAGCGCGCGATTGCGCGGCCCAGGCGGAGGGATGGGCCGGCGTGATGTCGTTGCCGCGTGTCTTGACCCTGCGCGCCGACGACACACTGGGGATCGAACCGGCGCCGGAGTTGACTGCCCTGCGCGGCCAGCATACACATCGCGCCGGCATCGAGCTCACGCCCTCGTCCTTCAATCTGCTACCCGACGTACAAGGTGAGTGTCTGGAGATCGTCGCGGAATTCGAGCTGGAATCGAGCAGCGCGACGACGTTCGGGGTGGTCGCGCGTCGCTCGCCGGACGGCGACGAACGCACGTTGATCGCCTACGACAGCGCGGCGGGTCGCGTCTTCGTGGATCGCGCGTATGCCAGCCTCGATACGGCGTCTCAGGGCGGCCAGCACGGCGGCGCCTGCGCGCCGGGGACGGATGGCGTCGTCACGTTGCATATCTTCCTCGATCGCTCCATCGTCGAGGTGTACGCCAATGGTCACATATGCCTGACCGAACGGATCTATCCGACACGAGTGGATAGCCGTGGCATCGACCTCTTCGCGCACGGAGGCGCCGTCCGCGTGCTGTCCGTCGATGCGTGGGAGTTGAAACCGCTGATCATGGGGGACGCCGCGTTATGAGTCTGTTCTACAAGCCGGATGACGGCTGGGCCGCCGACTGTATCCCGTTCTACTGGCGGGGCGAGTATCATCTCTTCTACCTCAAGGATTATCGCGACAAGGCCGCGCACGGGGAAGGAACACCCTGGTTCCATCTCGGGACGCGCGATTTCGTCACCTTCAGCGAGTATGGCGAAGCATTACCGCGGGGGACGCGCGACGCGCAGGATCTCTACGTCTTCACCGGCTGTGTCGTCGAACGTGACGGCGCGTTCCACATCTTCTATACAGGCCATAATCCCCATCTTCGGGCGCAGGGCAAGCCCGAACAGGCCGTGATGCACGCCGTGAGCGACGATCTGCACATCTGGCGAAAAATCCCGGAGGACACATTCTTCGCCCCGCATGGTCCGCATGATCTGTATGAGCCGCACGATTGGCGCGACCCATTCGTCTTCTGGAACGCGGAGGCGGGCGAGTACTGGATGCTGCTGGCGGCGCGGCTGAAGGAGGGGCCATCAAATCGGCGCGGATGCACGGCGCTGTGCGCCTCGAGCGATCTCCAGCGGTGGGAGATCCGCGCGCCGTTCTGGACTCCTGGCCTATACTACACGCACGAATGCCCCGACCTTTTCAGGATGGGCGACTGGTGGTATCTCGTCTTCTCCGAGTTCTCCTCCACGTGCGTCACGCGCTATCGCATGGCTACGTCGCTACGCGGTCCATGGTTGGCGTCGCGGAACGATACGTTCGACGGTCGCGCGTTCTATGCCGCCAAGACGGCGTCGGACGGCGAACGGCGCTTCGTCTTCGGCTGGAATCCGACGCGAGTGGAAGAGCGAAACGACCGCAGTTGGCAGTGGGGCGGCAACGTGGTCGTCCACGAGGTCGCCCAGCGTCGCGACGGCTCCTTGATTGTCCACGCCCCCGACGGCGTGAATCGGGCGTTTCACACCAAAATGCCGCTTACCGTAACGTCACGTCTCGGGAACTGCGTGATCACCGCCACATCGATTACCCTCGACGAACCCGCGTCCTTCGCATACGCGGACGCCGGTCCCTTACCCGACGCCTGTCGGATAGCGGCTCGAGTGAGCTTCGACGAGTCCACGCATGGGTGTGGTCTGATGCTGCGCGTAAGCGACGACCTCGAGGCTGGTTATTACATTCGCCTCGAACCCAGCCGCAACCGTCTGGTCTTCGATTCATGGCCGCGCGCTGGGGATATCCCCTTCATGGTCGAGCTGGAACGCCCACTGGACGTGGACTTACGCGAGCCCGTCGAGATCGTGGCACTCGTGGACGGGACCGTGTGTGAGGTGTACATCGCGGGGACGAGCGCCATGAGCGCGCGACTCTACGATCTGCCGCAGGGTACGTGGGGGACCGAATCCCCAGACGAAGGGGCTATCGCGGCCAGCTTGGTCGGCGTTGGTCATCGGACGCGCGGCTTATGGGGCGTCTTCGTGATCGAGGGCAAGGCCACCTTCGATCAGATTAGCCTCCTCGCGTAGGAGGTACCCAGTAGCCGCGAAGGAGGAGTCGATCGACGGGCCTATTGCTAGCTTGGATAGCCCCGGTCCGGTCGCCACGCACCACCTGACGCCCTGGCTGCCGCTAGCAACCGGCTCCTACTTGCAATGAAGATGTGACTGTGTCGCGCTATCTGCGCACAACGTACTCGCTGCAGCAACAGGTCGCAGAGCGCCTACATCTATATGGCCCCAAAATGCAGGAATGGGCGCTTGCTTCCTTGACGCGAAAGACAGTTGCTCGTGGAGATCATGCGCGTCCAGGGCCAGCGCCGGCAGCGGGGCTAGCACTGGCGTCTGTGCACAGTCGAATCCCCTGCTATTCTGGACACAATGCGCATAGTATCCGCCGAGGATGCTTTGGTAGCGTATACATGTAACGATATGGACGGGGAAGGATCGTCGATGGCCGAGTGTCCAGAGTGCGCGGCGCGCATCCCGGTGCAAGACGCGATACAGGGCGAGATCCTGCCCTGCCCGGAGTGCGGCGCCGATCTGGAGGTCGTCGCGGTGGCCCCCGCGCCGAAGCTGGCCCTGGCCCCTCGGGAAGAGGAAGACTGGGGCGAGTAGCGTTACGAGTACGAGTAAATAGAGAGACTCCGAGGGGAAGAGTAGGCGCGACAACCGTCCGACGACAGAGAGCCGCGGCGCTGAGAAGCGGCATCGGACAACGCGCTGAACAAGGACCCCGAGTCGCCATCCCAACGGGACGCCTCCTACGTGTGCGTGGAGGGGAACCCTAGTAGGCATGGCCGGCCGGCCCCCGTTACCATGGGCCAGGGTATCGGATCGGTAGGTGCGCGAAACGCGCGCCTGGCGCGTCCCGTACCCCACAAGGCCGGCGTTGCGAAACGTCCGGCGCACCAGGGTGGTACCACGAGTTAACCCCTCGTCCCTTGGCCGGCATATGTGCCGGCCAAGGGACGAGGGGTTTTCTTTTTGGGAGGGCACAGGACATGGACCAGCATGTATTGATCGTCGAGTCGACCCTGCGCGAGGGCGAGCAGTTCGCCGGCGCCCGCTTCACGCCGGCCGATAAGCAGAAAATCGCGCTCGCCCTCGATCGCCTGGGCGTCCCCTATATCGAGATCTCGTCGCCCGCGGCCTCCGCGCGCGCCTTCGAGGACGCCACGATGCTGGCCGGCCTGGGCCTGCGCGCTCGCCTGCTGGCGCACGTGCGCTGCGTCCCCGCCGATGTGCGGCGCGCGCTCGAGGCAGGCGTGCACGGCGTCAACCTCTACTTCGGGCTCTCGCCGCTGCTGCGCGCGCACGGCCACCGCCGCGACGTGGACGGCATCATCGCCGCCGCCACGGAGTGCGCCGGCCTGGTCCGCGCGGCCGGGCGCGAGGCGCGCTTCGGCTGCGAAGACGCCTTCCGCACCCCCGAGGCCGACCTGCTGCGCGTCTGTGCCGCGCTGGACGAGGCCGGCGTCGACCGTCTCAGCCTGGCCGACACCGTGGGCGTGGCCACGCCGCGCCGCGTCGACGAACTGGTGCGCCTGGTGCGCCGCAACATCCGCCCCGGGACGGACATCGAGTTCCACGGACACGACGACAGCGGCTGCGCTGTGGCCAACGCCCACGCGGCCGTTGAGGCGGGCGCGCGCCTCGTCAACACCAGCGTGCTCGGCCTCGGCGAGCGCAACGGTATCACGGGGCTCGGCGCGTTCCTGGCGCGGCTCTACGCCTGCGACCCGGCCCTGGCCCGGGGCTACGACCTGGCCCGGGTGCGCGAGCTCGACAACATGGTGGCCGCTATGGCCGGCGTGCCTGTCCCGTTCAACGCGGTAGTCTCCGGCGCCAACGCTTTCTCGCACGCGGCGGGGGCGCACACGGCGGCGGTCCTGCGCGACCCGCACACGTACGAGGCGCTCGACCCGGCCGTCTTCGGCGCCACGCGCACGCTGCACGTCGGCCACCACCTAACCGGCCGCCACGCCGTCGCCGGCCGCGCCACCGCGCTCGGCCTCGACCTGGACGGGGCGTCCCTGGAAACGGCTACCGCCGCGGTCAAGGCCGCGGCCGGGGACGGCCCGCTCGACGACGCCGCGCTCGACAGCATCGTGAGGGCCTACGGGGCCCCTCACCCCCAGCCCCTCTCCCTGACCGCGGGAGAGGGGCTGGGGGTGAGGGGAGCGGCGCGCCGTGAGCCTGCCCCTGAAGGAAGGGGGCAGGGACCGGCGCCTGAAGGCGCTGAGCAATTGCCTTGTCCCGACCCTTCAAGGTCTGTCCCTTTCCATGCGCTTTCAAGCGCAGGTTCCGTGTCATAAAAGTAAGGAGGCTCCGGCGATGACAGATCGTACTATTCGTACCGTTAGTAGCAATCAACCTCAAACCCTGGCCGAGAAGATCCTATCGCACGCGTCCGGCGGCCGGACCATGGCGGGCGACCTCGTGGTCGTCGACGTGGACATGACCATGGCGCACGATTCACTGGCCAAGAGCGTCTTCGACGCTATGGGCGCCATGGGCGCGACGCGCGTGCACGACCCGGCGCGCGTGGCCCTCTTCGTCGACCACGTGGCCCCCGCCTCGTCGGTACAGGTGGCGGAGGCCCAGGCGATGCTGCGCCGCTTCGCCCGCGAACAGGGCGTCGCCAACTTCTTCGATGCCGGGCGCGGCATCTGCCACCAGGTCATGATCGAGCAACGGCTGGTGCGGCCGGGCACGGTCGCGGTCGGGGCCGACTCGCACTCCACGCTCTACGGCTGCGTCGGCGCCTTCGGCACGGGCATGGGCTCGACCGACGTGGCCGTGGCCATGGCCACCGGGCAAACCTGGCTGCGCGTCCCCGCGACGATCCTCATCGAGGTGGACGGCGAGCTGCCGCCCGGCGTCGGCGCCAAGGACGCCACGCTGCAACTTGCTTCGCGTCTCGGCGCGGCCGGCGCGCGCTACATGGCCGTGGAGTACGCGCTCCCCGCCACGCTCGACCTGCCGGCGCGCATGACTCTGTGCGGCATGACCACCGAGATCGGCGCCAAGGCCGGCATCGTGGTCCCGGACAGGGTGACGCGCGCCTACGCGCCCGTCCCGGAGTGGCTCTACCCCGACCCCGGCGCGGCCTACGCGCGGCGCGAGAGGTTGAGCCTCTCCGCGCTCGAGCCGCTGGTGGCCGAGCCAGGACACGTCGACCGCGTGACGCCTGTTTCCGCCGCGGGCGACGTGCCGGTCGACGTGGTTTTCATAGGAACGTGCACGAACGGCCGGCTGGCCGACCTGCACGCCGCCGCCGACGTGCTGCGCGGGCGCAGGGTGCGCGCGGGCACGCGCCTGATGGTCGTGCCGGCCTCGCACGAGACACTCAGCGCCGCCGCGGCCGACGGTACCCTCTCGACGCTGCTGGAGGCCGGCGCGACGCTCGGCACGCCCGGCTGCGGCCCATGCATGGGCCGCCACCAGGGCGCGCTCGCCGCCGGCGAGGTCTGCCTCTCCACCGGCAACCGCAACTTCGCCGGGCGCATGGGCTCGGCCCAGGCGCGGATCTACCTCGGCTCGCCCGCCGTCGCGGCGGCCACGGCCGTGGCGGGGCGGCTGGCCGCGCCGGCGGATCTAATGACTAGTGGCTAGCGGCTAGCGGCTAGCGGCTAGCGGCTAGCGGATGTCAATTTGCCGAGACTAGCGCCTGAGCACAACTAAAAACTAAACACTGGCCACTAAACACTTTTGTAGGAGGAACGACTATGCCTCGCATCTGGGCCTTCGACGACGACCTCGACACCGATCAGATCGTGCCGGGGCGCTACGCCCCCTACATGACGGGTGAGCCCCCCGCTAAATACGCCTTCGTGGAGCGGCGCCCCGCGTTCGCCGGCACCGTGCGGCCGGGCGACATCCTCGTCGCAGGCGACAACTTCGGCTGCGGCTCCTCGCGCGAGTACGCCACCGAGGCGCTGGTCGGCTGCCACCTCGCCGCGGTCGTGGCGCGCTCGTTCGCGCGCATCTTCTACCGCAACGGCATCAACCTGGGCCTGCCCCTGTTCGAGGCCTCGTTCGCGGGCGACCTCCCGGACGGGGCCGAAGCGGAGATCGACCCGGCGACGGGCCGGCTCGTCGTGGACGGCCGCGTCTACATGCTGGCGCCCATGCCGCCCTTCCAGCACGAGATCGTCGCCGCCGGCGGTCTCGTCCCCTACATCCGCGCGCACGGACGCTTCCCCGGCACGCGCGAACTGGCCGGGCTGGGGGCGCATCCATGAGCGGCGCGCACAGCCATACGATCTGCGCCATCCCCGGCGACGGCATCGGCCGCGAGGTCGTGCCGGCCGCGGTGGAGGCGCTACAACGGGTCGCGCCCGGCCTGCGCGTCGAGTGGGCCGAGGCGGGCTACGAGACCTGGCGGCGCACCGGCGACGCGCTGCCCGCGCGCACCCTCTCCCTGGCCCGGGACGCGGACGCCACGCTGTTCGGCGCGGTCTCCTCGCCGCTAGAGCCCACGCCGGGCTATCAGAGCGCCATCCTCTCGCTGCGCCGCATGCTCGACTTGTACGCCTGCGTGCGGCCAATACAATCACTTCCCACCGGAACGCCGCTTGCCGATCTCATCATCGTGCGCGAGAACACGGAGGGGCTCTACGGGGGCGGCGAGGAATCGGATGGGGAGACGGCGGTGGCGCGGCGCGTAATCACCCGCGCGGCCTCACGGCGCATCGCCCGCCTCGCCTTCGACATGGCGCGACGCCTGAGGCGGCGACGCGTCACCATTGTCCATAAAGCAACGGTGCTGCCGAAGACCGATGGGCTCTTCCGCGCGGCCGCCTTCGATGTGGCGCGCGACTACCCGGAAATCGCCGTCGACGAGGCCCTCGTCGACAGCGCCGCGATGCGCCTGGCCGGCCAGCCCGAGAGCTTCGACATGATCGTCACCACCAACCTGTTCGGCGACATCCTCTCCGACGTGGCGGCGGTGCACGGCGGCGGTCTGGGCCTCGCGCCCTCGGCCAACATCGGCGACCGAGCCGCCCTCTTCGAGCCGGTGCACGGCTCGGCCCCGGACATCGCGGGTCGCGGCGTCGCCAACCCGCTGGCGGCGATCCTGGCCGGCGCGATGCTGCTCGACCACATTGGCCGCGCCGCCGCGGCCCGCGCGCTGCGCGACGCCATCGCCGCGACGGTCGCCGGCCCCGTCCGCACCCCGGACCTCGGCGGCGCGGCCACGACGGATGAGGTGACAGAAGCCGTCATTGGCAACTTGCCCATGACGGACCTCCCCGCCACGCGCGGGCTCGGATGGCAAACCATCCCGACCGCCGCTGGTTGAGCATTGATCGCCATACAAATCCACATCGACAGTTCGGCACGGCAGCGCCCATACGCTGCCAGGCGACCCTAATCGCCGACCCTATAAGGAGACACGATGATCACCATGGTCCAACCAAGACCCCGCGTCGGCGTGCTGCTCTCGCGGGTGCGCGTGGAGGAGAAGTTGCTCCTCGCCGAGCTGGCGCGCCGCGACGCCGACGTCGACGTGGTCGACGACCGCGCGCTCGCCTTCGACCTGGCCTACCCGCGCCGCGACTGGGATGTCGTGCTGGCGCGCTCCGTCTCCCACTCGCGCAACCTCTACGCGGCGCGCGTGCTCGGCGCGTGGGGCATCCCGGTGGCCAATCGCCACGAGGTCATCGCCACGTGCGGCGACAAGCTGCTGACCACCATGGCGCTGCTCGAGCGCGGCGTGCCCACGCCGCGCACGCGGCTCGCCTTTACCGCCGAGTCGGCCCTCGCGGCCGTCGAGGAGACCGGCTACCCGGCCGTGCTCAAGCCGGTAGTCGGCTCGTGGGGGCGCCTGCTGGCGCGCATCAACGACCGCGATGCGGCCGAGGCAGTCCTGGAGCACAAAGAGACGCTCGGCTCGCCGCAGCACGGCGTCTTCTACGTGCAGGAGCATGTGCGCAAGCCCGCGCGCGACATCCGCGCCTTCGTGGTCGGCGACGAGACGATCTGCGCGATCTATCGCTACTCCCGCCACTGGATCACCAACACCGCGCGGGGTGGCCGCGCCGAGAACTGTCCCGTCACGCCCGAACTCGACCTCCTGTGCCGCGCCGCGGCGCGCGCCGTGGGCGGCGGCATCGTGGCCGTCGACGTGCTCGAGGGCGACGACGGCCTGCTCGTGAACGAGGTCAACGACACCATGGAGTTCCGCAACAGCATCGACACGACCGGCGTGGACATCCCCGCCCGCATCGTCGACTACGCGCTCGACCTGGCGCGCGCGGGAGTTGCCCCTCACTCCGAGCCCCATAAGCCTGGCCCCAGTAAGGCTGCCTCCCCCTCTCCCGCGGTTAGGGAGAGGGGGTCGGGGGGTGAGGGGACCTTAGCGCCAGAGGAGGCGCTCGTATGAGGGTCGCCATCGCCGGCGGCTCGGGCTACACGGGCGGCGAACTCTTGCGCCTGCTGCTCGCGCACCCCGAGGTCGAGGTGGCGGTCGTCACGAGCGAGAGCAGATCCGGTGATTATGTGCACACGGCGCACCCCAACCTGCGTGGTCGTACCTCCCTGCGCTTCAGCGCCATGGACAGCCTGCCGCCGTGCGACCTGTTGTTCCTGTGCCTACCGCACGGCGAGGCCATGCGCCGCCCTGACCTGCTCGCGCACGCGCCGCGCACCATCGACCTGAGCAGCGACTTCCGCCTGCGCCGCCCCGCCGACTACGCGCGCTGGTACGGTCACGAGCACGCGGCGCCCGAGTTGCTCGCCGACTTCGTCTACGGCCTGCCCGAACTGCACCGCGCGGAGCTGCGGGCGGCGACGCGGGTCAGCGGCGTGGGCTGCCTGGCCACGGCAACTATTCTGGCGCTCTACCCACTGGTGCGCGCGGGCGTCGCGCGTCCCGACCCGGTCGTGGTCGAGGCCAAGGTCGGCTCCTCGGCGGCGGGCAACAAATCCAACCCCGCCGACCACCACCCCGAGCGCGCTGGCGTGCTGCGCTCGTTCATGCCCGTGGGCCACCGCCACACCGCGGAGATCGAGCAGGAACTGGCCTTCGGAGAGGGCGTGAGCCTCACAGCGCACCTCTCGGCCACGGCCGTCGACGCCGTGCGCGGCGTGCTGGCCACGGGTCACGTCTTCCTCGACGACGACGCGTTGGAGGAGCGCGACATCTGGCGGCTCTACCGCGAGGCCTACGCCGGCGAGCCGTTCGTGCGCATCGTCAAGGAGCGGACGGGGCTCTACCGCTATCCCGAACCGAAGATCCTGGCCGGCTCGAACTACTGCGACGTCGGCTTCGCGCTGGACCGCGAGCGCGGGCGCGTCGTCGCCCTCGCCGCCATCGACAACCTGATGAAAGGCGCGGCCGGCAGCGCCGTGCAGTGCATGAACCTGATGCTCGGCTGCCCCGAGACGCTCGGACTGGAGTTCGCGGGTCTACATCCCATCTAACGCACCGGGTCCGCGACTGCACTCGCATAGCCTTTGGAGGGAGTATCTATGATCGTGATCAAAATCGGCGGCGGGGGCGGGCTGGACCTCGCGGCGTGCCTCGACGACGTGGCGCGGCTGCGCGGGGAGGGCCGAGGGGTCGTCGTCGTGCACGGGGGGTCGGGGCCGGCCACGGCGCTCGGCGAGGAGTTGGGCTATCCCCCGCGGTTCATCGCCACGCCATCGGGCATGCGCAGCCGCTACACCGACGCGCGCACCCTTGAAATATTCACCATGGCCCTGGCCCGCCTCAACACCGAGCTCGCGGCGGGCCTGCAGGCGCGCGGGGTAGCCGCCGTGGGCTTGTCGGGCGTCGACGGCCGCGTGCTGGAGGGGCGGCGCAAAGAGACGGTCGTGGCCGTCGAGGGCGGCCGGCGGCGCGTCATCCGCGACGACCGCTCGGGCACGGTCGAAAGGGTCAACACCGAACTGTTGCGCGCGCTCCTCGACGGCGGTTTCGTCCCCGTCCTCTCGCCGCCCGCGTGGAGCCCCGACGGCCCCATCAACGTCGACGGCGACCGCGCGGCCGCGCACGTGGCCCGCGCGCTCGACGCCCGCGCGCTCGTGCTGCTCACCAACGTGCCCGGCCTTTTGCGCGCCTGCGACGACGAAGGCTCTCTCATGCGCCGCGTCGGCCCCGCGGAGTGGGACGAGGCGCTGCTCTTCGCGAACGGGCGCATGCGCATCAAAGTGCTCGCCGCGCGCGCCGCGCGCGACGGCGGCGTGCCGCGCGTCGTCATCGCGGACGGTCGCCGCGATCGGCCGGTCACGCGGGCGCTGGAGGGCGAAGGGACGGTCATCAGCGATGACCAGCCGGACCCTGAAGGGTCATGGCAGGGGACGGACCCTGAAGAGTCTAAAAGATCTGCTATGCGCCAGGATCTTGAAGGGTCCGTCCCCTGCCACGCGCGCGGAGCAAAGGCTCGGCGGGAGGAAACATGATCGTAACACAGACAACGAGCGAACTCACGATCGTGCGCGGGATGGGCGCGGAGTTGTGGGACGAGGCGAACCGCCGCTACATCGACTGCGTGGGCGGGCAGGGCAGCGCCAACCTCGGCCACTGCCACCCCGCCGTCGTGCGCGCGATACAGAAGCAGGCCGAGCGCCTGCTCTCTTGCCCCACGATGTTCGGCAACGACGCGCGCGAGGCGCTCTTGCGGCGGCTCGCCGGCGTCACCCCACCCGGGCTCGACCGCTTCTTCCTGTGCAACAGCGGGACCGAGGCCGTCGAAGCCGCCATAAAGGCGGCGCGGCTCGCCACGGGGCGCGCGGGCATCGTGGCGGCGCAACGCGGCTTCCACGGCCGCACCCTGGGCGCGCTCGCCGCGACGTGGGAGCCGCGCTACCGCGCGCCGTTCGAGCCGCTCCCGCCGGGCACCCGCTTCGTCCCCTACAACGACGTCGCCGCGCTGGAGGCAGCCGTCGACGAAACGGTCGGGCTCGTGCTGCTCGAGCCGGTGCAGGGCGAGGGGGGCGTGCACCCCGCCGCGCCGGGCTACCTGCGCGCCGCCGCCGAGATCGCCCATACGCGCGGCGCGCTCCTCGCACTCGACGAAGTGCAGACCGGCTTCGGGCGCACGGGCGCGATGTTCGCCTGCGAGGCGGACGGCGTCGCGCCGGACCTGCTGTGCCTGGCCAAGAGCATCGCGGGCGGCCTGCCCATGGGCGCGCTCGCGTTCGGTCCAAGCGTCGAGAGCTTCCCGCCCGGCGCGCACGGCTCGACCTTCGGCGGCGCCCCGCTCGTCTGCGCCGCCGCGACGGCGGCCATCGGCGCGCTCGTCGACGAAGACCTGCCGGCGCACGCCGCCGCCACCGGGGCCTACCTCATAGAGCGGTTGCGCGAACTGGACACGCCCGGGGTGCGCGCCGTGCGCGGGCGCGGGCTGATGATCGGCATCGAGTTGCGCGTGAAGGCGCGCCCCGTGGTGGCCGCGCTGCGTGAGCGCGGAGTGCTCGCGCTCACGGCCGGCCTCACCGTGCTACGACTGCTCCCGCCGCTCGTGATCACGCGCGAGCAGTGCGACGAGGTCGTGGCCGCGATCGACGACGCGTTACGCGAATCGATGGTCGATAGGCGATAGTCGGAGGCACCAGCCTGGAGAGTATACTGGGGGCAGGGACGGCATAGGCAGGAGGTTCCCATGAGCGTGAGCGTCGACACGCCCTACGCGCTCGACTACGACTGGCTACACGACGACTCGGAGGACGATGTAGTGGGAGCGGATTGGCATCAGGATGCGATTCGCGCCCTCTCGACCTCCTCGAAGATGCTGGCCGATGAACAGGGCTGGCCGTGGCATGTGGGCGATCAGCTCACGGTGGTATGCGATAAGCCGGACGCCACGGAGTGGCGCCCCTGCCCCGATGTCTCGATCCATCCCCGGCTTGGCCCGGAACAACGCCGGGACATCGACGTACGCGTGGACGGGCCGCCATCCCTCGTCATCGAAGTGGCAAGCCGTTCTACGTGGACATACGACGTAAGCCAGGAGGTCACCCGGCGCGGCAAGAGGCAAGCGGGCAAAGCGTACGGGTATCTCGCCCTGATGCGTGTCCCCGAGTATCTCGTGTTCGATCCCTATGGCGAGTTCCTCGGCGGCCAGGTCCGGGCATGGCGGCGCGTCGGGGACGGGATAGAGGAATGGCAGCCGGGGGTGGATGGTCGTTATAACAGCCCGGCGCTGGGCGTCTCCTTCCGCCCCGACGGTCCCCTGCTGCGCATCTTCGACCCGGATGGGCGCCCCGTCCCCTATTGGTTCGAAGCCAGGCGCGAGAACGCGGCTCTCCAACAGAGGATCGCTGACCTAGAGGCCGAGCTACAGCGGTCGAAGCGGCGGGGCGCCTCGACCTAAAGGCCGTTAGCAGTTGTGTCGTCGACGAAGAGGGCATGGTAGATCAGATCCGTGACGCTCGCGACCACCGCTTCGGCGTCGTCGAGGGGCGTTTCCGCCAGACGCCAGAACAACAGGCCGAGCACCCACGACAGCGCGGGGACATCGACGTCGCGCCGCGCTCCCGGAGCCTGGAACAACGCGCGCACGATGCCCTCGAGCTGTAGGGCCGTCCACCCCTCGACCTCCCGATACAGCGCGCGCACCTCGGCGTCCTGCGCCGCTGCCTCGCGCCACGCCCGATAGGCCCCCGCGTAGGCCCAATCGACGCGCAGCCCCTGGCGGACAAGGCCCGCGATGGCGTCGCGTGGCCGCGCCGCGGCGGTCCCGTCTCCCTCCGGCGCGAGTGATGCGGCCTCTGTGAGGAGTTGGTCCATCAGCACGAGCAGGACCTGCCGCTTGGACGCGAAATGCTGATAAAAGCCGCCGACGGCCACTTCGGCGCGACGGGCCATCTCCTCGATGGACGTCGCCTCGTAGCCGCGCTCGGCGAACAGGCCGAGCGCGGCTACGAGCAGGGCCGCGCGTTTCCGGCGGCTCCGCTCTTGCCGCGCGGGGGGCGGCAGGCGTTGCCCCGCCAGCAGGTCGGGACGCCCCCCGGGTCTCGCTTCCCCCATCGCGTCAGGCATCGGCCGTCGCGCCCATGAATGCAGAGATGTGCCGGGCGAGGGCGTCGGGCTGGTCCTCGGGAACGAAGGCGCGCGACGGCGAAACGAATGTCAGGGTAGCGTCGGGGAAGTCGCGCTGGAGTCGCACGGCGTAGCGCGCCGGGAAGAACATGTCGTTGCGTCCCCACACAATGAGCACCGGACGCTGGAAATCCGGGAAGGCGCGCGCGGCGTCGAGCGTGTAGCGGTTCGAGACCGTCGCCAGGAATCGCGTGAGGTCGCGCCGGACCCCCGCCGCACGCAGGAACGGGCCGAAGTAGGCGTCGAGCGTGGCGGCGTCCATGCGGCGCGCAGCGACAGCCCAGAGGAAGGTATGCTGGACGGCGCGGGCACGCAATACCCAGGCCAGGGCGTCCACGAACCGCGCGCCGAAGAGGCGCGCCCCATGGTGGAAGACGCTGATCGACCAGGGGAAGAACGCCTCGTAGGCGTCACAGTTGGTGAGGACGAGGCGTGCGATCCGCGCGGGATGACGTGCGATGGTCACCTGGCAGATGGCCCCACCTGTGTCATTGCCGACCAGCGTGACATCGCGCAGATCCAGCGCCTCTAAGAAGTCGGCGAGGAGGCGAGAGACTCCCCGGGGTGTCTGGTCCGCGTCCGGGCGCATCGGGTAGGGGTGACCGCCGAGGGGGAGATCGGGGGCAATGCAGCGGAAGGAGCCGCGCATAAGCGGGATCACGTCGCGCCAGAGCGTGCTGTTGGCGAGGATACCGTGGATGAAGACGAGCGCCGGCCCTGTCCCCTCGTCGCGGTAGCGCACGGTCCCCTGTGGGAGCGCCACCTCACGATAGACGGACGGAGTGGACGGAGTGGACGGAGTGGACGGAGTGGACGGAGTGGACGGAGTGGACGGAGTGGACGGAGCGGACGGAGCGGGACGAGCGGCGGCGACCATGAAAACCTCCCGGCCTTGACCTTGCCCATTAGTGAATATGGGTTCATGTTCGATAATAAGGGCCGGCCCCGGCTGTGTCAAGTTGGGCCGCTCGTCCCGTCCCGCGCCTGTACCGGCCTGACTGGCCGCTAGCTCCTGATCATCATCGCGAGACGCACGAAGGAGGCCTCTGTAGCGCACGCGTTGTCAAGATAAAAGATGTTGCCCTGGGCTGCGCCCTTTACCAACCCATTGACAGGACAGGCGCGTTGCCCTACAATGGCCTCGAGTGAGTGTAATCTGCTTACATTTTACGTTTTTCACCGTTTGCATGATCGGTGAGGGAGGCGAACATGGGCGCACAGGGCAAGGCGACGGGCGGGACGGCGACGAGAGAGTGGCTGGTCGAATACGTGCGCGAGGCTTTTCATGCGAAAGGCCGCTTCGGATCGTTCACGAAGCGGGCGAAGCGGGCGATGGAGTTGGCGCAGGACGAGGCCAAAAGCTTTAACCACAACTACATCGGGACCGAGCATATCCTCCTAGGCCTGCTACACGAGGGCGAGGGCGTCGCCGCCGAGGTTTTGGGAGACCTGGGGGTGGAGCTCGATTGGGTGCGCGGGGCGGTGGAGCACACTATCGGGCGCGGAGATGGGTCCATCGAAGGCGAGATCGGCCTCACGCCGCGTTCCAAGAAAGCGCTGGAGTTGGCGATCGACGAGGCGCGCCAGCTGAGTCACCGCTACATCGGGACCGAGCACCTGCTGCTCGGCCTTGTGCGCGAGGGTGATGGGATCGGGGTGGGCGTGCTGGAAACACTCGGTCTCGACATGGCGCGGGTACGCACGCGTATACTGGAAGTCTTGGCCAGCGGACGCGCCCCCGAGTCTGGTAGCGCCAAGGGCAACGTCGTGACGTGCCGCATCGATGACCGCGATGTCGAGGCCATCGACCTGCTCGTCGAGGCCGGCATCCGCACCACGCGCAGCGACGCGGCCTCGTGGCTCATCCACGCCGGCATCGACACGCACCAGGAACTCTTCGACCGGGTGCGCGCCACCGTCGCCGAGATCCGCCAGTTGCGCAGCAGCGCTCAAACCATGGCCCAGGAGTTGGCGAGCCGGCCCGCGTCGACGGACTTAAAGCCCGGACAGACGGGCGACGAGAGGGGCGGCTGATGAACGAGGAGCAACTCGTGGACGCGGCCTACGCCTTCGTTACAGACCCGCGCGCCTCGCGCACCGGGCGGGCGCTGGTCGAAGAGTGGCCGGGCATCATCCCCGTGCTCGAGAGCATGGTGCTCGACGGCGTCGAAGATCGGCGGGACGTAGTCGATTACATCCACGATGTCTTACATCCACCTGCCCTTGCTTTGCAAGATGAACGGTAGAGGTTCAAGACTGTTGATAAAATAGGGGTATGAATACAACGGCCTACTACGACACCAATGAAAGTCCAGTACATCCCTGGTGCGGAGGCGGACCCGGTTGGTGTGTTCGCGGCTCATGAATAGCATGTCGCGCATGCGCGATCAGCAGTACCTCGTGGACGAGCAGTACCGGGACGCGTCGAACCTGAACGCGCGCGGCGACGTGCACGCCCGTTTTAGCACGAACAAGTATCCCTGGTTCCTCTGGGTCTTCGACCACCTGCGCCTGCCCGAACAGGCGTGGGTGCTCGAGGTCGGCTCAGGCCCAGGCACGCTATGGCTCGACAACGCGCGGCGCATACCCGCCGGGTGGGAGGTCACCTTGTCCGACCTCTCTCCGGGCATGCTCGACGAGGCGCGGCGCAACCTCCACGACGTCGGGCGCCCGTTCGACTACGCGGTCGTCGATGCGCAGGCGATCCCCTTCCCGGACGGCTCTTTCGACGCAATCATCGCGAACCACATGCTCTACCACGCGCCTGACCCTCGCCTGACCCTCGCCGAGGTCCGCCGCGCGCTGCAACCTGGAGGGCGCTTCTATGCCGCGACGAACGGCCCCGCGCACCTGCGCGAGCTCAACGAGTTCTTGCCCGGCCCGGCCGCGGACCTGCCCTACGGCGGCGAGTACAGCTTCGGCCTGGACAATGGGCGCGATCTCCTGGCCTCGCCGTTCGCCCACGTGACACTGCACCGGCGCGACGACGCGCTCGCCGTCACGGAGGTCGCGCCCGTCGTCGCATTTATCCTGTCCTCCCCCAAAGAGCTCGGCCTCGACGACGAGGGGCGCGCCGAGGTCGCCGCGCGCGTCGAGCGGGAGTTGGCGACGCGCGGCGTCATCCGCATCACAAAGGACACCGGGCTGTTCGAGGCATGGGGCGAGCGATGAGCGACGGCCATGTGGCGCGCCCGGACGAGGTCGCGCTGCTGCGCGGGATGCTGGAGATCCCCAGCCTCTCCGGCCAGGAACGGCTGCTGGCAGAGTACCTGCGCGACGAGATGGGCCGGCGCGGCCTGCGCGCATCGGTCGACGAGGCGGGCAACGCCGTCGGCGAGGGCGGCGAGGGTGGTCCGATCGTCGTGCTGCTGGGGCACATGGACACCGCGCCTGGCCTCGTGCCGGTGCGGCGGGAGGGTGACCTGCTCTACGGTCGCGGCGCCGTCGACGCCAAGGGTCCCCTCGCCGCCTTTATCTGCGCCGCCGCGCGCCTGGGCCGCGGGGCGGGCCTGCGGCTGGTCGTGGTCGGGGCCGTCGAGGAGGAGAGCGCCACCTCGCGCGGCGCGCGTTATATTGCCGCGAGGTACCGTCCCGACGCCTGCGTGATCGGCGAGCCGAGCCGCTGGGACCGCGCGACGCTCGGCTACAAGGGCCGGCTGCTCGTCGACTACCGCGCGCGCCAGGACGCGGCGCACACCGCGGGGGCCGTCCCCACCGCCTCGGAGCGCGCGGTCGCCTTCTGGAACGGCGTCGCCACGATCGCCGCGGAAGCGGGCGGGGCGCGCGAGTTCGAGCGGCTGAGCCCGACCCTGCGCCGCATCCGTGGCGAGAGCGACGGCATCGACGACGCGGCGGGGCTCGCGCTCTCGCTGCGGCTGCCCCCCGGCATCGACACGGCGGGGCTGCGCGCCCGCATCGCCGCGCTGGACCCCGGCGCCACCGTCCTTTTCTCGGGCGACGAGCCGGCCTATCGCGCGCCCAAGAACACCGCCCTCGTGCGCGCCTTCCTCGCGGGGATCAGGAGTCAGGGGGGCGCGCCCGCGTTCGCGCTGAAGACCGGGACCTCGGACATGAACGTCGTGGGGCCCGTCTGGGGCTGTCCCATCCTGGCCTACGGCCCCGGCGACTCGTCGCTCGACCACACCCCCCACGAGCACATCAACCTTGCCGAGTACGGCCGCGCCATCGCCGTGCTGGAAGACGCCCTCCGTCACCTCGCCGGCGGCGTGTGACGACGCCGATCGTAGACGGACGGAGAGCACATAATGGCATGATGCTACAAAGGCGCGTTGCCAAGGCGCCAGAACGTCGTGATCGGAGTCCAGGACGCCGACTTGGCAGGGATGCGGGGGTGGGCGCGCCGGCGCGCTCGTTCTTACGTTACGTCGAGCGCGACGCGCCCGAAATTATCGTCGCGCTCGACGTAGACATGGGCCGACGCGGCCTCGGCTAGCGGGAACGTCCGATCTATGATGGGACGCAGCCCGGCGCGGACGTCCCCCCACAGGCCCACCACGCTCGCCCTGTTCCCGGTTCGTATGCCCAGAATCCGCTGGCTCCGGATGTAGATGGCGCGCAGGTCAATGCCCACCTGGCCGCCGACGAACGCGCCGGAACAGACCACCACCCCACGCGTGGCGAGCACGGCCATTGTCTTCGCCCACAGGTCAGCGGAGCCAATATCGTCGATGGCCACTCCGACTCCGCGCCCACTCGTGAGCGCGAGGACGCGTTCCACGAAGTCGGGGGCTTCCGAGTCGAGTACATGCGCGATGCCCATGGCGGCGAGCCGCTCCCGCTTCCACGCTTTGCGCGATGTCGCGATAACGCGCGCGCCCCACTGCAGCGCGAGCGCGGCTGTCAGCGAGCCGAGCGCGGAGCCGGCCGCCTGGACCAAGACCCACGCGCCCGGCTCGACGCCGGCCGCGTCGAGTTGGAGCCAGGCGACCGGACCGCTCAGGGCCAGCGCGGACGCCTCGACGAAGGACACGTCGTCCGGGATCGGATGGAGGTTGGCGGCCGGGACGACGGTATATTGGGCATACGCGCCCTGACGCTGGACTCCGACCAGCTGCAAGTACGGGCAGGCTTCCTCGTGCCCGGCGAGGCAATCATCGCAGTGGCCGCATGTGATGACCGGGAAGACGGCGACACGCTCGCCGACCGCGACGGTGTCGACCCCGGAACCGATGTCCGCGACGACGCCCGCGTGCTCGGCGCCGAGGATATGCGGCAGGTCGATCCTGGCGAAGGGGTGCGTCCCCGCGCGAGCGACGAGGTCCAGCAACCGGCCGACGCTCACGGCATGGACGCGGACGAGGGCCTCGCCAGGCCCGGGCTCCGGCATCGGGACATCCTCGACGCGCAGGACCTCGGGGCCACCGAACGCACGCATGACAACGGCCTTCATCATACCTCCCTTCGACACGCGGCGCCCCGTCGATCACACCCGCGCGCCCGTTTGACCTGGCGCGCCGGGCGCCTATTCCATGAACTCGGGCGCCGGTAGAACGCCCCATTTGTTCGCGGTTTGCGGCGTGTTCTCCCACACCTTCGGCCGCTGCGGACGGTCCCTGTGCCAGGGCCGGGGCTCGAAATAGCCCAGGTCCTCATCGAGCATAATGTCGAGTTCCGCGAAGAGTTCCACGACGTTCCCGTCGGAGTCGCGGTGGTACGTGAATATGTTGTGCCCTGGCCCGTGCCGGCCCGGCCCCCAGAGGAGCGGGACGCCGTGCCGCGCGAGCAGGTCGCACGCCGCCTGGACATGGCCCCAGTCGCGCAACTCGAAGGCGATGTGGTGCATCCGCCCATGATGCTTCGATTGGAGAAAGTTCATGGCATGATGGTCTGGATTGCACCGCATGAAGACGAAGAAGTCGTCCAGCCAGTCGGACACGCGGAACCCCAACACGTCCCGATAGAAAGCGACCGATCGCTGAACATCCCGGACGCCGAGCGCCACATGCCCCAACTTATCGGGCGCGATGCCCGCCTGCCGGAAGCCGCCATCGATCTGTGCGCCCGTCGCGTAGAGGCGGACGCCTATCCCATCGGGATCGGTGAAGGCGAGGAGCTCCGGGATGCCCGGCTGGGCGTCCGTCCGCATCTCTACCTGAATGCCCAGATCGCGCACCTGCGCGGCCACCCCTGCCAGTGACACATCGTCGTGGACCTGGAAAGCGACGTACTCAAGCCTGCTCGTGGGCCCCGGGGACAGCACGACCGTGTGGTGATCGATCCCGCTGGTGAGATACGCGGTCCCGTCGCGGCTGCGCTCGACCACCGTCAGCCCCATGACATCTGTGTAGTAGGCCAGCATCGCCTCGACATCCGGTGTGGCGAATCCCGCGTGCCCGACCTTCGCAACACGTCCCATGGTGACCCCTCCTCTCCTCGCCCCTACGCTATGCGCGACGCCATGGTGGTTTCCAGGCGTCCCAGCCCCTCGATCTCCACGACCACGCGATCGCCCGATCGCAGGAACTCGCGCGGCTCCTTACTATAGCCGACGCCAGCCGGCGTCCCCGTGGCGATCACGTCGCCCGGCTCGAGCGTCATGATGGACGCCAGATGTGCGATGATCTCCCGGACCGAGAAAACCATCTGGGCCGTGGTCGACTCTTGTTTCACCTCCTCGTTCACCGTCGTCGTGATTCGCAGCGCCTGAGGGTCCGCGACGAACTCGGCCGGCGTCATCAAGGGACCCATCGGGGTAAATCCGTCGAAGGCCTTCTGTTGCACCCAATCGATGCCGACGAACGACGGTTCCGCCAGCCAATCGCGCGCCGACAGGTCGTTGACGATCCCGTAGCCGGCGACGACGGAAAGCGCGTCCCGCTCGGATACATCGCGCGCCCTCTGACCGATAACGACGGCCAGTTCGCCCTCCCAATCGACCATGCGCGCCTGGGGCGGCAAGCGGACTGTCGCGCCGGACCCGACGAGCGTCGTCGTCGGGGGCTTCAGGAAGCTATAGGGGCGCGACGGGGGCCGAGCCCCTCCCATCTCCGCGATATGGTCGTGGTAATTGACGCCGATGCAAATCAACTTGCGGGGATACATGAGAGGCGGGAGCCAGCGCATCTCGCTCGAGTCGACGCGCCACGCCATCGTGCCGGCGTGGCGCGCCCCGGCTACGTCGTCCGCGACCCGGGGCAATAACCCACGCCAATAGGGCCAGTCTTCCATCATGCCCATGAGCGATACGGGAACGTCAACGTCCGCCGGCGAATGCCATCCCGTGCGATCGTCCGTCAACAGGGCGCCAAGATCGATGAAAACGCCGTGGCAGGAGAGGATGATACGTTCCTTGCCCGCGGTAAGGGCGCTGCCGATCCGATATGTCGCCATTGTGCGCTCCTTCGCTCACCCGACGCCCCAACATGGCCGCGGGTCGTCGGCGTCGTATCCGGTGAGTTGCCATGGGAGTGGCAGGACCGTTGAGGCGATCATGATCGCGGCGGATGCGCCAAGGGACAGCCCATTTATGCCCTATGCGAGCCTGATCCTTCCGGCCGGCGTAGGATTAGGCCGGACGGCGTAGGATTAGGAGTCGCCCGTACAGTCGCAGTCGATCGGCCCATGGTCACACCTCCGCGTGTGTGGTTCGACCAACCGTGGGTCTTACTATAGCATCAATGTCAACGATGGTCAATGTAGCGCATTGCCTCGGGTGCGCCACAGCAAAGTTCCCACCGTGCTGAGGGCGGTACCCTACCGAGGGGCGGAGATGCGAGCACATCTCCAGAACGGCCCCTCGGAGGGTACACATGGACAGAACAGAGCTGTCCAGCGCCA
>JAABUH010001786.1_pt1 | contig 22397 bp, 19 predicted proteins | sample 5559121 | NCBI WGS metagenome assembly JAABUH01 (sample SAMN10711871, study PRJNA513364) | rock metagenome | isolation source: Antarctica rocks | place: Antarctica: Victoria Land, Battleship Promontory nord | collected 2015-12-28
TTCAGATGGGGGAAGAGGGTGGCGACCTTCTCCGCGAGCATCGCATCCGTGTCCATGACGCTAGCCTACCACCGCCGCGTTGGTATGTAAAGCTTATTTAGCTACAAGCCCTAAGGTGCTCCTCGGCCTCATCCTCAACGCTTTCGTCGGCCCCGAAGCGCCGCTGCTGCTGGTGATCGACGACACGCTGGAGCGCCGTTACGGGCGGCGCGTGGCCTACAGGGCCCGCTACCACGATCCCGTGCGCTCCGCTTCCGGCCATGTGGTGACGACCAGCGGCGTGCGCTGGCTGTGTCTCTGCGCCCTGGTGCGCGTCCCCTGGAGCAGCCGTCCCTGGGCCTTGCCCTTCCTCACCGTGCCCTGCCCCACGCCCGCCGTCAGTGCCCGGCTCGGCAAACGCCATCGCACCGTCCCGGCGCGGGCGGCGACGTTGATCCGCCTCATCCGCCGCTGGCAACCCGATCGGCCGCTCGTGCTCACCGGCGACAGCGGCTACGGGGTGGTGGCGCTGGCGCGGACGTGCCGCGAGCAGGGCGTGACGCTGGTCGCCCGCCTCCGCCTGGAGGCGGCGCTCTACGCACCCGTCCCGCCGCAGCCGACCGGCAAGCCGGGTGTGAAGCCGAAGAAAGGGCCACGCTTGCCAACCCCGGGAGCGCAGGTAGGGAACAAGGCGACGGTATGGGCGCGCCACGAGGTTCGCTGGTATGCCGGCCAGGTGCACGCCTTCGACGTCACGAGCGGGCTGGCGCTGTGGCATCGCGATGGCGAGCCGCCCGTCCCCATACGCTGGGTGCTGCTGCGCGACCCGTCGGGCGAACTCCGGCCGTCGGCCTTGTTCTGCACCGATCAGGAGGCGACCCCCGCGCAGATCATCGCACGGTATGTCGGGCGGTGGAATATCGAGGTGACGTTCGAGGAAGCCCGTCGCCATCTGGGTGTTGCGACCCAGCGACAATGGAGCCAACGCGCCATCGAGCGGACGCTGCCCTGCCTCCTCGGCCTCTTCAGTCTCGTCACGCTCCTCGCCGACGCCCTCCATGGGGCCGCGCTGCCGACGCGCCAGAGCGCCTGGTACGCCAAGCCGGAGGCGACCTTCCTCGACGCCTTGGCCGCCGTCCGGCGCCACCTCTGGATGAGCGGCCAGGCGAATGCGCCAACCCCCATGCGCGCACCGGACGTGGTCGATTCACCGGACCGCATCTTCGCCGCCCTCGTCGACGCCGCCTGCTACGCGGCGTGAAAGGGCCCAAAAGGGCCAAAGTCGAAACTTTGATACCACTGGCGAATTGCGGCTGAGCGGCAGCGCAGGAAATATTGCTTGCAGCGGGAGGCCACTACGGTATGCTCAGTGACTATGACCGGGTATCTGGCCCGCGTCACGCTCGCGCTGAGGAGGGCCGCCATGTCGCTGCACCCGCTCGCCGTCTATCTCGTTCCCGAGGATACCGCCCGCGTCGCGCACGCCGCCTTCCCGAAAGGCCATCCCTACCTGGCCCTCCGTGACGAGTTGGGGGCCATCTTCGAAGACCGCGCCTTCCGCGACCTGTTCTCGCGACGCGGCCGGTCGGCCATCGCCCCCGCGCAGCTGGCGCTCGTCACCATCCTCCAGTTCGCCGAAGGGTTGTCTGATATTCAGGCGGCGGACGCGGTGCGGGCGCGGATCGACTGGAAGTACGTCCTCAGCCTGGAATTGGCTGACCCCGGCTTCGACGCTTCGGTGCTGTGCGAGTTCCGTGGGCGACTGCTGGCGGGTGAGCAAGCAACGCTGCTGCTGGATACCTTGCTGGCGCGGTGCCGTGAGCGCGGCTTGCTGAAGGCGCGCGGTCGGCAACGCAGCGACTCGACCCAGGTACTCGCGGCGGTGCGGGCGCTCAATCGGCTGGAGGTGGTCGGCGAGACGCTGCGCCACGCCCTCAATACCCTGGCCATCGTCGCGCCCGACTGGCTCGGCAACTGGGTGCCGCCGGAATGGGCCGAGCGCTATGCGCGCCGCATTGAGGACGACCGCCTGCCAGCCAAGCAAGCGGCGCACGACGCGTTGGCGCTGACGATCGGCGCGGATGGCACGGCGCTGCTCACGGCACTCTACGCCCCCGACGCCCCGGCGTGGCTCCGCGAGATTCCGGCTAGTCGAGACGCTGCGCCAAGTCTGGGTCCAGCAGTATCAGCGCGTCGATGGGGCGCTCCGCTGGCGCGGCTCGGAGGACATCCCGCCCGGTGCCGTCTTCATCAGCTCCCCGCATGACGCGGACGCCCACTACGCCAAGAAGCGCGCCACCCAATGGGTCGGGTACAAGGTCCATGTCACCGAGACGTGCGACCGCGAACTCCCGCAGTTGATCACCAACGTCGAGACGACGGCCGGGCCGACGGCCGACGGCGCGGTGACGCCCGCGATCCACGCGGCGCTCAAGGACCGCGATCTCCTGCCGCGTGTCCATGTCGTCGACACCGGCTTTCTCGATGCCGAACTCCTGGTGACGAGCCGGGAGGATTATGGGGTCGAGTTGCTTGGCCCGACCCGCGGCGACTACCGCTGGCAGGCCCGGGCGGGGGAGGGCTTCGACGCGCAGCACTTCGCAATCGACTGGGAGCACGAGCGGGCGACGTGCCCCGCGGGCCGGACCAGCCTCAGCTGGACGCCAGCGGTCGATAAGCGCACGAACAAGGTGATCAAGGTCAAGTTCTCGGCCAAGGACTGCCGCCACTGCGCCCTGTGATGGCTCTTTATCCATCCTGGCATGTTCCGCCGAGGAGTCGTGGAGGCCGATCTGCCCGGCCTCGCCGCGACAATGGCCGGTGCGGGGTGCGAACTCGGATTGCCCCATCTCGTGGTTGGACGTACTGCAAGGGCGCATCCACGCTGCGGTTCCGCGGGTGTCGTTGTCGGCTGATCAGGGGCCTCGCTGCGGTGCGGCAGGCCCGCGCCACGCGCCTCTGGGCGAGGCCGACGGCGACGCACCTGGCGGGGACCGGGGCGGACCTGGTGCGCACCAGGGGGCCGTTGCTCGCCGAGGACGCGCTCCGGCGTCAGCAACCGGTCGTGTTGCGCCGGAGCGTCAGGCGCCCGGCCGTGGCGCCGACGGAGCGGGCGCTCCTGGTGCTGCGCGCCGGCCGGGTCCGCGCCTGGCGGCCGGCCCTGCTCCTCGTCCAGCCCGACACGCTGCTGCGCCGGCACCGCGCGGGGTTCCGGGCGCGCTGGCGGCGGAAGTCGCGCCCGGGGCCGGGCCGGCCACCGCTCCCGGCGGCGACCGTCGCCCTGATTCGCCGCATGGCGGGCGAGCACCCGCGCCGGGGTGCCGAGCGCAGCCGCGGCGCGTTGGGGAAGCTGGGGCTCCGCGTCGCCAAGCGCACCATCCAGGGCTCCCTGCGCGGTGCCGCCTCGCCGCAACCGCGCGGACAGACGTGGGCGGCATTCTTGCGCAACCACGCCCCGGACATCTGGGCCGGCGCTTTCCTCCCCGTCACCGACCTCGCCTGCCGGCCGCTGTTCGCCTTCTTCATCAGCGAACTGGCCACGCGCCGGGTCGTCCATGTCGGCGCGACGCGCCACCCCACGGACGCGTGGGTCGCCCAGCCGCTCCGCGAGGCCACACCCTTCGGCGTGGGGCCCCGCTACCTCATCCGCGACAACGACGGCAAGTGCGGGGCCGCGTTCGCGCGCGTCGCCGCGGCCAGCGGCAGTGTAATCCTCCGTACGCCCTATCGCGCGCCGCGCGCGAATGCGACCGGCGCACGGTTCCGGGGCAGCGTGCGCCGGGAGTGCCTGGACCATGTGCTGGTCCTCGGCGCGCGTCACCTCGCGCGCGTGCTCCGCGAGTACGTCGCCTCCTGCAACCGGGCGCGCCCGCACCAGGGCCGCGGCCAGGCGCGCCCGGAGCCGTCACCGCGGGCGATGACGCGTCGTATGGGGCCGAGCCGCGCGGTGCCGGTCCTCGGTGGCCTCCATCATACCTACCACGCGCCGCGTGAGGCCGACGGACGCTTTTTCAGCCAGCAAACCGGGGCAAAGGTCACGCGAGCGCCGCCATCCGGCGGGCGGCGGCCTTCTTCGCCGACGACCCTGCCCTCGCGTTCGCGCTCCTGTGTTGCCCGTCGCCACGCGTGTCGTTCTACCAGCGGCTCGGCTGGCGACGCTTCGCCGGGCGAGTCCTGGTCGCGCAACCGGGCGGGGCCATCGCGTTCACCGTCAACGCCGTGCTGGTGCTCCCGCTCCACGACCCGGCGCCCCGGGCGGGGACGCTCGACCTCTTTGGCCTGCCGTGGTAGGCCATCGGGGCTTCGCGAGGTCGGGATCGAAGCCGCGCATGCGCCCGCGCGAACCAAATCCTGGCTCGTCGCGCACGCAGGCAGGCTACGATCATCGACGCTCCGTGGGACGGCGAAGTCGTCGTACGCCGCTGCTTGAACGTCGGCGTGTCGCCGCCACCAGGCGTGCCGCGCAAAGCGCTCCCCGGTGGAGCAGGCTCGGCCCATACCGCCCCGTCGTCGGCACACCCGGCGCGGACCATGCGCCGGAAAGCATCGGCGCGGGCGACCACGCCGAGGAAGCGCATCGGTGGCTGCGCATGCGCCAACGCTTGCAGCAGCCACACACGCTTGGCTTGCCCGATACGGTGGGGTGCCCCGACGCGGCCAGGTCCTCGTTTAGTCGGTTCTCGTCGCGCGCCAGAGGTCGCGCGTGAGTTCCGCCTGCCCGAGATGCTCGGCGGCGTGCCGCGCCACCACGATCAGGACCGCCCGCCCGTCGAGCGCCCCACGCCGCGGGTGGGGTCGATCGCGGGCCAACTCGCCGGGGGCAACGTGGGAGAGCGCGGCGACGAGGCGTGGTCGCAGCTCCCGCCAGCGCGCCCGCACGCCCGCCGCGCTTCCGTCCTGCGCGAACTCGGCGTCGCGCTCGCGCCCGACCGGCACGCCGCAGAGGGTTTGCAGATATTCTCCTCGGGTTGCCCATGGTGTGGATCGCGAGGGCATGGATGCTGTTCGCCCCCGGGGCGGGCGGGCACCAGGCCAGCCCATCGGCGGCGATCGCCTCGACCAACGCCACCAGTCGATCGATGGAACTGGCGATGTAGCGCCAGAAGGTGGCGACCTCGGGATCGGCGAAACGGGGTTCCTCCATGCGGCACCTCCTCTATCTGCGGGGTGGGGCTCATGGCGGCGGGCCACAGCTGCCGCCCACCCGGCCCTACCAACCGCGCCCGCCACCTGCCGCGGTTCCCGACACACCAGGCGGTCGCGCATCCCCGCCGCGTCGAAGTAGCGCCGATCACCACCCGGCAGGGGTCGCCCCGAAGGGGCACCGCGCCCGATCCCCGGACGGGCATCGCCGCAGCCCGCTAGCGCGGCATCCGCTCCGAACGAGCCGGGCCGGAATTCGGCCCCGGTGGCACCGCGCCCCTGCCCGGACCTGCGCAGGGGCGTTCGTCACGCCCTCAGCTCAGCCAGTGGCGTGGCCGCGCGACGACCGGGAGCGGGCCGGCCACGCCGGACAGCGCGTCGTGGATGCGGCGGATCGTGAGATCGCTCATGGGGCGCGGGAGCGCGGCGGCGGGCCAGAAGGCGCAGGCGGCGATCTCGGAGCCCGTGGGCACCGGCGCGAGCGCCTCGTCCAGCCGTCGGCACCGAAAGACGAAGAAGTGCAGATCGAGCTGATCGTCGAAGTAGATCCCGGTCAACGCCTCGGCGACCACCGCCAGTCCGGTTTCCTCCCGCACCTCGCGGGTGGCGGTCGCCAGGATCGACTCGCCGGGTTCGGCGTGGCCGCCGGGGAGTTCCCAGTTCAGGTGGCCGTAGGTATGCTCGACCAGCAGCACCCGGCCCTCACCGTCGAGGATGACCGCCGCCGCGCCGAGCCGCTTCGCCAAATCGTCCGCCCTCCCCTACGCCGACGTGTCCGCGGGGGCAATGATACGCGCCACGAGGGGCGGGGAGTGCCCCGATACGGTGTGGAGCGTGGCCCCTTTTCGTCGCATCGTATCACCCCCAACGACACGCCATGGTGGGCGTGTCGACCATCGACCGACAGCCGCGCCCGCGCGATCCAGGCCAGGGTGCACGCGTCGTCGTCCGGCCTCCGGGGGCGCATGCTACCGGGACGGCGACGGCGGCTGCCGCTCTTCGGTACCTTTGAGATCCTTATCGGGTTTGTGCTGATCCGCGTGCGGGTCTTCGGTGCTTTTGATCGCTTTGCCTCGTAGTCGTGGGTCGGACTGGTGTTGCGTGTCGTCCTGATCGTCCTGGTCGTGTCCGGCCTGGTCGTCTCGCGGGGCATCCGCCACGGTCCACCCTTCCTTTCGCGTCACGAGAGTCGGGATTGCGCCAACGTCAGCAGGACCAGCACCACGGCCTCCGCCGCGAGGGACCAGATCGCCGCTTTCGTCCACCGAATTTTAGCATCGAGCGCGGGCACGTTGTCGTAGAAGGCGTCGCAGAGCGTGCGCGCGACGCGCTCTTTCGTGTACTCGGGCGAGCGATCCGGTCGCGCCGCACCATCCCCAAGGTAGCCAGCGATGAGGTCCTTCGGCTCCGGGACCGCCGTATACCGCCGCAGCTGATAGGCTTGGATCGCGCAGCCGATGACCGCCACATACGTGACAACGGCAAGAGCCGCGAGCACATCGGCCACGGTGTAGGGGCTGGCCCTGAACAACAACCAGTTTGTCGCCCCGAGATCGGTCGGGAGCGCGGGGGGGCCTGACCGTTCGGCGTCGGGAGGGCCGCGCCATGCTGCTGCGCGGTCGCCAGGGCCTGCCTCGATGCGGTGAGCGCCCCGTGGAGCGCCACCACCCCGGCGGTGAGCAGACTTGGCCGATCCGAGCGCGAAGTTGGCCTTCCCGTCGAGGGTGCCGATCTGCGTGTTCTGCTCGGCAATCCGCCCCTGCATCAACGCGAAGACGACATCGATACTGTTCGTCGGTGGCGTCGCTTCAGCCATGTGGCCACCCCCGTCATCCCGCCGCTGCAACCATCCGCCGTGTGTCCCGGGGGTACTGTCACGTTAAGTTTTGACTGAACGAAACCGCCCCATGCCGGACCAGTTCTGGCCGTCGTCAGCGCTTGTACAGGCTGGATCCGGTCTCGTATGCGCCGATCATTCCCCACTTTCGGATCGCCGTCGCCGCCTAGAAGGCTTAACTTGACAGTGCCGTCTCGAAAGCCATCCCGCCCGTCCTTTCCGCCGCGCGGGCCGCCCCGCGCCCTTGGTTCGTCGTTCCATCCCGGCAAGTGTACTGAAAAGCACAGTATTCAGCTGTGGTGAGGGCAAAATACCTGCCAGGACCCCCGTGATGAAGTACACTATGGACCAATACGCGTCTGTATTGTGCAAGAGTCGTGGCCCGGGGACGATCGGGGACATGCATACCGCCGCGTTCACGAGCGATACTCGACACAGCGAGCCAGGTGACCACGACCTGCCGGAGGCGTTGGACGTGCCCAAGCTGCTGAAGGAGTTCCTGACTGTCGCGGAGGTCGCGGAGCTGCTCGGCCTGCGCCCGGTTACGATCTACCGCTGGTGCCGCGCGGGACGACTGGCGAGCGTCAAGATCGGCAAGGAATGGCGTATCCGTCGCGCGGCACTCGACGCGTTGCTGGGACGCAGCCTGCGCAATGAGTTGGGCGACCACGGCGATGAGGAAGAGCCGATGCACGAGACCTCGCTGGAGACGAAGGACGTGGCGCGGCGACTGCTCCGGCAGGACGCCGGGGCGCAGCCGGACGCGGCGGCGCTGGCGCTGGCCGTCGAGCGCGCCTGCGGGCGGCTGCGCGGGCGGCTGGTGCCCCTGATCGGCCAGGTCGGCTTCACCGCGCTCCTCCGACGTGCCCTGCACCTGGCCCAGGCCGAGTCCCCCTCCCTGGATCCCCTCACGGTCGACGAGTCCGGGGAACCGTGCATCGAAGGGGCGCGCGCGTTCGCGGCGGCGCATACCGACGACCCGGACCTGGTCGAGGCCGCGCTTGTCGCGCTCCTGGCGCACTTCGTCGCGCTGCTCGACACCTTCATCGGCGAGGCCCTGACCCGACGCGTGATCGGCGAGCGATGGCCGATGCCTACCGACGACACGGAGACGGACCAATGAGCGAGCGAGTCCGCGTCCCCATCCCGCTACTGCCCACCGGTGTCCCCGGCCTCGACGCGGTCTTGGGCGGTGGGCTGCCGGAATACTCGTTCAACATGATCGCCGGGAGGCCCGGCGCGGGCAAGACGACGCTGGCGCACCAGCTGATGTTCGCGCTCGCCACCCCGGAGCGGCCCGCGCTCTACTTCACCGTGATCGGCGAGCCGACGCTGAAGATGCTCCGCTACCAGCAGCAGTTCGCCTTCTTCGACCCCGCCCTGGTCGGCGCCAGTATCCACTTCGTGGACCTGACCGAGATGGTCCAGGGGCGCGACCTGGGGGTGGTGTTGGCGGAGATCATCCGCCGGGTCGGGGCCATCGCCCCCGGCCTGGTGATCGTGGACTCCTTCCAGGCCGTGGCGCGGGCGGCGGACCGGGCGACGGGCGATACGTTGGGCCTGCAAGAGTTCGTGCAGCGCCTGGCCGTCCAACTGACCGCCTGGCAGGCGACGACATTCCTGATCGGCGACGCCGTCGATATCGAGCTGCGGGGGAGCCCGGTCTTCACCATCGCCGATGGGATCATCCAGCTCACCCAGGCCGTCGACGGCAACTCGGTGGTCCGCAAGCTCCAGGTGCTCAAGTCGCGCGGGCAGGCCCCGATGCCAGGACTGCACACCATCCGTATCGACGCGAGCGGCCTCCGGGTCTACCCGCGGATGAGCAGCACCGCCGACGAGCGCAACCGGGAGCTCTCGGCGGAGCGGCTCGCCACCGGGGTGCCGGGGCTGGATGGCCTGCTCGGCGGGGGGCTGCCCGCCGGGGATACGGTGCTGATCTCCGGGCCTTCCGGCAGCGGCAAGTCGGTGCTGGCCGCGCAGTTCATCGCCACCGGGGCGGCGGACGGCGAGCCGGGGGTCATCGCCGTCTTCGAGGAACATCCCCGCGAATATCTCCGCCGCGCGGCGGCCCTCGGCCTCGACCTGCCGGGACAGATCGCGGCTGGTTTGGTCGAGATCATCTACCTGCGACCGCTGGATCTCTCACCCGACGAAACCCTCGAAGCGATCCGCGCGGCGGTCGCGCGGATCGGGGCGCGCCGGGTGGTGATCGACTCGATGACCGGCTTCGAGCTGGCGCTGGCACCGGGCTTCCGCGCCGATTTCCGGGAATCCCTCTATCGGCTGGTGGGTGCGCTGACCGGGCGCGGGATCACGGTGCTGCTGACGATGGAGATCGTGCAGGACGCCGCGCTGCGCTTCAGCGCCAACGTCATCTCGTTCCTCGCCGACAACATCATCCTGCTGCGCTACGTCGAGCTCGCGGGGGAGCTCCGCAAGAGCCTGCTGGTGGTCAAGATGCGCAACAGCGACCACAGCAAGGCGCTCTGGTCCTATGACATCACCGGCGGCGGGGCGATCGTGCGCGGCCGTCTCCCCCGAGGGCAGGACACACCACCCGACCTACCGGGCCTGACCGCACGCGAGGCGATCGTCCTCGCGGCGCTGCTCGAACTGGGCGAGGCGGCGACCCCGGCGCTGGCGCGGCGTACCGGGCTGGCGGAGGCCGAGCTGGTCGCCGCGCTCGATCGCCTCGTCGGTCTCGGCCTCGCGGTCAGGGTCGGAGGCACAGGGGCACACGGAGCCTTGTTCCGTCCGGTCGCGCAAACATCGGGCTAGTACTACAGCGACACTTTGACGTTCGTACTGGGCTCCTGCCCGCCAATGGTAGTTTGGTAGGCCGCGAACGTACTCGTCTTGGCACCGAAGAACAGGATAAGTGTCGCTGTAGTACTAGGCGCGGGCGGCGACCCGCCGAGGGAGCAGCACCATGCACGAGGTGACGGATGGGCCGAGCGAGGTGACGGCATCGCCCGACGTGGTGGCCCTGTCGGGCACGACCGGCGCGGGGCCGCTGGCGGAACTCCGCGCGGTCAACGAGGCGTTGCTGCTCGCCGGCTTGCGGGAGCACGAGCGGGCCGAAGAGGCACGGCACCTGGCCGACGACCTGGCGCACCGCGCGCTGTACGACGGGTTGACGGCGCTGCCCAACCGGGTGCTGCTGCACGACCGCCTGCAGGCGGCGGTGCGCGCGGCCCACCGCGCCGGGGGTGCGCTGGCGCTGCTCTACCTCGATCTTGATGGCTTCAAGGGGGTCAACGATCGCCTCGGGCACCATGCGGGCGATCTCCTCCTGCAGCAGGTCGCCGCGCGCCTGCGGGGCGTCCTCCGCGCGTCGGATACCGCCGCGCGGCTCGGCGGGGACGAGTTCGTGGTGCTCCTGCCGGAAGATGACGCGGCGGGGGCGGAGGCGACCGCGCGGCGGCTCCTGGACGCGCTGGCCTCGCCGTGCCTGTTACACGGCGTACCCCAGCGGGTCATGGCGAGCATCGGGATCGCCGTGTACCCCGCGGACGGCACGGACGCGGACGCGCTGCGGCGGCGGGCGGATGGGGCGATGTACCGCGCCAAACGGGCAGGCATCGCGGTCGCCGGAGCCGAAGCTCGCGACGGCGGTCCCAACCCCGCGTCGGCGGACGCACCGGTCCCCATGGGTGCGGCGGGTGACGCGGGCGGGCTAGACGGCCGGCGGTTGAATGAGCTACGGGCGGCGAACGCGCACCTGGTGGTCGCCGGCTTGCGCGAGCAGGCGCTGGCCGAACAGCTGCGCCACCAGCTCGCCTTCACCGTGGCCATCACCGCGCACCTCGACGAGGGGGTCTGCGCGCTCGATGGGGCTGGTCGGATCACCCTCGCCAATCCCGCCGCGGGGCGACTGCTCGGCCGGATCGAAGCGGATCTGCTCGGCCGCGAATTCCACGCCCTGGTGCATCCGCAGTGTGACGATGACTGCCCCTTGGCCGTGGCGCTGCGCGCGGGGGCCGCCGCCAGCGACGACGAGGCCGCATTCGCGCGCGCCGAGGGGGCCATGCGCCCCGTGGCCTATTCCGTCGCCCCGATCGTCGTCGCCGGGCGGCCCGCCGGGGCGGCGCTGGCCTTCCGCGACGTCACCGCGCGGCGGCGGGCTGAGGCGCGGCAGCGTCTCCTGGCCGCCGCCGGGGCGGCGCTGGTGGGATCGTTGGATGCCGAAGCCATCCTCACCGCTGTGGCCCGACTGGCGGTGCCGGAACTGGCGGACTGGTGCTGCGTCGACGTGCGCGACGACGATGGCCGGGTGCGGCGACTCGCGGTTGTCCATGCCGCTCCAGCCGACACCGCGCTGGCGGGGGAGCTGGGTCGTTTCCCCGCGCAGCCGGGCGAGGCCCCCGACCCGTCCGCGATGGCGCTCGCCGACGGTCGGGCCATCTTCCTCCCCGCCCTCACCGCGGAGGCGGTGCGCGCGATGGGACGGGATGGCGCGCACCGGCACCCACTGACGGCGCTCGCGCCCCATTCGCTCATCGCCGTGCCGCTGGTGACGGACGGGCAGCCGCTCGGTGCCTTCACCTTCCTCACCACCGCCGTCTCGGGCCGCCGGTTCACCGTCGCCGATCTCGCCCTGGCCGAGGACCTGGCCGGTCGCTGCGCGCTCGCGCTCGCCAACGCGCATCTCTACCGACAGGCGCGCGAGGCGACCCTCCTGCGCGAGCGGTTCGTCGCGACCGCCGCGCACGAGCTGCGGACGCCGCTCACCGTCCTCTCGGGCTACGCCGACCTCCTCGCGCGGGCACTCGCCGGACCGGCGCCGGACGGTGCGCGGCTCGCGCGCTACGCGGGGGAGCTGATCGCCGGCATCGGGCGGCTGGAAACGCTCAGCACCGCGTTGCTGGACACCGCGCGACTGAAACGGGGCGGCCGCGCGTTGCGCCTCGCGCCCTGCGATCTGGTCGCCCTCGGGCAGGAGGTCCTCACGCGCTTCGCGACGGTGGCGGCGGTGGCACCGGAACACACGCTGGCCCTCGACGCGCCGGCGCCGGTCGCGGGCCGGTGGGACCGCGACCGGCTCGATCAGGTGTTGACGAATCTCGTCGCCAACGCTCTGAAGTACTCGCCCGCCGGCGGGCCGGTGCGGCTGGGGGTCCACCGGGACGCGCGGGGCTGGGCGGTCGTCACGGTGGCCGACGCGGGGCTTGGGATCGCCGCGTCGGCGCAGGACGGCCTCTTCCAGCCCTTCGCGCGCGCCGCCAGCACCGGCGATATCGCCGGGACGGGACTCGGGCTCTTTATCGTCCGCCAGATCGCTGAGGAGCATGGGGGCCACGTCGCACTAGCGAGCGCCCTGCGGGTCGGGACTACGGTGACGATTACACTCCCTCCGGCGCCGCCGGCACACGCTGAGGACGCCCCGCCACATCATCGGTGACGCCGGCGTGTACCTGAGATGGCAGCATACCTAGCCGGTACGGGAGGCAGGTTTGGCGCCGGAAAGCCGTTTCGCGCTCGCCCGAGTGTGAGTGATAGCTTAATCGGGTTCTGACGACCTTTTGGTGATTTGACCTGAGACGCCTGTTCAAGTGGGGAGTCATGGCCAGCAAACGGCCGACATTCGCGTCGCGAACATCGCAACGAGCCGTTTCCGAGGCTGCCTTCCCTATACTCAGACCGGCTTCACCAAAAGGTCGTCAGATCCCGAAAAGTTGGCCACGTCAAGCGCCCTTCGGTACGCTGCCGGTACAGAATCGGCAGGCGTAGCGGAGGGGATGGGAGTGTTCGACGTGACCGACAAGGAGCTTATCCGACGACGGTATCACCGGCAAGGGTGGAGCGAGCGGCAGATCGCGGCGGAGTTGGGTTGCGCGCGGCAGACGGTCCACAAGTATCTGCGGGAGGGGAGCGACCCGCCGCGCTATCGGCTGACCACGCCGCGCGCGCAGCCGGTGGTGGGGCCGGTGCTGCCGCTCCTGCAACAGTGGCTCGTCGACGACGAGCAACAGCCGCCGAAGCAGCGCCGCAGCGCTCGCCAGATGTGGGTGCAATTGCGGGAGCAGTACGGCTTCACCGGGGGCGAGCCGACGATCCGGGTGGCGGTGTGGCGGCTGAAGGACCGGCAGCGCGCGGTCTTCGTGCCGCTCGCCTTCGCGCCGGGGGAGCGCGCCGAGGTCGACTGGGGCACGGCGCAGGTCATCCTGGCGGGGAAACTCGCCACGGTCCATCTCTTCTGCGCCCGGCTGCGCCCACCCTACCACCGGTGCCCCAAGCCCACAAAGGACCGTTAGCGGCGATGAGGGGCTTCCGGGTGGGCGACAAGGCGATAGCCGATTCCCCATTCGGTCTGGATGTAGCGCGACTCCTCGGGCGCGTCGCCGAGCTTCTGGCGCAGTCGGCGCACGATGCCCTTCAGATAGTGGACGTCGCCGACATATTCCGGCCCCCTAACTTGCTGGAGCAGGAAGTGGTGGGGCAGGACGGTGCCGGCATGGCGAGCGAGCACGGCCAACAGGCGGTATTCCGTGGACGTGAGTCGGATGACCGTGCCTCCCACGCGCACCTCGTGCGTCGCGAAGTCCAGCGAGAGGTTACCCACCACGAAGTCGGGCTCGAGGGCGGGCGACAGGGCGTGCGCGCGACGCGCCAACGCGCGCAGGCGGGCCATTAATTCCAGCTGGTCGTAGGGTTTCGCGAGGTAGTCGTCGGCACCGGCGTCGAACGCGCGCACCTTGTCGACGATGTCGTTGCGGACGGTGAGCATCAGGATCGGCACCTCGGAGGACTCGCGGATGCGGCGACAGACCTCGAGGCCGTCCGGCGGCGGCATCGCCACATCCAGGACCACGAGGTCGGCCCCCTCCTCCGCGAAGCGGCGGAGCGCCGTCTCGCCATCCTCCGCGATCAGCACCTGACAACCCGGCCAGGTCATCCGCACGCCGAAGGCGACCATCTTGGCGATGTCGGGCGCGTCGTCGGCGATCAGCACCTTCAGTGTCATGCCATACCTCCCGCTGCAGCGGTGGGCAAGGTGAGGTGGAAGCGCGCGCCTGCACCGGGAGCACTCTCCACCGCGATCTGTCCACCGTGCAACTCCACCAGCCGACGCACGATCGCCAGACCGAGGCCCGAGCCGTCACCAGCCGCGCCGACACGGTAGAAGCGCCGGAAGATCGCCTCCTGCTCCTCGACCGGGATGCCGGGGCCATCGTCGGCCACGGTCAGGCGGGCCACGTGCGCATCGGCCGCGCCGGTGATCGCGATGCGGGTGCCGCGCGGGGTGTGGCGGTGCGCGTTCGCCAACAAGTTGATGACCACCTGTTCCAGCCGTCGCATGTCGCCACGGCACGGCAGCGGCTCCGGCAGGTCGAGTTCCAGTGCCTGATCCTTCTCCTGCAGCAATGGCTGCGCCACGCGCAACGCCGCCGCGACGACCGCGCGCAGGTTGATGACCACCTGTTCCAGCCGTCGCATGTCGCCACGGCACGGCAGCGGCTCCAGCAGGTCGAGTTCCAGTGCCTGATCCTTCTCCTGCAGCAATGGCTGCGCCACGCGCAACGCCGCCGCGACGACCGCGCGCAGATCGACCGGCTCGCGCTCGATCTGGAATGTGCCCGCCTCGAGTTGATTGAAGGTGAGCAGGTCGCCGATCAGGATGGTCAGATACTCGATATTGCGTCGGCTAGTGTCCAGCACCTCCCGCTGATCGGGGGGTAACTGCTCGGTCGCGCTGAGTTGGAGCATGGCGAGACCGGCGCGCGCAGCGGTGAGCGGCGTCTGCAAATCGTGGGACACCGTGGCGATGAAATCCGTCCGCAACCGGTCGAGCGTCGCCAGCCGCTCGGCCTCCTGGCGGCCCACCCGGGCCTCCTCCTGCTCCATCGTCAGCCGCCGGGTCACGATCGCCATGCCAACGGCGACCAGTAGGAGCATGACCAGACGAACGACCAGCAGGCGGATGTCGCCACCGGTCGGCGACCACATCAGGAGCACCACATCGGTGATCGTCGCAATCGCCGCCGCCCCTCCGGTGTAGAGCATGGCCAGACGCAACGGCAGACTCACGGCGGCGCAATCGGTGGCCAGGAAGAGGAGCAGGAAGAGCGGCCCGCCGGGTTCGGCCCCGAAGGCATAGAGCAGCCCGACCACCGGCAGATCCAGCAGCGCCACGGCGGTGTAGGAGCGTAACTGCGGCACACGGCCCCGGAGCAGTTCGACAAGGACGTTGTAACCCGCGAACAGCGCGACAAGCGCCCAGGTGGCGATGCCGCCGCGACCGTTGGTGGGCTGCATGGCAGTGAGCAGGAGGAGCACGAGGATCGTCGCCCAGCGCAGTAGGAAGAGCGACCAACGCAGGAAGTGGTACAGATCGTGAGGGACGGCTAGCGCGCGGCGATTATGGACGGCCATACATCCTCTGCCGCCTCACCCTGAAGAGTCGTGTCACAGCTTATCGATGCCGGGCCGTACAACGACTTCGTATCACAGGCATGGCTGAACGATAACAGCCTCTGTGGTCGAACACAGACCGCACCTTACATGCATCATCAGGCCATGTCAACGAGGATGGCGGGCCAGTGATATATGTGTCGGCGTTTCAGGCACGACACGGGATGATGGGGGCGGGGTGGCGTGTAAGCGTGCAAAGGCCAACGGCGACTAACTGCAAACGCGATTCTTCGCGTCGCCATCCCCGAGCGAGGGCACATGGACGAAACCGGTTTCTTAACTAACCCGTACCAATCCCCCTGACTTTTGGCACCAATTTTCACCGGCGCGTGCCCTTTCACCCCCTACACTCGCCTTGTCGGGTGACAGTACCTGGCCTTCGACGGAGGGGCATCCGCACCAGCCGTCCGAGCATAGCAACGCCCACGAGAGCGTACAGGGGGAGGAGGGGAAGCGCCTGCGATGTGCAGGGCGAAGGGAAGGTGGTGCGCGCGTTATGCCCGCACGGCACCCCGAAGGCGAAGCTGAGCAACAAGCTGATTCAAGGGAGAACGCACATGACATTCCAATTCACCCTGACGAGTCGCCGCATCATCGGGCTCCTCGGCGCGCTGAACATCGCGATGGTCGTCGCGCTCCTGTTCAGCGCCGTCGGGCCGGCCCTGGCGAAAGGGACCGCAGCCCCACCGGATACCGTGCCACCATCCGTCGGCACCGACGTCCCGACCACGTACCTCGGCCCGATGGCGTCTGAGGTGCAGAAAGAACTGGTCGGGCCGGTCAAGCTCCTACGGGCGGGCGATTTCGACCAGGCGGCGGGCACCGTTACCCTGCCCCTCTACCGCGGCCAGATGAAGGATGGCCGACCGGTCTGGTACATCCTCACCGACACCGACGACAAGGCCAACGCCGACGCGCTGGGGCTCAACTTCTCGGGGAAATTGACCTACGCTGCGGTCGATGGCGGGGCGCGCGTCGCCCGGCTGCAGAAGGACAACAGCCTGACGTTCGAGAGCGGCACCGTCGATTTCAGCCCCGCGCGTGAGCTGGTACCCGGCGATGCGCCCACATTTTTCCCGCCGAAGACGGCGAAGCCGGGCTCGGTCGGCGACAAAGACTACACGCCGATCGTGCGCATCGAGAATTCCGGCAACCACATCTACAACGCGCCGATCGTCGCCTTCGGCGTGGAGGCCAAAGACATCACCTTCTGCGATGGCAACGTCGACTACGGTCGCGTCCACGACCGCGTCGTGAAGATCTGTCCGGGGGCCAATGGCGGCGGCACCGTGACGCTCAAGACGACCCCGATCTTCAGCTTCGCCAAGCCGGCGTTCTACATCAGCACCGACGCGTCGGATCCTGTCCCGGCAACACTCGACGAGGGCACCCTCGCACCGGCGCTGGCCAACATCAAGGTCGGCAGCGACGACAGCGCGTTCAGCGCCATCGAGCGTCTCTTCGTCACCGTCAATGGCCCGGCTGGCAAGGACAACCCGCAGCGGCAGGGACTCTTCAGTGCGCTGACTGACAAGACCGATAAGGGCACGCCTGCGCCACCGCTGCACGTCATCGGCGGCATCCCCACCGTTTCGCTCGATTACAGCCCGCTGTGGGACCTCAACCTGGGCGAGTGGACGAAGGAGGCGATCGACAAGGGTTACCGCTCTCGCGTCATCGACGAGTTCCAGTATCTGGAACTCGTCCAGCAAGGATCGATCACCGGTCCCGGCGGCAAGAAGTTCGGCTCGACCGGCATCATCGTCAACTGCCCGATCGTCTTCCGCGCGCGGTAAGCGCCCCGGGCGTCGCCCCCCGGCCTGTGATCCAGGCCGGGGGGCAACGCCATCTTTCGAGGCCAAGGGAGGGTGACGAGCAAGGCGGTTGTCTCGCTCGGTATTCACCAAATTTCACCATCTTGCACCCATCCTGGCACAAACCATTACCGATCCATCGCCTATTCCCGGATAGGCTCATTAACGGATGTTCTGCATCGCAGGTCCCGGTGAATGTGAGACGCACTAATGTGGGGTGCACTGCGAAAGATGGGGTGATGCGGCATAGTTGCGTGCCGCGTCCGAGAGTTGCGCGTATCTCATGGGCGAGGACGCGCGGAGGAGAGTCGACATGACGAAAGAACGCGATCGGGCGATGTCAAACCCCGGCGGCGTCTACACGCGGCGCGATGTACTCAAGGGAACCCTCGCGGCGGGTGTCGGCACCCTGGCCGCGACGGCCTTCGGCGGCGTTATGACGCCCGAAGCCGCCGCTCGCGGGCTCGGTGTGGCCGCGCAGGCCCCGGACGAATTCCTGCCGCCGAGTAAGTTCACGATCAAAAACACGCTCGCCCTCAACCTGACGAAGCACTTCGCCACGGCCCCGCTCTACCAGGGGGTGTGCAACGGGCAGACGGTCTGGTACGTCATCACCGACTGTTCGGACGACCGCATCGCCGCCGATCTCGGACTCAACCTCGCCCCCCGGCTGGCCAACATCCCCACCGGTCACCCTGGCGTCCAGGAGGTCACGTCCGCGAATCCGACCCTCGGGCGCGACATGGTGACCTTCCCCGGGAAGCCAGACTTCAGCCCGATGCGCATTGTCACTCCCGGGCCGATGGGCTTCCCGCCCGCACGGTTTCAGCCCGGCGCGTTCGGCGACGCCAAGTACAGCGATCTCGTCCGCGTCCGGGGGACGAGCGTGGTCTACAATGCCCCAATCGTCGCGGTCGGCAAGGGACCCTTCGATGTGGTCACCCACACGGACACGCACGACCGGCTCCTCGGGATCGACACCGGCAAGCTGACCGCCGACCTCCTGCTGGTGCGCGCCTTCGCGTTCGGTAAGGATATCTTCTACCACAGCTTCTCCGCATCCAACCCGCTGGCCGCCCCGATCGAGCGCGGTACCTTTATCCCGAGTATGGGCGCGATCCCCTTCCGCAACAGTCGGACCCTCAGGGAGGGCGCGCGTTCCTCCATCTTCGCGTTCGTCAACGGGCAGACCGGACCCAACAGCCCGCCGGCCCAGGGACTGAATCACGTCATCCTCGACGGGCACGGGTCGGAGGATGCCAGCCTGCAGAACGCGGCGCTGCTGGAATCGCTGCGCGTGGGCGGCGATGCCCACAACGTCCTGGACAGCTTCACGACCCTCACCGACCCGAACCTGGCGGCCCTCTACACCCCGCTATGGGACCTCCAACTGGCGAAGTGGAGCGCGGAGGCGGTGGCGCAGGGGCTGAACGTGGCGCAGAAGGACGCGAATCAGATCCGTCAGTTGGCGGCGCGGGGGCTGGTGACCGCCGCCGATGGCCTGCCGCTCGTGCCGGAGAACATCATCGTCAATTGCCCGATCGTCGCCTTCGCGGACCAGGCCCCCGACGCGCCGCAGGCCGCCGATCCGGGCCGCACTGCCACGCTCTACACCGGCGCGCCGTAAGCCGTGTATGCGGGGCTGAAGACTGATTGCGTCAACACTCGGATGCGTCAGAATTGGGACACGAAGTATTGTTCAAGGATAGCCAGGGCCGCGCGACGGCTGCGCAGCCATCGGTCATGCGGCGGCCATCTCCGTCATCATCGCCTCCCAGCGGTCCTGGAAGCGGTGCCGGCGCGCCGCTAGGGGGACGGCCTCGCCCGACCGGGCCTGGGCGCGGAAGTACTGGCGCTGCTCCTCGAAGGCCGGACAGAAGCGCGCCGCTGAGGCGAAGGAGCCGAAGCCACGCATCGGATAGTAGCGTTGCTTGATACCCCGATGATCCTGCTCGATTCGATTATTCTTATAGCGGCTCGTGCGGTGGTGTACCTCTGGTCCCAGGGTTTCGCGGATGGCGCGGGGGTACGCGTCGTGCCCGTCGGTCGTCACCTGCTCCGGGGCGTGACCGGCGACGTCGAGGGCCTGGGTGAAGCACCGCTGGGCCGCCGCCATGTCGCGCTTCTCGCTCAGCAGCGCCTCGATGAGGTTGCCCGCCCGGTCGATCGCGCGATAGAGGTAGCACCAGCGCCCGTCGACGCGGAGGTACGTCTCGTCGGCGTGCCACTTCATTCCGCCGTGCCCGCGCCGCTTGGTGCGCAGCCGATCGGCCAGGAGCGGGGCGAAGCGCCCCTCCCAGTCGCGCACCGCCTCGTGGCTGAAGACGAGGCCACGCGAGAGAAACATCTCGGCCAGGTCTCTAAGGCTCAACTTGTACCGGAGCCGCCAGAGGACCACGAGCAGGACAAGATCGGTCGGGTACTGTAGCTGGTTGTAGGGGGTGCCCGTCCGCTCGTTGAAGATCCGGCGGCAGCGGCCGCAGCGGAATGTGCGCTAGCCGAGGGAGGTGCGGCGGGGCTGTTCCACCGTCTCGGCCTCGGCGCAGTGCGGACAGGGCACGTCGTTCTCCTTCGCGTCGCGACCAACGCCCCTACGCTACCAGAGTACGACCTCCCCCACCAGCCCTCGCCTGAATCCTGACACATCCGAGGTGTCCAGCACGATGATGTCGTACTCGTCCTCCAGGGGCTCCAGGATGCCTCGCAGCACGCCGACCTGGGTGGCCTTCATGCCGCCCTCGGTCATGGCGAGGTCGGGGTGGGAGGGGAGCAGGGGGAGGCCGAAGCTGGTCGTCATGATCACTTCCTGGGGCGTGGTGTCGATCGTGGTGAAGAGGTGGTTGATGTTCTTGGGCAGGGTCGTCGGGTCGATGCCGACGGCGAGCGTGGCATTGGCCTGCGGGTCGAGATCGACGAGGAGGACCCGCTTGCCCATGAGATGCAGGGCGGTGGCCAGGTTGACGGCGGTGGTCGTCTTGCCGCTGCCACCCTTCCTGAGCGTGATGGCGATCTTGCGAGCCATAAGGGTGCGGCTCCTTCCGGGAGTGGGTATGCCCACAAATAGTTTTGTGGACTTGCGTACAAGTGGGGTGTACATACGGTAGTGTTCGCTGTCAAGGTTAGGGTCGTCCTAACCCCGCATAACTCAGCAGCGTAGCCGGTAGATCGGCGAGCGCGATACTTGTCAGAAAAGTGGTAATAAAGAGTGTTGCGGCTACTGCGGCTGCGTTGCGCGTCATGGTGGATGAGTACGCGGCATCGGTCACCTCCTCCTGACGGACCATATCTTCAGGTGTCCGTGTAGCGGAGGCAACCCCAGCCACCGATAGTGGCACAACCTTTGCAATACCGCAACGGTGGCGTAGAAAAGCAACAAGGGTTCCCCGCTGCCCGATCGGCGACAGCAGCACTGTGGAGCGTGTCGCGGTCCGCCGGACAATGCTTCGCGCGGTGGGTGGCTGACAGATGAGGGGATGGAGCATGGGCCAGCACGACCGCACCGTGCTTCCGAGCCCACCGGAACTGTATCGCTTCCTGCGCTGGGCGCTCTTCCGGTTGCGCTGGGCGAGTATTCTGCTGCTCCTGTTACTCACGTTCATGCAGCCCACGCTCGGTCGCGGGGGGCTCGCCACCTGGGTCCTCGTTCTGCTATTCGGCGGCTATAATCTGCTCGTCGAACTGCTCCGCAGCCTCGTGCCCCGGCTGCGCTCCTACACCGTCGTGGCACTCCTCGACCTGCCGATCGCCGGGCTGCTCTACGGCCTCGGTGCCGAACCCGGCGGGCCGCTCTTCCTGCTCCTCTTCCTGGCCGCCGATTGCGCCGCCGTAAGCCTGCCGTTGCGCGCCGCCGTCCTCTACACGGGTGCCGTGGCGGCCATCGCCGTGATCATCGACGTGGTGCTCCTGATGTGGACGCCGGTAGCGGCAGATATCCGCCTCCTGGTCGTTCGCCTGACCATGCTCGGCCTGGTCACGGTCGGTATGGCCATCCTGACCCGGCGGCTGACGATGGAGCAGGAAGCGGCGCGCGCGGTCCGAGACGTCAACGAGCACCTCCTCATCACCAGTTTGCGGGAGCAAGAGAGCGCCCGGGCAGATCGTCTGGAGGCCGAGCGACTGGAGGTGCTCGATCGGTTGCGAGGCGACTTCATCGCGACCGTCTCCCACGACCTCCGCACTCCGCTCACCGCCGCCCGCGCTGGCCTCGCCATGCTCGAGATGCGCATGGCTGAACAGCTGGGGAGCGACGACCGGGAACTGCTGGACACCAGCCGACGCAACGTCGAATACCTCCATATCCTGATCGGCGACTTGCTCACCTTCAACCAACTCGAGGCGGGAGTCTTGCGCCTCGAGCGCGAACCCCTCGATCTGCGCGCGGTCGTCGCGACGGCGATGCGAGTCGTGTATCCGCTCATGCAGGAAAAGGGGCAGGTGCTGGAGCTCGATCTCGCCGCGCCGCTGCCATACGAGGGCGACGCGCGGCGGCTGGAGCAGGTGCTCGTCAACCTGCTGGCGAACGCGCATCGGCATACACCAGGCGGCACCCGCATCCTGATGGCGGGTCGGGTCGCTGGGGGCGAGGTGCGCCTCGCGGTGAGCGACGACGGCGGCGGCATCCCGGTCGAGGAGCAGGAGGCGATCTTCCGGCGCTTCCACCGCCTCGACGCCATCGGGGACGGGTCCGGTCTGGGGTTGGCGATCGCGCGGCGCATCATCGAACTGCACGGCGGGCGCTTGTGGGTGGAGAGCGCGCCGGGCCAGGGGGCGCACTTCCACATCGCCCTGCCGTACCAACGGGAGGAGACGTGACATGCCCATGAAGGTACTGATCGCCGATGACGCGCCCGACATCGCCAAGATGGTCGCCTTCGGGGCGCGCATGGCCTGCCCCGGCTGCCGCGTGACGATCGCTGGGGATGGCGCAGAGGCGCTCAAACGCTTCGACGAGGAGGGGGCCGACCTCGTGATCCTGGATGTGTCGATGCCGCCCCCCAACGGCTTCGAGGTCTGTCGCCACATCCGGGAGACCTCCCAGGTCCCGATCCTCATGCTCACCGTCCGCGAGGACATCGTCGATAAGGTCCGCGCGTTCGACTCCGGGGCCGATGATTAGAGTTGCGTCGCAATAAGGTTGGGGCGCGTATACTGTCCCGAGCGGCGTGACGGCGGCGGTGGGAGTGGTGGCATGATCGGGCGGGCGGTGTGGT
>JAABUH010001788.1_pt1 | contig 22367 bp, 22 predicted proteins | sample 5559121 | NCBI WGS metagenome assembly JAABUH01 (sample SAMN10711871, study PRJNA513364) | rock metagenome | isolation source: Antarctica rocks | place: Antarctica: Victoria Land, Battleship Promontory nord | collected 2015-12-28
CTTTCCGCATAGCTTTTGCCCTTCCTACCGCCGGTTCTTCGAAGGGCTTCCTCGTCATCTTGTGTAGGCGCAGCGTCGTTATCCTCATCGTAGTCGGCCTTTTCTTCAATCTCTTCATCCGCCGTAGCAGTCTCTGGTAAAAGTACAAGCTTCTCGCTTACTTTCGTACTTCGTGCGTGCATGTGTTGTGGAACCAAACGACCTGCAAGCTTGGGATCTGCCGGCCTACCTGAGCCAGTGCGTACGGCGTGCGGCCGAGCGTTGGGTTGACGCTGCTGCATTGAGGGGATGTCGGAAGCATACTGGAGTACGCTGTCAACGGTGATAAAGCGCGAATTTTGCCGAAGGAAAGGGGGAGTAGGTCGACTCGGAGGGGGCCGTTGCTCACGCGCGTCGGTCACCTAGAAAAATTAGTATAGATGAATATTAAGCTCACATGCATCAGATGCATAGCATGTAAGGACCTACTAGAACGGTGGGACCTCGCTTTCCAGCTGCTGTAGGTACTGGAGCCATGGCAGAATAGACTAAAATAAACTCATAAGGTTCATCTGCGGAGTCTATATAATAGACCCGGCGGTCTTGCTTTGAATTGAGGCGAAACAATCTCCATTGAAGCAGGTCAAATCTTTGGAGGTCTCAAGCTCTCGCTAGCTCGGTAGGTCCGCGTCACGTGATTGAACCCCTTAACCCCTACCACGCCCGATAATCTGAAGACTTGTTGACATGCTTACAACTCTTTTGCTAAAAAGTTTTGGGAACTCATTATCACAGAGCAAGGAAGTCACGGTATTCGAAGAGATAGGATTAATTTTGCAACCAACCGTTTAATTCAAATGGTTCGCGAAGACTTCACAGTTGAGAGGTAAATATACACTATAACATCTGAAACTATTCTCAGTTCAAGGTGCCAAATACCTACACATGCAGGTGCTATTGATGCACAACTCCGTTGTCAAAACCTGGAGTCCAGCGTCACAAGCATCACTATTGATACTGTCAAAACCATCTCAAACTTCAATTCTATCAGGTTTTCCCTATTTCCACATATGTGAATGGTTTCGACCAGAGGAAGTTTAAACAAAACCGAGACCCAAGACGGCTTTCACAATGTCAACAGTGACACGCGTATCGCCAAAGTCATGACATGACATCACAAATGTGCAGGCCAGCGACGAGTTCCACCTGTACGTGGTACTGGCTATGTACGACCCTTCTGTCTTACATAGTTTCAGGAGAGCCTAGAGATCTCAACCCCAAACGATTCGACTACTACAGTACATACTCTGACAAGCGCACGAGCCTCTGAGCGATTGAGCTCTGCGCTTTCAAAAATCAGACAACATCGATTCAGACCGAGAATTACTTTCTCTGCCACGCGTTGATGCTCTCACCCGAGTAGTCAGCTTCTACACACGATAACGCGAAGCCCATGCTCTGGCAAGGTTTCCGCATGGCGCTTGATCCGCCTGCGTTGAGGCATAGCTCTTCACCGCCCCCCAGTTAACGGTCTGACTGGAAAGTATCCAAATTCAAGGCTACGCAGGAGGCGGATTCTTGGTGATCGTCTCAACGTCGTTTTACGCAGACTTCTGATTTACTAAGGTGTCTTTATAGCAACGACTAGGAAATATTAAATTCGCTAAATTGTATTAATAGGTAATTTTCATATTTTAATCGCCAGTGTGCTGCTCTTTGCTATATACTACGCGCGGTGGATCCATCCAAGGTATCTGTTCCCGGGCTAGCACGCTACAAGCACATATGACCGCGAAGTACAGATCCACCTTGCGTTTGTCGGGTAATTACGAACCTTTCCTCTGACTTTCCAACGTTAGCTTCTCGCCGTCCCAATCTTCCAAGTGGACGCCAACCTGTCCTGCTTCTTCGAGCCTGACTCTCCTCCCCTCCCCCGACCACCCCCATCACCCGTCTTTTCCACATCCTTTTGCTCCTTCTCTTCACGTACCCCTTCCTTCCTCCAATCTCCCACCCCACTCCACCCGATCCAACCCTCATGAAAAGGTCCCCTAGCCAAGCACACCAAAATGGCCGCCCCGATAAACCCCACGCTCGCGCTCCCACTCCGCACCCAACCGCCTTGCGCGAAAAGCCGGTTCCCCACTGCCGTCCCCGTCAGTTGCCCGGAGAAGACGAAAACCATATACACGGTGTTCAAACGATTGCGCGCATTGGGCACGAGCGCGTAGATGGCGGCCCGGTTCGCGATCTGCGATGTTTGCAGGCCGATATCGATGGCGAAAGCCTGAATGATAGGGCCGGCAACGGTGAAGGTGCCGGTGTAGGTCCCAATCACCACGCCGACTAGGCACATGACCTCGCCCAGGAGAGTGGAGAAGAGCGGTACGAAGCGCGACATGATTGCCTTGCTGTAAGGCGGGCCGAGGGTCATTGCAGCCAGCCCGATAAGCGCAAAGAGCCCAATGACGAGCGAATTGTAGCCGTAGGGCGGGGAGGCGAGGAGGAATGTAAGCGTCGTCCAGTAGGAGGTGAAGGTGCTAGAGATGAGAAAGCCCACGAGGCAGGCTTGGACAAGGACGGGGTACTCGGTAAGCATCAGCGCCATGTCGGCAAGCATGGCGAGGTAATTCTGCCCGAAGCCATCGTTCTTGACCGGGTAGTCGGGCATGAAAGCCCAGAGGAGGATGACGATCAGGTATTGGATTGCCAGTGCTATCCAGTACACCACTCGCCACGACGTGTATTCGGTCACTATCCCAGACAGGAGGCGTGCGATTAGCATACCGCCAAGGTTCCCGGAGACAACGAGAGAGAGTGCGTGCGCGCGCGCGGCGGGCGGTGCGATGTCCCCGACCAAGGGGAGGATTAGCTGGGGGGTTACTGTTGTTACAGAGGTGATGAAAGAGAGGGCAGCGAAGGCGGGAAAGGAGGTGGTGAGGCAGAGTCCCAGCCACTGGGAGGGTTTTCAGTAAGAGGGAGTCAGAGGGGAGGCAGGACGGACCATGGTAGCTGTGATGCACGTCAGAGTCAGGACAAAAGCGCGACGTCTGAAGATGTCGCCGAGGGGACAGAGTAAGATGAGGCCAGTTGCGTAGCCGGCTTGCATGACGGTTGGGATTATCGAGGCTTTTTCGTTGGTGACGTGGAAGTCTGCGGCGAGAATGTTAAGGATCGGGTGATTGTAGTACAGGTTTGCGACTGAGAATGCAGCTGCCTGTGGAGTGGAAGTCAGTAAGGAGAGATTAATGGTTCTTTACAGCGTTTCATTTCAATCTTCTAGTCGTGCATTCAGTCGTTTTAATTTTCTCGCGATGCATTGTGGTTCGGGAAGTTTGATACAAGATTCTTGAAGATGAGATGCTATGAGATGGACACTGCCAATTCAGAAGAAGGAGAAGCAGGGAATAGCGACGTACGAAAGAAAACAATAGATTCAAGCCCAGACTAAATTTGGGCGGATTCTCCACATTCCATCGACAGATCGGAGGCGTCCATGATATGACAGCCCAGCACCTCTTTACGAAGTTGTTCTCCCGGACCTTTTGGAATCGTATTTCATCATCGTCCATCCAAACACTCTTCGGGTCAGAGTCATGATTGCGAGGGGCTCCGGCCATGCCCGTTTGCTGCGCGGGCGGTTTCTCGCTCCCAGGACTCCGAGTCAAGGGCTGCTCTGTTTCTTTACTTGCAGTGCTCATGCACGACTTCGCGCCTTTGCGAGCCTTGTCTGTGAGAGTGGCAGCTTGGGATTTTTCTGGTGTTATAGCAACTGCGACTTGCTCGTCCTCGAAGCCTGTCATAGCTGGTTTGTTGAACTGCGCGACTTGATGGCCGGGGAGATGATCGGATTCGCGGCGTATGAACGCTCAATTGTTTATGATGATTTGACCGGTCTTGTGATATTGGCTCAAGTTCCACCGAATAACATTCCAGCCGGCAGGGAGCAACATTTCCTGACCGGCTTTCTTTGCGGTTTCACCATATTATAGCACATATTTTCGTATTAAGCCAGGTGGGGCAAGTATGATAATGTTCAGGTAAAAGATGGTAGGGCATTAATGTGATGCAGTGTCGGCCGACGAGCGCGAGATCTGCAGGACGCCATCTGAATGAGGAAACCGGCGCTTGATATCATATAGAAGATATATAAGCACCGAGTCTGAAATTCGGTTTCGGTGCATTCAATTTTATCAGAAACTCTATGATTATTAACCTAATAATTTTAGAAGTGCGACTTGACGTCGGCGTTAGCCACAAGGACGATGGGCCTGGCCCTAGGTCTCTATACTCAGTCATTTATAGAAAATACGATGTATATACTACTCGAAAGGGAAGGTGGAGTTTTTACGCCAAGAGATTAATCCTCCACGTAGCTTGTAGGAATCGTCGATTGCGTCATCCAGAATCCTAGGCTGGTCTTAGCTGAGCAATGCCTTGACTCGAGTTCAATGCTCATTAGGTCCCATTCCACCAAGAAACAACCAGCTAGCGTTTGTAATCCTACATCGTCTAGCTAGCCAGCGGTAGCAGAAATACGGACATGAGTAGGCAGAGCCTCCGCGGAGCTGCCTGGAAGCTTCACCGGCTTCTCACCAAGCTGCGGCACTTTCTCCTCAACATCGTTCTCAATATGACCATTAGCACCATTCACGCCGTTTGTTGCCGCAGATTCCGTATGAACATTGACACCGTTCACCGCATTCGCAGTCCCCGTACCATTCTGCATCCTAGTCTCTCTCAACGGAACCTTCTCCCAAGCCTCAGGATATCCGGCCCCACGAATAAAGTCAAAATGCTTCGTCCATTCCATCGGTTGCTTACTTCCCGAGTCGATCGCTGCAATTGCGGCAGGTAAGAACATGCCCTGCTTCACCTTGAACTCCGGTAAATGGTTGTACGGCTTTGAGACGTTCTCGGCATGTCGCAGGACGCGAATGACTTTGCACATGTGTCCATCATCTTCGTGGTAGCAAGCGCGGTCGAAAACCGTTGGCCAAGTTTGGTTGGGAAGGCGAGACGGATGGGAGAGTAGCCAGTCGAAGTTTGGTTCGGGCGCTCCCATGCCTGCGTAGGTCATTAAGAAGCAGCGGCCTGTATATTCAAGGAGGCGACATTTTTGGGCTGTGGTGAAACTGGGCTCGCTGCTGAAGATTGTGGCGTTTATACTTGAGGTGATTGTGTGCAGGAGGAAGAAATCGAATTTGCATTCGTGCGGCGGACGCTGTGCGCCGGCTGTGAGGTACACTGATTGAATTCATTAGCTGGACAAGTAGATAAGGATTGCTCTAGACGTATGGTAAACTCACCGGCTGTGTTGATGAGCTCGGCTGTAGCTTTCACGAGATCAGGCGGAGCGACACGGTATCTTGCAGCAAGGGTAACCAGTTCTGCCTTGGCGTTCTTCAAGACACCGTCTCTGGCAATTTCAATGTCCATAGCCCATCTACCGGAGTTGCCTCGCGTCTGACGGTGGAAGTAGACGCTCGAACAGTTGCGAATATTCGTGTTCAGCCTCTCCATATCAACCAGTGCGCTTAGAGGTAGAGCTGACTCTTCGGCTTTGATGGCTTTGGATTCGGCGAGGAGGAGGTATTCGTGATACCACATATCGTGATGAACTGCAGATTGCGCCAATCCCTCTGCCAGAACGAGGGGTTGCTTGAACTCCAGGCCCAACCCAAGGTGGATCAGACCATGGACGTAGCCTTCCGCTAGTCAGCAGGGTGGAACAGTCTGAAGTCTGCACGATTGGCTAACCATGATAGATTCGACAAAGCATATCATCAGCAACTTCATCACCGCCGATGAGATATTTCTGCAGAACCGCCTCATAGCCTTTCTCGCTGATCTCTTTTAGAAAGAAACGCTCGTAGTTGCGAAAATTCTCCTCACGGCCCAGACATCGTTTGAAGACATGAGGAAGGCCTAGATCCTCGACTAGGCTGGCTTGAATAACCATTGATTGACGCTGATATTGGCCATTACGCTCTTGATGGAGGCGAATAATTTCGGGCTTGGCACCAAGTGCCCATAGAGTCAGAGTATGATGTACGATGTGGTTGTGCAGGTATACCTGATTCTCAAAATTAGTGATGAAGGGCTTGGATAGCTGACTCGGCTGCGGATGCGTACGCCTTTGTCATCTTCTGTTGTAGTGAAAATATGATATCTTGCATTATTCTCGTCGAGAAGAGTGGTAGTCTCACGAGCGCTCTCTTGGGTCAAGTTGTCTACGTGTACGAGACCAGGCGTCTCAACGGGGTCGATCCGAAAGCCTGATATCTTAAGCATCTTGCCCTCGCCGTTCTTTTGTAATTGTAATCAAGGACAGAATAGATTGGCGTGCCAGAATGCCTTGAGTATTCCATTTGAGAGAAATAGCTCTGTTATCTGGTTGCAATTATTCGTTATGCCTCATGACCTCCATCCTCCGGTGGGTATACGCGTACCGCTGCTATGTGTGGTAGATAAATGCTTCCGTTTCGAAATATTTACCGAATTCGTCAAAAGATTGCGCCAATACATTATCCCCGGCGATGGAACGAGCCAACTCATTTTCATTCATGTAACGTAGATTAAGATGGTTGAATCGTCGACAAAATGCATTGTGTGCACTACACTTCGGAGGATAAAGTACGGAGGTACAGAAATATACTCACCGGAACTGACAGGTCGAGGAGTAGCGTCATGCACATCGCTCCGAATTATAATCTCCACGAAACACGAACACCTGATTGATGTGTTCTGTCTCATCCATAACTTTATGACAGACAAGTCGATACGAATGAGCCTTCTGAGCAAAATTTGGCGATTGCCCTAACCCTAGCTCATCTGCTTATTCGGGCTTAGCGCCTATCAGAGACGAACTTCGCGAAACGACCCCCAATCCCCCATTGCCTGCTGGAATCAATCAAATCCCTCAAGATTGAACGTCCCTCTTAGCGGGTGGCGCAGATCAGTGCAAGATACCCTTAGCATTTCTCTCTCTTCAGTATAAAAGATTCCTCCAGCTCAGATTGAACAAAGAGTGTCTAAGCTGCAAGCTCCAAGACCACCACCTGTTCGAGCTGCCGACGTTATTGTCGCTGTACTCTGGCCCGTCAAGTCCGTCTTGTGGAACGCCATCAAGCTCCAAAACCGTCGCGCATTTCTGGAAAACGTCGAATCTACGAATTGATTACACGATTGATCAGCGCTTGGATTGCTTGATGGTGGGCAAATGCGACGGTAATGGTTCTAACGTACCCGTAGTCGTGCGCATTACGCTCCGCAAATGATTTTGGGACAGCTATGAGATTCATCAATTTTGTCTCGTTACTCACGTCTTGTAGTTGGAGGGCACACTAACCAGAGCCTGGTGGATCTGCGTATTTGAGAAGCTCCTGCTGGACCTCGAGTTCCTTGTTGACCCTAACTTTTGACAATATTTGCACCCTTGAAGCTCTTTTTCTCCGCACTATTTGGAACAATTCTACTCGTTTAGGAACGTCATTTGCGCTCTCTATGCCATTCAGCAGGTAGCCAAGCGCGCCTGCATCTTCGATAGCTTGGTTCGAGCCCTGGCCGCCAAATGGGAGCATCTGTAACAGATCGTGTCAGCACGGGGGCATAGACATGTTTCCAGCTGGGATTCGCAAGAGCTGCAGAGCAGGTTGCACCTACAGGATGAGCAGCATCGCCAATAAGAAGGACCTTGCCACAAGACCAGTTCGAGAGGGGCTCGTGTATAGACAGAGGCCAGCGCGATACGTCCGTGGCTTTGCTATTCCAGATTATTAAGAACAGAAGCGGTTTGACCAGGGAAGCACCCCAAGGAAAGGCTTACTGTATTATTCGCGTGACGTTTGGATGGAAATGGCTGAACTCTCTCAACATAGAATCCTTATAGTCTGAATTCCCCGTCAAGGGATGTCAGCGAGCCTGTTTCTCGAGCAAGCAGAACCTCGAACATCGAAAGAAAACTTACTCAATTTCTCATCATCATCATCGGGATGAGACGGATGGACGCCAACAAAATTCTGCACTTCCCCACTTCTGTCATTAGCATCCGAAACGTCCATACCCGAAAATACAAAAGGAGAATTTCCCATGAAACTCACTCTTGACAATCATACCAAACCATATGCCTCTCCCTCTCCATCTCCCTCGTATCTGCCAAAATGGTCGGTCCCATACACTTCCACTTCAAGAAGTCCCTCAATTCCGCGTCCCCCTTTAACTCCTCCGTTGGAATCAGAAATCGAAACGCGCTTAACCCCGTCGTTTCCGCTTTCGTTGTTCCATCCTTCCCAACCACTGCATCCCTCAGCAACGAATGCACCCCATCCGCCGCAACAACTAGATCTGCCTCGTGCACCTCCCCATCCGCCAGCTCAACACTCCCCGCCATTACATCGACACTTACAACCCGGGCGTTAAGTCGCAGCTTCACGCTTCCTTCCTTACCACTCACAACCTCCCCCCCCTCATCCTCCGTCCCCGCCAGCTGCAAAAGCTCCTTATGCAAATCCACCCGATGCACACTCATTAGCGGCGCACCGAAACGCTCTTCCGCTCCTAATAGATCCAAGCTTCCGATGTTGGCGAGCGTGCTTCCGTCGAGAGTATCCCAGGCTGTGATTTTGCGGCCGCGGGCACGAGAGAAGGAAAAGCCCAAGCGAGAGAGCACGCGGGTGCCGTTCGAGGAGAGAACGAGCGCCGCACCTGTTTCGATGGAGAAGCGGGATTTCTCGAAGATCTGGTAAAAAGGGGTTAGTTCGTTGTAATCTGGACCGGTTCGCGGGAGGATTGGTAGCCAAGCTGTGAGCCAGGCTGGGGGAGAGGAGCTGAGAACGAAGGTAGAAGGCCGCTCACTGTTACTGAATGTCCAGCCTGCCGTAGCGCAACAGCTGCGCACAGCCCTCCTATGCCAGCGCCTACGACAATAATATTCAGACCCATACTACTTATTTCTTCCCCCTCGGTTCACCCTTCTGCTTTTCAACGGTTCGATTGGAGATTATACAATGTTATAACGTGAAAAGCCGGGACAAGAAAACCCACTATGCTTCTGCTTTTATTTCACTAAGCGGCGTCCCTGCAAAGATCAGACGACTTGGTTTGTCGCAAAGAGGGAATGAGTATGATCTCTTGGTTTGCTTCTCTCTTCTTCAACCCAACAGATCGTACTTATCAATCCACAAGTCAAGTCCCATGCCACCCAAACAATGAGACCAATACGTCTAGGGCGGAAACCTAGTGTCTGGTATCAAGGGTCGCGCTTGTCGCAAAAGCCTATCTATCTGAACGTACCTGTGTCCCGGCGCATTTATCTATACGGCGGATTTTCCTCGGCGGGGGTGCTTGGAAATATTGGTAGCTAGACGGGGGCCCCAACTTCGAACATGCATGATGCAACGATGGGTGGATGTTCGTGGTGGTGAGGGCGAACCCCTTTGGCTCCCCAAACCCTGTATCGCCGGTAAACATAACCCTTCAACTCGTTTCCCGTTTCCCGTTTCAGGGCAAGTCAGACCGCTCATAAAGGGACTCGCAGTCGCTTCATAAATTGACCAAATTCACGTACAGATGGGACCAAATGCGAGATGACGTATTTCTCGGTAGATACATGAGGACCGGGAGTTCTTGGGATCTCAGCGACCATCTTGCCCCAGACTTTCTTTTCTGAATTAGCATATGGAGATGCATTCAAAAGATGAAATAGAATCATCACGCAGTCATCGCGAAGAATTCATCGCTGGTAGTCTCGTACTCTCCGGCTGTGATCAGTAAATTTCTTTCCTTGTGTCTATATAGAGCGAGAAAGAGAAACTCAAATATACAAGACGAGAACCTTATAGTCTATAATAGGACGATTTGCCCAAGGCCTCTCTCCTTTTTCTGACAGTGGATCTATCACGCGTTCCTTGTAAATTGCCGCCCGATATTCATTGACATTTAGGTCTTGCCCAGCACGATGGGATGGTCAACAGTGCGATGCTGTGTCTTCTTTCGACCTGATGGCGCTCCCGATTTCTTGCACTGTATCTTCCAGACTCTCCAGCAAGGGCTGGATGCATTCCACGTCGATTTCTGAGTTCGCGAAGAATGACCCTCCTTTTTTCGATGCGCCAATTCCCCCTCCTTCGATGTTACTGCTACTGCTGTTCCTGGTGCTGTTATTTTGGTGGTCGTTGTTGCTGTTATCACCCCTGATATTCCGCGCGCTCCATAACGTCGATCCAACCCCTCCACCACCTCTGCTCAAAGATTGCGATCGTTTCGACTGGTTTAGCTTATCCTTCAAAGAGAGCAATGCGGATCTAACCTTGCCCAATGCGTGCACGATTAGCAGCCCTGCTATATGTCTCTGCTCCTCGCCAGTCGCTTCATAGCTTCCCAGCATAACCTTCCCTAAACCCATCGCCGGATGCTGTAGACAATGCTGCGGCTGCTGGTACTCGTCAGGGGACAAATAGCCGGACGATACACTCGAGAGGGAGACAGGGCCGAAGTATAAGCGCTGCAAACGCCGGAGTACGGAGCGGATGGTCACAACTGATAGTAGAAGGACGGCCTGGTCGTTATCGAGGGGGCAGACACGGCAGTGGATGAAATTTTGCCACGGTGCGAGAGCTTGTTGCACGCCGATTAGGGCTACGTCGACGGTTGATGCGGCGTTTTGGCCTCGTTCGAGTTTCTTAAGGCGATGAAGAAGGGAGGTATGCTGTTCCAGGCAGTTGCAGGTACTGTCTTGTGGCTGGTTTTGCTGTTGCCCTGGTGTTTGTTGTCGAATGTCTGTAAAGGCGTTGGACGAGGATGACAAAAGAGTGGGTGGCGGGAAGATCTCTTGCGCGGTGGAGAGTAATTCGTCATTGGTCGCCGTCGTTGGGCGTATTCGGATCGCTGAGGCAGGGGGCCTGCTAGAGATGTTCGCACTGTCTCCCAGGCTGGCAGTAGCTGGTGAGGGGTTGTAATTTGAGCGATCATCGAGCAGGAGTTGCTGCGCTTGGGTACGACTTGTTCGGAAGGGATTGTATATATTAGACGTGTCGTAAGTCGCGACGCCCTGTTTATTTTATAAGAATAGACATTAGCCAGGTCTTGATATCTTAGAGTAGGTCTAATACAAAGATCAGTCTTTACATTTTCTGTTATCTCCCTTTCCTCGAGATTCTCCTCCACGTTGAAATCCCATAGGTCCCATGGGAAATCGGGTTTAAAAGGACTAATCACATCGTTGGCAAAATCATTATCTGAAGCTGAAGCCGAATCCAGCAGCATGCCGTCATAGTTCGTAAGGCCTTTATCCATACGTGTAGGCGGATCCGAAGCCATAGAAAGATGCCGTTGACGGCGAACACGATGGTGGTTACTGGGCTCGACAGGTGACATGTTTCTGGTCGATGATGACTTGGCCTTGACTGCCCGGTGGTTGTCGCTCATCTGCTCGGAGGTTCGTTTGTTCTTCACCCCTTTGGGTCTGCCTGATTTATTCGAAGCGCTGTAAATGCATGGCTCTCCTGACGTTCCACAACTAGCACATGGCACAGTGCCAGAGCACTTCATTTTGGACTGATGACACCTATCGCACGCGGTTCGCAGCTTCACGTTCCGCTGCGGAGGCAGCTCCGTATGATCACTGTGATCAGGACCGTGGAATTCTCGACCCGAAGACCACATGTTGAATGGGATTCCGATGGCTCAAGGGCCTGGAGGTTGGTAGAGCGGGGACGACGGAAACGATGAGCTTAAAGGATACCCGTCAATCCAACAGATGGGCATTAGAATTGCATGTCTGGCTGTAGGGAGCACCAGTGCACCACCTCAGTCCCGGTGACTCGCTTAATTGATGCAGATTGAATTATCGGCCCCCACTGCCCACGCGCCAGGCGCATTAGAGCACTTGGGTAGGACAAGATTCTGGTGGAGGTTCTCGTTTGTAGTCCCAGTCATTCCATAGAGCGCTGTAGTCTAGGGTAATTCCTTGTACTACTTGACCACGCGGTCGGCAAGAGGTTACTCCTAGGGATAGTACAAGTCCTGCCCTGGCGCTCAATTTCCACGTGTGATGCCGCAATGCGATCAATTTTGGCTCCCACTCGTCAGGCCGATCGATGAGCCGACGTACGATTGCAGGTCGCCCTTCGGCCTCCGGTCCACGTTTTGTTCACTTCTCGGTTTATCCCGATGGCTTTTTGGGGTCCAACGCATCATCCCGTAGATGAGACAATAGCATTTCCATCCGATCCATCGTCCAAGGGGATAGATAGGTGCTGTGTAGAAAGCCGTCTATTTCTACCAATAGAGCGACGAGGGACTCCTCAATGGGGGGAGACTGATTAGATCCCGTTACAGCCCTTCAGTCCGAGAGTAGTGTGCTCGGTGATGGCAGATGAAGGTCGGTGTTGGGCAGGACTTGTACTCAGATACGAGGTTATCTTAGTGTTTTAGTGAGTGACCACTTAAGCGAGACCTTAGTGCTGTCCTGGGAACGCTACAAGGTTCTGCACGGTAAAACCCGCTGCAGTATCCTCAACGACAACACGTTACACGAGAATCAAGCGAATTCGAGACTTAAGGAACATCCCGTTTGGGCCCCCAAATGTAGCCCAGGATTACTCGTTGAGTGCTGCTTCTTATCCCTCTACTGTATCACACGTGCAACTGGCAAAAATGCATCCTTGGAAACGCTACACGTCTACCGAGTTCAACCGCATAGTCAAGTGATGAGAGGCACTACCCTAAGTCTACTACATAGGTGTTAGGTCTCCGTCCGCCAGTCGCCAAGACACCTAAGCAGCGGCTATAGTCGGAGTACATTACTCTTCAGTCACCAAAGAATGCATCCTCGTTCGGACGTATCAAAACCAAACTAATACCTCTTGCGTACTGCTGGCTCAAAGCCACTCTACGTCTATCAATACTCGTGGCTTCGTTGTTACGAGTTCACGATAACCCACGAGGCGCTTGTTTAAACTTTGGCAGAGCCAAACGACGTGGCAATGATCATGCGAGCGACGCCGATTACAATTCCTCCGGCAATCATGACCACTGCACTGAAGATCTGCACGCCAAGGTAGGATCCATTGGTCCTGCTCAAAATGGCGCCTTGAATAGGAAGACCAGTGAGTGCACTACCCAACGATTAGTGCCTCCATGTCGTTTGATAATGGAAGCTTTGGGAGACACTTACGCAATCGCTATAACGGACTGGAACGTTCCGAAGCGCTGCCCTAGAGTTTCCAAGCTTCCTGACTTGGCAGCGCAAGGCATCATCAAGCTGATATATGCACCGCTGCAAAGTCCATATGCCACAGCAAAGACGATGATACCCGTGTGGGAGGCATGATAATTGAACGGAATCCAGAGACACAACACACAGATGCCTGTCAAGATGGAAACTACTGTCATCACGTTGAAATAGCCAAGTTTATCTGCGACAGCGCCGGGTATGATGCGGCCAGGAATAGAGCCGGCACTTTCGTTGATGGTTAACATCAAACACATTCTGCATGCACCGACGTAATGGATGCTCACTTGATGATAGCAATGAGGTAGATTGCAAGCGTGGGCGAGAACCCATACTTCACCCCGAACGTCGAAATATAATCGAAAGGTGCCCAAAGACCCCACCTGCGAGGAAGTCAGAACAGACTGTAAAGCAATGCGGTCTCATCATGGACGTACATAACAAGGAAGGCTCCAAGCGTGTAGAGACCAAAAGCCTTGTCGGTAAGCAGGCGGAAATCGAACCATTTCAAGTCCTTATTCCATTTTTTGTGCGATAGTCGAGACTTAACGAGGACACACGCGCCGGCAAGAAGAATCCCTATGAATAGAGCGGTGTAACGCATGGCGCCGGCAAAGCCCACGTCTTCGATTGTCCGGAGAACGAAGAACGGGAACAAAACACCTCCTGTAACTATCATTCAGTTCTGATGCTGGGTGTTTTCAGCTCTAATTGGGAGACCGCCTACCGAGACTACTCCCGCATGTCACTATCCCCGTAGCCAGTCCACGCTGCTTCACAAACCATTGCCCGGCCACTACAAAACAGGTAGTGAATATACCGCCAGCGCCGAGGCCAAAGCCAAGCCCCTGCGACAGGAATATCTGATAGTACTCCGTACTGAGACTCAGCATGCACAGGGAGAAGACGCAGAGGATGCTGCAAGGGATGAGGACGGGTGTGGGGCCGTATGAGTCTGTGACACGACCAAAAATTGGACCGAGGATCCACATGAGCGAAAGTTGAACAGTGAAGATCCATGAGATATCTGAGGGGGTGTATGTGTTGAGGAAGGTCTCTTCGTAGGTGGATTGGAATACTCCTATGCTGTAAGTTCCCTTGTCGTCAGGAGATGCTCTGAGACGAGAGATAGATGTCCGAAGACGGAAAAAACCTACGCAGCAAGGAAACCAAAAGTACAGAAGAGGCCTATCGTAGATCCGACAACACAGAGCCAACCCGCTAACCCTCCTTCTGGAGGGATCTTTGCCGTCTCAGGTTGGTTGGTTGGTGGTGCAGAGGCTTCAGGTTTCTCGAAGACATTCTTTCTTTCTTGGGACGCTGTATCGGCTGAAACGTGACTTGAGGGAGGAGACATAGTGTTTGAGGCAATGGAGAAGGGTAGTGCGCTCTGACTCCGTGGTCAGTGTCAACGGACCGGAAGGTCGAGAAGGCGCAAGATCTTCAATCCAGTTATCTACGTGGCTTTACACTGGTGCCAGTGTGACGATGAGGGAACACGAAAAAGGACAGAATGGGTTTCGCAAAGCTCGACGTTGATCGAAGTGAGGGTCAAACGACGGTGCATTGTTCACACCTTTTCCGCCGTGTCCTGCTCATAACGGGGCTAACGTGACTTCCGCAGCAGCGTCATTTCGCCCGAAGATGACAAGGCAGATATTTGCCTCGGTGCTTTCCAGACAGTCACCCGTGATTGGTCGTTCTTTGTTTTTGAATCAGAAATCGTAGAATTCCGGACGCTGGACGAACGACATACTCAGACTTAAACCGCAAGTATTTTAAGGGCACGAAAATAGCGCCCGACGCGTCGGATAGCTTAAGTCGTTAGAGTATGAGGTACCCTTAGCGCCCGACACGTCGGATAGCTTAAATTCATATCTTAGCGCCCGGCGACTTTCCTACAGCGGCGCTAGTAATATTAGCGATGCAGCTTCTTTGACCGCATACGAATTACGATGATACGGTGCCTTAACTGATGTCTGTCTTAAAGTACTGCATCGGAGGTAGGAGGCACGTGGCGAACGTGTCACGATTGTTCACGATCAAGCTGTTCTCGTCCTTGACGTCACACCCGATCCGCGATCTACTATCGCGCATCATCGATTTCGCCCTCATCCCCTTAGTCGCGGCCAACGATTGTCCCCGACCCTAATGGCTCTCACCACGCAAGACGTCTGATCCGTGCTTGGACATCTCCGCCGTCCGCACTCAATGGCCTCGAATACTACCTCGTCCTCTTCTTTCTCGTCGTCGCCCGCGACTACTACTGCTTCTGCTCCCCCACCATTGGCATGTCTCGGCTGCAAAACCCGCAAGAAGGGCTGCGACAAGAAGCTCCCGAGCTGCGGTCAGTGCTCTGGGTAAGTGGCTACATCTTCTAGCCAGGTATTTGGAACATACGGCAACCTCTACAGAGATAAAGTCGCAATCGAGAAGTCGAAGGGAATGGATGAACGGTCACGATCTTGAATCTATTGTAGAGACGTACTCGTGCTTGAATCTAGCAGATGGCGCATATGTTAAATCCCGACTGCCCACACCGTTGGCGCAGTCAAGGCGCAAGGGTTCTTTATCAGGTGTATTGATAGTCGAGAGCAGCTTCATTTTAGAATTCCTTGTCCCTGACCCCGCCCTAGAAATCTGCTAACGACTGTCGTTTCCCCACTAGCCGAGGGGTGATTTGCCACTATGTGGCGCCGACAGCAAGCAGGGAGGCGGCTGAATTCAACCAAAATGTCCCCGGTACGGGACTGATGCCGACTATTGACGATGAGGTCCCTCGCAGTCATCCCAGTATCAAGTCGTCACTGTTGCTCGGGGATGCCTTCTTGAATCATATACCGGCAGTGGTGAGCGCCCACAGCGTTATCCATCTCCAGGTCTGTCAAACGATATGGGCATTTGGAGATAGCGTCGACGATATCAGTGCCAGATACTTTCGAGGCATCCATCGATGGCTGCCTGTCATCTCGAGGTGTCGATTTCTCGACCGCCTTGTGGATTCTTGGTCACCCGCAACAGCGGACTTTTCACTCCTGCTTCTGACCATGTGCCTCATCACCAGCCAATCGGCACGGGATCCATATTTCTCCGCAGGTGACCAGGAGACTCTGTATTTGACGACAAAGATGCTGTTTGCACATGCCCAAGCTTGCGTTGCCATCTCGGTGGATTTGATACAAGCTGGTCTTTTGATTGCTACTTATGAATATGGACATGGTTTGACCGATGCTGCCTATATTTCGATTGGCACATGTGCACGAATGGCTGCCGTTGCCAATCTGCCAACTCCCCAAACCCATCAGGTTCCAAGCGATGATCAATCATGGTTCAAAAGGGAAGAGGAGAAGAACCTCTGGTGGGGGCTTCTGATATGTGAAAGGTAGTGATTCGATGGAATCGGTTGAGCTATCCTACACTAAAGTCTCCTAGATTCATCATGAGCGAAACGACTTTGGCTGACAGGCCTTTCGCTGTGCACTTTCCCAATGTTGACAGCGATCTGCCGCTTAACATCAATGTTTTAGAACAGACGTCCAGGGCCGATGCGAATTTGGCGCATCAGCCTGTCTCGGCTTTCGATTCTGTAACTGTGGATAGTTTCGGGAGAGAAGTCCAGGCAATATACCTTTACACCAAGACACTCGAGATTCTGCGTTGCAAAAATCCTATAAGTGCGCAATCAGAACTGTCACGGATGGATAAAGACCTCCAGAAATTCTTCAGGAACATCATTTTTCAATGTGGAACAACGTGGGGTCTGTACTGTGGCTCAATTGCCTTCGTAATCGGGTAAGCTTGAAAGCCTTTGTGTCCAGGAGGAGATTCTGATGATTTCAAGAGCCTTATTCTCGCTCCACGAGTACATTGTCAGTAATACCAATGATTCTGTAGAGCAAGAGACTCTACATAAGTCATCCAGAGCGGCGTTAGGTACGACTGTAAGGATGGTTGTCGATGTTGCGCGCTCGTTCAATAAGAACCATCCTATTCTCGACGTAGAAAGCTTGCCGCCTAGATGCTCGCACCTTCTTCGAGCAGCTCATCACTTATTTGTCACGTTTGATGATGTCTCATGCGTAGAAAGATGTGCTGATATCGACGAGATCATGAAGATGCTGAGATGCATAGCCGAGAGATGGGGGATTGCCAGTGCGTATCTCTCACATACAATCTGTACCGTGGCGGCTGCTCACAATCTGTTCTGCAGAACAGATGCTGGCAACTTTAGATAATCAATATGCGGTGCAGGCTGTGGTTGAGTAACCGTAGAGGCAAGTATTCGAAGGGCACTGGCCCAGCCAATTCATCTGGGATATCGACTTTGCCACTTTTAATTGCCCGTTCTTTGAGGAACCGACAAAGGGACAGGCTTCGACTACAAGCGTCCGGCAGTTCCTCATCGTTGGGCTCTTGCAGCATGCCTGGCCCGTGGTTTGTTCCTAACTTTGCTGAGCAGGCGGGCTGCAGTGCCGAGACCTGGATCCGTCAGCCAGACGTCGTAATCACGGACTCCACGCGAAACCTAAGCAATGCCCCTCTCTTTCCCACTTTGGAAGACGTGAAATTGAAGTAGCAGCAAGAACACGATAGCCGCGGGTCTACGCAGGTGCTCTGTGAGTACATAAAATCTACAAGACTTTGTCGGCAATGCAGAAGTTCGTCCAAATTTTTCCAAAGTAGCACATTAGTAGGTTTTCCAACACAGTGGACCAATATTTTCCGTACAAGTTACTGTAAGGTAGCTAGGTTTCTATGGATTGAGCTGATTCTACATTCTCCCCTCTGCGCCAACCTTCATAACTTCTCTGCCTTATCTCTCAGGTGTTCTCTCAATCAAATAGGCGACATTATTCATCTCGGTCTTTGTCTTATGTTGTCGTCGAGTACTGCATTTTCGGCACATTCCTACAAGTAATACTCACCGATGCATTTGCGAAATATCCCCTTTGCTTGAAAAATAGCCTCCACAAAAAATAGGCCGATCTTAGATCTTTGGATTACCGAGACGAGTAAAAACCATCTCAGAGTGCCGAACCCCCACATGGCAACTGTTTGTGTCAACATAATATCATCCCTCAGTGGATGTCCGGTGGAGGCGATTGCCCAAACAGGAATTGACTTATCACAACCTAGAGCCCCTCCTTGAGTAGCATCTAGGCGTCTTCTCTTCGATAAATGCGAGACCTGGTATCATTGCAGCGATCCCTATCATTGTTGCAGCAAACAAGTCTCACAAGCTAGCAATATCGCTAGAAATACCGTCCAGTCAACCTCTAATCTTACCTTCAAGAATGGGGAGTGAGTAAAGTACAATCTGAGGCTGGAACAATATGCCCCTCCCATCCCTTCTGGTGTTTGGCCCGCAGACAATCTGGCCAAATTCAGAATATTTGTCACAGTTACGAGAAGTGCTGCTTCTCGAGCCGCGTCTTGGAACTTTCGTTGAAGCTATCAAGAATCTAACAGATCTATGGATGGTGCTGGTGGAGAAAGACAAGCAATTAAGCCAATTGCAAGGGCTCAAAAGCATTGGTGTTTTGCGAAGATGGCTAAACGGCGAGGACTTGTCTTTGGCCCGTGGTGAGCAACCCAATACCTTGACCCTGCCAATGACAGTCATTGTCCACCTCGTCCAATATTTCTACTACTTTGATAACGACGTCAATTACCCCTCGCAGCCTAAGGTACTCCAGAACGTCGAGCAGGGAGGTATTCAAGGCTTCTGTGCTGGCTTTCTGACTGCGGTCGCTGTGGCGTGTTCACAGAACGAGGAGGAAGTCACCAATTTTGGTGCTGTCGCATTGCGTCAGGCGTTGTGTATTGGGGCCTACGTCGATCTCGACTCGGCGTTGAACCTTGATACGATCTGCTTAGCCGTTCGTTGGAGATCAAATACTGGTTACGATAGAGTCCGCGAGATCATCAAGGCGTATCTAGATACGTACATCAGTGTCATTGTGGACGAGACTGATGTTACAGTCACGGTGCCCAAGGCTTACGTCGCCGCCCTCTCCCAAGAGCTGTCCGAGGAGGGCATGTCTGTGATGTCTATTGGTCTTGAGGGCCGTTATCATTCATCCACCAACAATGATGCGACGGACCGCATCCTCGCGCTTTGCGCGTCACAATCTACTCTATCGTTCCCAGACGCACGTGCACTCCGAGCACCTGTCAGATCGAATTTTTCAACCAAGGTCATCACTGAAGGCTCTCTCAATCGGCATGCAATCCAATGCATTATGGACGATGTTTCGGATTGGCGCCGAACCATCTCAATAGCTTCTTCCGACATATCCCGTCTAAAGGACGCAATAGTCCTCAGCTTCGGGACTACTAGAGCAGTACCTTTACCCATTGTCAAACAGTTCGCCCTGCAGGTCGTTGAAGCCAAATCGTGGACTTTACTACCTCGCAGAGCTTTCGGTGACAAACTCGCTCCATCTATAGCCGAGATCGCTTCTCCCATAGCTAATAAGAACAGCCTTTACGGCGAAAATGCGATTGCTGTTGTGGGGATGGCGTGCAAGTTTCCCGGCGCAGACTCCCTCGATGATTTTTGGCGGCTTCTCACGGAAGGTACTTCCATGATGGAGGAGATGCCAGCGGAAAGATTCTCAACCAAAGGCCTCCGCAGAACTCCAGATGGCAAGTTCCGCTTTTTCGGCAACTTTGTTCGCGACATTATGGCATTCGATCATCGCTTCTTCAAAAGGTCGTCGCGTGAGGCTGCTTCTGTAAGTCCTATTCCAGATTGCTTGCCTCGATCATGTGTTACGATTGCAGTTGGATTTTGTATTGTGGGAGCGAAATTGCCCGTTCCATTGTATCTCTCTTGCTTGGATCCGTCTCGCTACCTGAAGTTCATGTGCTATCAGCAACGCTAACTTGGAAATTCACTCAGATGGATCCCCAGCAAAGGCTCATCTTGCAATGTGCTTACGAGGCTTTGGAATCCTCCGGTCATTTCGGCAAGCTATCAAACCCAGGTCCCAACGATGTTGGCTGTTTTATAGGCGTCTGCACAAACGACTACAATGACAACGTGGCTTGCCACAACCCGAACGCATACTCTAGCTTGGGGACGCTCCGAGCGTTCATCGCTGGGAAGATCAGCCACTACTTCGGCTGGTCTGGTCCATCTCTAACCTTCGATACTGCATGCTCGTCGTCTGCGGTCGCCATTCACGATGCATGCAGATCTCTCCAGGGAGGTACGTAATCTACACAATTATCTCTTCCCAATTCGTACTATGATTTGAGTTGCAACGCACGTTGTAGGAGGCTGTACACCCGTTTTGCCAGATCTTTGATTTTGCGCGGTGACTATAAATGAAAGTTGCTCAAAGAATTAATGCTGACTCGAGAATTAACCTAGGCGAATGCTCCCAGGCCGTTGCTGGAGGAATCAATCTTCTCACATCGCCATACTTCTACGAAAATCTCGTCTCTGCATCGTTCTTGAGTCCTACCGGCCAGACAAAGCCTTTCGATGCGAAAGCTGACGGCTACTGTAGAGGCGAGGGCGCGGGGCTTGTCGTCTTGAAGAAGCTTTCCTCTGCGATTGCTGATGGAGACAATGTCATGGGTGTGATTTCTGCTTCAGGGATCAATCAAAATAGTAATGCGGTCGGTATCACAGTGCCTCACTCCCCATCCCAGGCTGCGCTTTATACGAGAGTGACCTCGCTTGCCGGCGTGGATCCAAAATCAGTGTCGTACGTCGAGGCCCATGGGACCGGAACTCCGGTTGGAGACCCAAGAGTGAGTTCTCATCTCGCTCTGCAGAAGTGCCATCACTGACTCCGAGAAGGAAATTGCCAGTATTAGACAAGTTTTCGGGGGTGCCACGCGCGCCGGGCCATTATATGTCTCTTCGGTGAAGGGTAATATAGGTCACTTAGAGGCGGCATCAGGAATTGCAAGTCTTATTAAGACATTGCTCATGATCAAGAATAAAGTCATTCCCATACAAGCTTCTTTCGACTCTTTAAACCCAGCAATCCCAGCTTTGGAGCCAGATCGTCTAATCATCCCGATGAGGACCCAGGGATGGGACGCCAAAATCAAAGTTGCTTGTATCAACAATTACGGTGCCTCGGGAAGCAACGCTACAATGGTTGTATGCGAACCGCCTGCTGAGCTTTCACGTAACCACGGACAAATTGACAAGATATCAACGTTTGGAAAATATCCTATCTTTGTCTCTGCTAATTCAAGTGCGAGCCTGGCAGCTAATTGTGCTGCTCTAGAAGCACAATGCGCCAGGCTTTCATCTGAATTTGACTCGCAAGAGCTTCTTGCTAGCTTGGCTTACAACTTGGCAACTAAACAAAATCAAGCTCTCCCACACATTCTTGCAACCAGCGCTGCTAGCTTACCAGAATTCAATAGTTTGCTCGTTGCTGCTCGCAACAACTCTAGCAGTCAGGTCCTACAAGTCCCCTCGAAGCCTAAACCCGTCGTTCTCGTCTTTGGTGGCCAGGTCAACGACGCCGTTGGGTTGAGTAAGGAAATGTATGACAGCTCTACGATCTTCCGCTCGTACCTTGACCAGTGCGATGTGGTCCTACGGTCTTTCGGTCTGAAAGGCCTGTATCCTGAGATTTTTCAGACAAGCCCTGTATCTGATATTGTCAGTCTGCAATCAATGGTCTTCGCACTCCAATACTCGTGCTCTAAAGCATGGATAGATTCTGGGCTCAAGATTGAAGCAGTCACTGGACATAGTCTCGGCCAATATGCTGCCATGTGCATCTCCGGGACTCTCTCTCTGGAAGAAGGGTTGAAGCTTACTTCTGGAAGGGCATCTTTGATGCAGAAACATTGGGGACCTGAACGTGGCTCAATGCTTGCCGTCGAGATTGATGGCGCTACTCTTTCGAAACTTCTTTCGAGAGTGGACGAAGATGACCCGGATGGTGGCATTGAGATCGCATGCTTTAACGGTCCCACGAGCCACGTCCTCGTAGGGCGCGAGGCTTCTATCACTAAGACTCAACAGATTCTCAAGGAAGACAAGTCACTCGGTGCGGCACCCATCAAGTCGAAACGACTCAATGTTACGCAGGGCTTCCACTCGGTCTTCACCGAGCCTCTTCTCCCTAGTCTGAAGACGCTTGCTGGGGGGCTTGCTTTCAAAGAGCCGACCATT
>JAABUH010001789.1_pt1 | contig 22365 bp, 28 predicted proteins | sample 5559121 | NCBI WGS metagenome assembly JAABUH01 (sample SAMN10711871, study PRJNA513364) | rock metagenome | isolation source: Antarctica rocks | place: Antarctica: Victoria Land, Battleship Promontory nord | collected 2015-12-28
GACCTACCATCTCCCCCCACCCCCTTTCCCGTTGACCTGCTTCGACCCACCGATTCTCCGACTCCCGAACAACGGCGAACCGTCTACACCAATATTTCCGCCATCCAAGATTCGTGTGTTCAGGCATTATCGGCTCTCCTGCCCGAAGACGAGGAAACGTTAGGTCAGGGAGGTCTCCTGATGGAAGGAGGACAGCAGCTCGCATCCGCGTTGACCGAGCTGCTGGAGGTGTGCTACGAGCTTGAGACTTTCCGACCACCAACACCTCGACCTCCTATCGAGTCCCTTCCCCCAACAGCATCCTCCTCCTCTACCGTCGATATACACACATCATACGCCGCTCTTACACAACATCTTTCCGACCTTCAGTCTGCCGCCCAATCGCGCCGCTCGTCTTCAGATATGACGAGACCATCCCCTGAAGAGCTGCATCCGGCGATCAACGTCGTCCGAGAGGAGTTGGCTTGGGCGAGAGTCGATTCTCTCAGCCATGCCGTGCTGCAGCTTGTCCGAGCTCGTGGAGAGCAGAATGAAACGCATGAACAGAATGGGATGAAGGGGGACGAGAACACCTACGATCCCTTCGCCTCATCAGACGATCTGGCAAATGGGGTCGACGCCCTCCCACCGAGCTACTCGCAGGTCGAGCATGACGATGACGGCGCCGACCACATGTCTCTACCAGGATACCATGACCATCCTTCTTCCAGTCCATCCTGCCCTCTCAATCACAAGAAGGAGAAGCTTGACAAACCTCGATCTTCCCAAGTCACTTCACCACCTGCGTCTCGAGAAAAGATGATTCGCGAACTCGACGCGGTGACAGTAGCTATAGAACGCTTGTATGCCGTCACTCCGCAGATGCTCGATCAGCGGGTCGAGCTCCGGACGAGCGTGAGAGAAGGGTGGGAGATCGAGAGGGACAAATTGAGGGAGTTGGAGGAGATTTGGGATAGGATAGAACGAGCGCACGGCAAGAGGCGGATGTGGGATGATGAGGAAGAGGCGGTTCTCGAAGGCGGGCGAGAGAACAGTGCTGTACGAGTAAGCCTACCATGAGGCCACGATTTTCAGAGCTAACAGAACCCAGCGAGAGAAATTCATGAGGAGCTTGTTTGATCAGACGGAGTTCAGTCGGATGAGAAATCAGGACTCGACTGTGAGAGTTGTCGATGCGGAGGTGGCACGAGCTCGAGATCTTCGAGATGTGGGTATCCTTTATCACAGGGCGCGACGGCGGCCTGACGGTTTGCAGCGAGATCACTTCCTTCGCGATCTCGTTGGACAGTCGGGGGACGGGCGGCTGGAGAGTCAAGATGCAATGGCTCCGGACGAAATGACACCGCGGCAAAAAGTAAGCAGGTACTTCTCCTACTTGTCTCTATACTTACGTGCTGTGAAGCAACAAGCATTCATCGCTCACGTCATGGCGCGGAGTGGTGCCGGCAGACTCGATGGGCAAGACTTCCCAGTTCCCGTCGATGATAAACTCGCGCAGCGACGTGAAAGCTTCATCAATAACATCATGTCGGCATCCTCCTCCGGCCGGCTCACCTCGCAAGATTCGCTTCCCCCTACACCTAGGGCCAACACCGACTCCAAAGAAGACCCATTCGAGCTCGTCACGGTACAGGACTTCTTGTCCGGCAGAGGGTGCTCAGAAAACTCTTCACGAAACGGTAGTAGCTCGGTCACAGCAGACGACAGGTCGCCAACTGCGCTGAGAAAGATTGCGGGGATGGTGCGGCGGAGCAGCTTGGGCTTAGGGCCAAAGGCTACTGCCGACTCCGGTAGGTCTTCCCGCCCTTCGACGATGAAAGCTGATGACAGCCTACCAGACTTGACTCACATGGCATATGTCGCCGAGCATCAAGAACACCTCAAGGTGGTGCAAATTATGCTTCACGGGTCCGGCATATCGTCGAAGGATACTTTTCAGCTTGAAACGCCTAGGGCTCGTAGCGCTGGTGATGACGTTCGTGAGGCCATCGTTTCGTCCAAGCAGGATGCCACGTTGTCTCTGCGCATCCCCCTGCCAAGCCCGGTTCTTCCCGGCCAATCGAAATCCTTTGCAAATCAAGATCTTCATCTCGAAGCGAAACTCTTTGACTGGCAGTCGTCCACGTCGGATAATATGTCATCCTTCAATACCGTCATACTCACCGCTACCGACATGAGGGAACTCCGCCCGAAAGCGCTTTGCTGTGCCACATGCGAGCGGGAGATCGCCGACTTGTCGTCGAGTACGGTCTTCAAAGATCTGCCTTCGGAGCACTGGCCCGAGATGATGGAGGTTTGGATATGTCATGCGGATCCGACGTTCACCGCGAGAATCGCTCGGCAAACAAAGGACGGCTTCTGGCCAACGAAGGGGACCGTCCTGGTCGGTGGGAGTTACCTCCTCGTTGACGGCGGACAGACGAAGAAGCATAATCTTCACGCTGCGGACATAACAGTGAGTTTATCATCCTCGTCTTTCGGTTTCATCGGGCTACAAGAAGGTCATCGTCATTCTCCAACTGGCGGTCTCGTGACCGAAGCCTTGAGCTCGGCGTCGATGCGGGCGAAACTCTTGCAAGTTTCGCTCGTACCCGATAGTCAAGCCTGGGCAGAGGCACTGGACGGGAGGCATGCCTCTTATGGCTGATACAACGGCCCCACATTGAGGTGATCTTGTCCTGGATAAAACAAATCTTCGTATCAGCGAGACATCTGATCGGAGACTACTTCTGAGACTACATGTTTTTTCGATGGATGACCTTGCTGATCTCTTTAGTCGGACCACTGGCAGGTGGTGTCGTGCTCTTGTGGGGAGATCTTGGGGAAGCAGCGATCCGATGACGACCGGCCTGGAAAGGGAACGGTGCGATTCTCGAAATGGGCCATCGCTCTACTGCGGGAAGATAAGGAGGGTGAGACTGTCGAGTGAGCTGCGGTCAGTATCCCCTGTCAGAGCTAATTATACTTTCAGACCGATACGATACCCTTTCGCTGTCTTCATCGTCTCCGAGATGCTTGAGCTATGCCGAGAACACGCTTCATTCCGTTTCGTAGTGGCTGAGGAAGGGACCAATGCAAGGCGCCTTCTGGTAAGTGCATGCATCTCTCTCGCCGATCAAAGCTAATCGTCCATAGCTTTGGCTGTTCAGCCCATCTCTCCGCATCTCCTACCGTAAAGCTTCTTCCTCACCCATGCCTTCGCCACTCGGAGCATCTTTTATGGACCGTCGTGGCTCGGCGTCGACTGTCAATCACACTCGGTCCATCGGAGCAGGCTCAACTGGTCCGATGAGCAGGACTTTGCGGGTCGCGAAGGTCATGTATAAAGTATTGGATCCCCTCGATATTGACCAAGGGTAAATACCCAAATCCTCGCTTCTGTCCAGACGAGCTGAATCAGAACAGTGAAGGGTTACCGGGCTTCAAGCCAGGCGGACAGGTGGAACAACTGAGCTACTCGCGGGACATCTGCGATCGCCTTATCGCGACATTGAGGGAGAGCAGATCCATCTACCCGGCAGCGAGGAGGAAGATGAATGGGTTTGACGTTGGGGTATTGGAGAGGTCATGATGACGACTGAATATATGAATATCCGGCATTGGTTGATTCCCCTTTAGCATTCTATAGGATGATCATGACGCACTGCACGGCACTCGCATCCCATGGCACTCGCGTCCTGGGGGTCGGAGTGGTGATCCGAGGGACACCTTCCACTCTCGTGCCACGCACGACTCTCGTCCAGCTCGCGCTCCTCAGATCCTCTTTCTTTTGTCCGTCTTGTGCGTCAGCCAGGATACAATCTCTCACCACAAATGGGACCGACTTTAGGCTCCACCCCTTTCATCATGCATTGCTCGATATACCGGCTGGTCCTGTGCGTTCGAGACCCCGTATCCGCCGAATCGCATCCGATGCTTCCCTCTGACCCTGCTTAAACCCCACCTCCTTCGCGCTATCCAGCCCCGCTTGAAACTGCTTCGTGGCTTCAGGCAAGTCCGACTCGATCTACCCCGATCAGCACGCTTATCCGACGTTGCCGAGAACGTAACCTACTTCAGCCAGTATGCCAAGATTGTATGATGCCATGCTCCTCGCTCTTCCGCAAACCACCATCGCCGGATCATCAGACGAGGGTCCACCCCCGTCTTTGGGCGCTTGTTCTGCGATCTGGAGGGAGCGGAGTGACCACGATCGGGAGGTCTTGATCGCTTGTGGCGAATTGGCGTGGAGGACGTAGGAGGAGATGGTGGTCATGAGCTGTTCCTGTCAGTTCTCAACGGTGCCAAGGACCTGTATTGCCTACCAAAGCGGCTGATCAGGCGTCAGTAGGATCAAGAAGAGGTTTTGGGAGACAGACCTTGACATCGATCTGAGACTGATGGCGTCTCCGTAGCCTGCGGCGGTAACAGGATGGACATAGCTTGCAGCAGGAGTTGACCGGCTAGATCGTACTGCCCCTTCCGAGCGTACACCTCCGCGAGGGATTCCATGGTGACTCCCAATCCTCGCTTATCCACCCTTCCGCTCTCATCATCCAAGGGAGACTCGGGAAGGTCGATGTCCCGCCCGACGACGACTTGTTGTGGAGAGCTCGCAGGACGGTTGGAAAGACCTAATCGGAGCATCGCCGTCAAAGCGCCAGACAGGTACTGCTCAGCCGATTCATCCCAAGTCTTCGGGCCGTCTGGCTGAGACGTAGCAGGATAAGGTCGGACGGTGGAGGACGTGGCGATCTGAAGTGCGAGTCGTCCCAGTTTCTGGTACAGTCCTATAGCTCGGATATGGTCGCTCTCCGCCAACTTCGATCCCCCTGCCCAACGTCCTGATATCCGGATATCTGGATTGGCATCGAGCGGGTCAGGACCGAACAGCTCCAAAGACTCGCGAAGAGCCTCGTACGCCTTGACAGGCTGGTTCGAGGATTCGAGTAACCCAGAGAGCGCGATGTAAATCCCGGACACCTTCAGCAGGGGGTCCGGAGCGAATGATGTATTGGTTAATCTCAGCGCTGCATCGATAGCTTGTCGGTAGTAAAGCTGGGATTGCTCGATATCGCCTCGGTTCTTCGCTTTGATCGCCGCCTTCAACGGTGTTCGGACTGGCTCGGGCCAGATACTCGTGGGGACCATGTGTTGTGCTCTGTTTGAGATGATTCAGCTGAGATTCGGGAAGGGGATGAGGGAGAGGTACAGGCCGTAGATGGCGATTATGAGACCGATGCCTGCTACGCCGCCAAAGATCCTCGAGGTCTTGGAAGAGCTGGAGGATGAGCTTGGTCTCTTTTGGGTGGGATTTGTCGGGAACGATCGAGTCGGCGGTCGGGGCGATCTCGTTGCGATCGATGGTCTTGGCCGGGGGTTGAATGACGATCTGGCGATGATGCCCGATCGTGGCGACGGCGGCCGAATCAGCGTTTGAGCCCTTGACATGACGAGCGTTTACTAGGATCAGGAATTTGCGGCTCTTCAAAGCGTTCATCCGAGATTCTTATCAAAGGTCGACCAACAGAGAGGACCCACCTCCACCGCATGGGTGATCCTTGGATTTTGTTGAAGATTGCCATATTTTCAATTCTACAGAAAGCCCTTGCAGCGCATCACAAAATGGCGGTCGCAGCATCCCTCCCCACATACGGCATCGCACCCGGGGCTTTTTCCCTTCCCCGCCGGACCTCAGCCCACGCCTCGACCTCCTCACCCAGGGGCTTTGACGTGATTGCAGCTTACCAAAGGGCTCTAGAGGATCAAGAGGTAGACGATAATCCTACTCTCCTTCTCAGCTTTCCTTGCTCTGATGCTTCCGGGTGTCTTTCAGGCCCCACACCCGATAGCAGCCATCCTCGCCCTCGTCGAGCTGATGGAGACCTCGACCGCCTCGACCGTCACCGGTCTAGCTACCGAGCTCACCCTAGCTCGACAGCTCCTGGTGGACACCCAGCCGAGTCTGGGCGTACGGGCGGGATGTCAGTTGTGGGAGCGCTTCTTTGCTCTATCCGGAGGCGGACAGGTGGATTCTTCCCCTTTTCTTCTTCCATACGACAAGGAAAGGTTTGAGGCAGAGGAGCCAGAGTTGATGGGCAGACAGGAATTCCCGGCATACAAACGATCCCTCATCTCTCAAGGCCGGTCGTTTTGCGCCATCACCGCCCCGCAATGCCGGGAGAAGATCGCAGCTCTGGCTGTCGACTTTCTGCGGGACGACTGTACCGTGCGCTTCCCATCTGCTGTCCCCCTTCAACACGGCTGATGGGCGGGGCTAGGTGTTGACACATGACTATTCGAGGACGGTGGTGCAGACTATACTTCGAGCTCATGAGCAGCATAAGCGAGTCAAGGTCTATGTTACGGAAGCCCGGCCTTCTTGCATGGGGTGGATTCCTTTCTTTCGTCTGTATCGAGGTAACAATGCTGAGAGTGTGGCAGATTGCGGACACATCAGATCCTGACTGCCGCTGGGATACCATGTACGGTCGTCCTAGACTCCGCCGTTGCGTATGTCATGGAGCGCGTAGACATGGTGCTCGTCGGTTCCGAAGCGGTCGTAGAAAGTGGGGTGAGCCTTTTACTTCCCCTTTCCCCTGATATGCCACTGACGCTGAACAGGGCCTCGTCTCTTCGATTGGGACGTACCAAGTCGCCCTCGTTGCCAAAGCCATGCAGAAACCCTTCTACGCCCTCGCCGAATCCTACAAGTTCCTCCGACATTTCCCGCTCTCCCAAACCGACTTACCTATCCCCCGTCTAGCCAGCTCCGGATCCTCAGATCCTCCATTATCCTTCCTCTCCACAATGCCTCCGCAAAGTGGGAAAGCGGGTGCGTTGACTGGACCGGGGGCTGTACAGGATTTGTTCAACCAGCCGGCACCGAGTCCGGGGGGGATGGAGATGACGAAGGAGATGGAGGATCTGAATCCCATGGTGGATGTTACGACACCGGACCTGATTGACTTCATTATGACCGATCTGGGAGCGCCGCTCAGCCCAACGTCGGTCAGCCAGTACCTGGTAGCGCAATTCTCATCATGATGGATGATGCGATTCGCTATGCATGAGCGCTGACATACGACGTGAATGTCCTTAACGCTGGGTCCAAATTTATCCTTTCCAATTTCGGCGTATGGTCATACCCGCATGACTCTGCCGGTGTTCTCGTCCTCCAAGTAGGCCCTGCGCCTTATCAGCACGGAATCTCGGTTGACATCGAGGGCGCCCTCAGTCAAGCGCACGCACCCGATGGCCTGCATCTGCTCCCCATACCTCCCCAAGTACGCCCTCAAAACTCCTCTTTCCACCTGGGGTAAAATATCCGCCATCCCTCTCACATCCTCCTCGTTCGGCGTGGTCAAAGGCGAACTCGTCGCCGGCATCGAAGACTTTCCCATCCTTGCGCCATCCAGCGATGCTCTGTCTTGGGGAGTTGACGTCTTCATCCGCGAAAGTCCCGTATCAAGACTCGCTCGTCCGCTCACCATCTCGGTGCTCGACCGATCGAGATTAGCCGAAGGCGGCGGGGTGTACGAGCCCATTCTCGGTCCTCTAGGACCCATTGGAGCGGAGATGGAGGGCTGCACCCGAGGAGCGGCGAGTCCATTCGAGTCTATGCTACCGTGTGGAGAAGTCGATCGCGGTTCAGAGATCGCCAAGCCTCTCACATCCTTCTTCGCTGCCGGTCCAGGCGGTCCAAGGGAGACACTTTCCTTCTTCCCCCCTCTCCTTCCCATATGCGAGAAGAACCCTCCCTTCTTCGAAGCGCCGCTCGCGACTGATTGCATCGACTGACTCTGCTTCATGCCAGACTGGAACCGCTGTTGGAGTTGCGGGTAGGGCAGATTGGGAGGGAGTGATGTTGGCTGGTCTGCCGGATCGATGACTCGCTGGGATATCTCGCGAGCGGTATACGAGTCCGCGCGCATCGGGAACTCGGAGCTAGCCGATACCTGTCGCCTGTGGGTGGACGGGCCGGGGATGGTGAGAGAAGCTTGGGATGTTTGAAAAAGAAAGCTCTGGGAGCGGACTCCGTGGGACGGGACGTTGGACATCTTCGAGGGAGCGCGACCGACCGGTCGGTGAACTTGGGATGCTGCGTGGCATGAGCTAATGCGGGTCATAGCAAAGAAGAGCATACCTGACGCAGCACACCACTCCCTCAACCCCGTCTCCGCTTTAGCCAGATCGTTGATACTCCTCGCATACCCCTTCGCACGATCGCCAGGGTTCTTCATAGTCTTGATGTGGCCATATAGCATCGAAGCAGGCCAAGGACGCGAAGCTACGTTGACGAGCGTCGCAGACTTTCTTTGCGGGGATTTCACCAAGGTAGGAGATCCAAACTTAGTGAGACAGTCGTTCTGCGAGGAGCTGAGGGTCCGGATTGGAGGCGGTCTTGAGGCTGAAGGACCCTCGAGGGACATATTCCTTACAGGCAAAGACGACGGAGTGATCGGTCCGTCATGCATCACCTCTGCAGCCGGTGCCAGGGGTCCAAGGCGGAGGTCCGGCTTGTCTCTCTTGGGCTCGATAACAGTCGGCGGTGGGGTGTCGCGTGAGTCGATGAGACCGATGGCGTCGATGGCTCCTCCCAGCATCTCGGTGAGGTCATTGAGCGTTGCTGAGCCGGAAAAGGACGGTGTGCGCTCTGGTGACCGGTCCGGCCGTCGTGGCGCAGTGGTCAGTCGTATCGGCGAGGGCTCGGGCGAATAGGCGGTATTGATGATTCTAGGGAGGGAGTCGTGTTGCGAAGGCGGAGAATCCGTGCGGGGAGTCATGGAAAGATACGCTTGAGATTCGGGTGGGGGAAGCGGATGTCTGATCATTGTCAGGACTACATCCAGTTCAGCTGTCGTTACCTACTGTACTCGCAGATTGCTTCTAGGCGGTGGTTCTGGACTCCTTGCGGGACTGGGGCTTCCACTATTCTCATCAGACCCTTTGCTCGACGGCGTCTGCCTGCCATATATTTCCGGTGACAGCATCTCTTCCCGCCTCGGTGGCAAAGCCGCTTCGACGATAGCCCCGCTGGAGCTTGACGTCGTAGCAGGTAGCGTCCGCCTATTCCGTCCTTTCAGAGTGTCCTCATCCTCCTCCTCCCGTTTGAGGCCCCCAAAGTCGCCATTCGAAGCGGGTGAACTCTGTGTCTCCTCATCCCGCCCTACTGCCCTGACATCCATCCGGTCTGACCCTGGTGCTACTTCCGCCTCCTTCTCCAGGGCATCGAGTGCCCGCTGAGATAAATCTGGCGGAGCAATGAGAGCGATTCTGCCGCTCTCTGGTGTATAACCGCGAGGAGAGGGATTTGCACTTCCATTTCTGGAGAATCCGGCACGAGTGGGTGTGATCTGCTTTGCAGATCGGTCGGACTGAGCTGGTGAGACGACTTGTCGAGGATATTGGGACATGGGGAATTGGAGGTCCATTACGTTCTTCACCGGGGCCATGGGCGTACGATTTACGGGATCGTCGGGATCATCCGGATTCTCTCCTCGATAGGTACCGCCAGATGTGACGCCATTGCGGCGCTCTATCCTGTCCGGCTCGTAGTCCCCAGTCGAAGGCTCCAGTAATCCTCGCCTAGCCTCCCCGAACTGACTCCCATACATGTTCCGGTAGTCCAATGGCGAGTATGAACTGCTGCCCGTATTGACCGAGTCAATGCGTGCGCCATGGATTCGTGAAGGAGCGCTCTCGGAGTTGGAATAGTGGCTCGATTCCGACCATCCTCCGGGACTCTCCACGATCTTCTCTTCAGCCGCACCTGGGACCGAGCCGGAGGGGTATGCAACGACGTGGATCCTACGATTCGAAGGTCCAGGATCATAGTCGGAATGAACGGAGTCGTCGGAGGGGTTCTGCCGGAGGCGGGGTGGTGAAGCCTGCTCTCTCGCAACGTCTCCTATGCTCGAGTGTGACCGGCTTTTCTGAAGTGCGAGAGGGGTAGGTGAAGGCGCTAGACCTCTCGCGCTTGGCGAAGGGGAGATAGCGAGGGAAGAGGATGACGAGTCGTGTCCCCTGCCGGCGTTGGGATCCTTTCCGGCGTAGGAAGACCAGTAGTAATCAAGGCTGCCGGAAGCATCTGTGGATCTACGTCTAGGAGGACCTGGCCGTTTTCGAGGGGAGCCCGTTCCGCTGGAATGACCTGGTTAAAGTCAGGTTGTTCACAGATGATTACCGATTGAAGCGATTTCGACCAAGGTTTCGGTGACTCACCACTGGCTGAGCGGGTCATAAGATCTTCCTGTGCACCGTTGGGTCCAGCCAAGAGACCGGCGGGTGAACGAGGGATGACATTCCGGGGCGCCGCCATGGCCAAGGCCAAAGCGAGAGGTAGGGATCTGATTGGAGCTCGTGAAAATTGGGAGAGGTTCCCCAGACACAGTTGCGAATACTACCAGCGTGTTCGTCATGAGAGGTGACGGAGAGACCTATCGGAAAATCCTCAACATTGACGCGGCCTTCAAGCTGTTGCAGACATGGCAATGCAGACAAATCAGGCCCAAGCAAGGTTCACTGGCTTTCCGTCGGCTCCGGCCCTCATCGCGTGGCATACTGGGATCCCGAAATCTTCCTCCAGCTTTTGCCCAAGATTGGTCCAAGACATGTCCCTTTTGAAGAGGGATCATTCATACATTTGAAAGAAAAGGGCGCAGACAGTCTATGCATCTCGCTCCAGTCCTGCCTCGCCCTCGCCAAGCTGAAGTCGGATCCAGAAGGTGAACGTCTTGAACTCCTCCCTGGTAGATTTCGCCTCTCTCCCGCTCCCCTGTTCTCCTGCCACTTTCTCCGGAGTTGAGGGTGATTCATCAACGCGATAGGTATACCGAACCTCAAGATCGAACTATGCGAGAACCTTGTCAGTCGTTGCGACATATCTGCAAAGGCCGACTTACCTCGACAGGCCCACTGGCATCCGGCAGCATCTCCACCTCAACCAGAACTTTACTGACATTCCCCCTCTTCTCGACGCCTGCTTCCCTTCTCTTCTTCTCCCTCAGACCTCCTGTGCCTAGTATGCTCGCTCTGGATCTGCTCCCATCCTCGCTAGCCCCTTCGGAACCCTCAAGGCCGAGCATCGGGTCATCCTCTCCTTCTTCTACATCGTACGCCCAAGCGTCTTCCAGTGCTGCAACAACAAAGTGCTGCGTCGGAATGTGGAGATGGTGGTTGAGAGGTGGTGCATTTCTCGGTGGATGAGGCTGGGTGAGGCGGATTTGAATCGGGATGTAGAGAGGATTGGCAAAAGCAAGCTGGAAGGTGTACTAAGGAATGACAACGATACCCTTAGCAGAGCGGGTTGAGACATCCTCATCACGGTTCAGAATCAAGACTCACATTCACTCCACCCCTTATAATCTTTCCCATGTCCTCGTCCTCATCCTTTCCACCTGGTCGTGTCCGCCGTCTCTCCCTTCTTCGCTGCTCGACCTCCTCAGCTGTTTTCGGCTGGCCGAGATCTCCACTCGCGATCCGCCGCCGCCGCCGACCGACTTCAATGATCGGGATGTAGTTTAGGGCGACCGTCTTGATCTTGAATCGGGTCGTCTTCGTATCAGGCTGGATGAGGAGGTGCCGGCAATTTGGGTGAGGACATCGCTTGGTGAGCTTCATCTGGAGGGGTATTCGCTGAGGTAGCATGAATCTGCGTAGCAGAGTCAGCATATCTCACAATCGAGGGCTTGCTAGCTCCGAGGAGTTATGTAGATCTCCCTGAAGGCGAAGAAACAGTCAGTCACTTACTTCGACCCCCTATCGCCATCCCAGCTCCGTTCCCAGCGCCGTTCCAGCCCGGCAAACCCGCCGGCACCGCTCGTATGCATGTTTCCCATCATCTCCACATCCTCCATCCCGTCCTCCAGTCCCGCACTCCTCCAGCTCCCTTTCGCCTGATATTCCCCCAGCTCATCCCACTCAACCTTTTCTTTCTCCATCATCACTTTTCCCTTCAATCTCGCCATACCCGGTACGTCTCGGTGCAGAGCCTTCGCTGCCATCTGAGTGAGATGAGAGATGTGCCGTGTGGGTCTACGACTGGAGCGAGGTACAGTTGGGGGTTTGGAGCTGGACACGTAGGAGCCGAGGTGGTCTTTCAGGGCGTCAAATTCGGATTGGACTGATTCGGGTTGGGTGTCGATCTTCGAGAGCTGCACTGGCAGATCATTATGATCAGCACAGATGAGCATCCATGAGGTCGCTTTTATTTCGGGGAGGATCCACTTACGAGCTATACCAGTGGGCCTTTCGAACTCCCAGCCGACCTCGTTACTACTCCATTTACAGCCCGCGCAAACGAGTACGTAAGTTGGTCCGCTATTGAGCTGACTTGAAGAAGCTGCATCCTTCGGCAGGGTCTCGGTAGCTTGGACAGCGAGGCTCGAGGAGCATTGAGGGCATGAGAAGCATGATCGAGCGCATCTGGCAAAGCACAGCAAGTTCAGATACCGCACATGTAGGCGAATCCCACCTGAGATTCTCACCTATTCTTATCCGCCCTTACGTTTGCCGAGGGTACATCGAAGAGACAGCTCGGGCAGAAATAGCTCGCAATCTCGACAGCTACACAATGATCACATCGTATCGCGTCGCACTCCTCACAAAAGTAGAGGGAGTCAAGTGGCGAGAATGAGCTGGACGACGATGGAAAGGAAGGTGGTAGAGGCGGAGGGGGATGCTCGAGGTGGGGGCAATGATAGAGAACGGACATGGAAATTGGAGAACCTTGGAAGCCGAGGGGACAGCGACTTCCGACGCTTCTGTTGAATATAGCGCTCTCTGGGATGTCTCACCTTCGCGTGTTTAGTGCAATGGTTAGCACCGGCATAACTTATAGGAAATCCGGGTCTAATCCGTCACATAGCCCGTTGACGCCACGTGTCAAACTGTGCCTGGGTCTCGCGTTTGGCTACGTGGAGGTGCAATTATTTCGCTCCTTCTCTTGACAATGACTGCAAACAAGAATCGCATCAATCCCTCAAGATCTTCTTCGTAATACAACTGCATCCGGATTAGAAGATACACGGCATATTTCGCTTCATCACGATCTGACACTCCCAACTCACACTAGACCCGAGCCTCACTAGCTCATCTCATCATCAGCCTCGCCACGTTCAGCGATGCTGACAAATGCATGGACGTTCACTCCGGAGGATGCGTTAGGCCACTACGGGACGGAACTGGGGAGGGGGCTGAGCGAGGAGCAGGTCAGACGGAATAGGGAGCTCTATGGGGAGAACTGTGAGTGATTCATAGCATTCACCCAGTTGGTACAGTAGTCTAGGCTCTACAGCGGCTCTTGAAGGTGAGTCTCGCTGACGGTCTGTAGCCCTTCCCGAGGCTGGCTCGAACTCACTCTTGACCCTCATCCTCGCTCAATTCAAAGATCAGCTCGTCCTCATCCTCCTCGGTTCCGCTGTCGTCTCCTTTGTCCTCGCCTTGTTTGAGGATTCCGCCGAGCCTGGCGGGTCATGGATGACTGCCTTCGTTGAGCCTTTGGTCATCCTCCTCATCCTCATCGCCAATGCGACCGTTGGCGTGGTGCAGGAGACGAACGCGGAGAAGGCTATAGATGTGAGCCTGACGCTTGCCCCGTTGGAGATCGAGCTGACAGCTTGCAGGCGTTGCGAGAATATTCGCCAGATGAAGCCCTTGTATTCCGGTCAGGCCGCTTGTCCCGTATCCCAGCCTCAGCGCTCGTTCCCGGCGACATCATCTCTGTCCACGTCGGGGACCGTATTCCCGCTGACTGTCGAATCCTGTCCTTCTCATCCTCCTCCTTCCGCGTCGACCAAGCCATGCTCACCGGCGAATCGATGAGTGTGGGCAAGTCCGAAGGAGTGGTCAAGGACGAAGGGGCTGTCAAGCAGGACATGACAGACATGCTCTTCTCCGGAACCACCGTCGTCAACGGTGCGGCACGAGCGATTGTCGTTCTGACAGGCTCACGGACGGCTCTCGGTGCGATTCACTCGTCCATCTCAAAGGACGATGAGGAGGACGAAAAGACGCCCTTGAAGCGGAAGCTTGACGATTTTGGCGAGCAGCTTGCCAAGGTCATCTCCGTCATCTGCATTCTCGTCTGGCTCGTCAATATTCGTCATTTCTCCGATCCAAGCCATCACGGGTGGCTCAAAGGAGCGGTGTACTACCTCAAGATCGCTGTAGCACTAGCGGTGGCGGCGATACCTGAGGGTTTGGCAGCGGTCATCACTGCCTGCTTGGCGCTCGGGACGAAGAAGATGGCAAAGAGGGGAGCGATCGTCCGGAATCTGCCAAGTGTCGAAACGCTGGGATGCACAAATGTCATCTGCTCCGACAAGACTGGTGAGCACCTGCTGAATTGCCCAGATATCTTACTGATGACGAGCTGCTACCAGGTACCCTGACGACAAACCAGATGAGCGTGGCCCGATTCCTGACAGTAGCGGACTCCTCGTCATTCGCGGAACACCGGGTCGGAGGAACGACCTTCGCTCCCATCGGAGACATCACCACACTCGATGGAAAGCATGCGGAGAAAATCTCGGTGCGGACGGGCTCAGTGAATAAGCTGGTCGAGATCTGCGCGATCTGCAATGATGCAAAGATTGCTTTCAACCCAGTACGTTAGGATCCATCGCCTGGCTCCCACTGATCAGACCGCAGGAGTCGAACGCGTACGTCAACGTCGGAGAGCCGACCGAAGCCGCTCTCAAGGTTCTTGTTGAAAAGCTCGCTTCCGATTCCGACTCCTTCAATACTACCCTGAATGCTCTCGCTCCTCGGGATCGAGCTACCGCGGTGAATGATCATTACGATGGCCGGATAAAGCGACTCCTTACCTTCGAGTTTGGCCGTGACCGCAAATCGATGTCTGTCCTCGCCAAATCCGATAGCAGCGTCGCCCTTCTCGTCAAGGGCGCGCCCGAATCGGTCATCGAGCGGTGCTCGAAAGTGCTCCTCCCGTCAGGCGTGCGAGAGTTCAGCTCCGCACTGCGTGACAAGCTGGCCGACATCCAGCTTGATTATGGCCGCAAGGGCTTACGAACCCTCGCGCTGGCCTACGTGGAAGAGTCTGACGGAGACGTCTCGCACTACAAGACGGATCGATCCGAAGATTATGTCAAGTTCGAGCAGGATATGACGTTCGTGGGACTCGTGGGAATGCTCGATCCCCCTCGGCCTGAGGTACGAGACGCCATTGCCAAATGTCGATCTGCCGGAATCAGGACAATCGTCATCACCGGGGACAACAAGAACACAGCTGAGACCATCTGTCGAGATATCGGAGTGTTTGCGCGGGATGAAGATCTCACGGGAAAGAGCTATACTGGGAGGGAGCTGGACGCGCTGAGCCACGAGGAGAAGGTCGCAGCGGTCCAGAGGGCCAGTCTCTTCAGCCGGACGGAACCCACGCATAAGAGCCAGCTTGTCGATCTTCTACAGGGTCTCGACCTCGTCGTAGCGATGACTGGTGACGGTGTCAACGATGCTCCGGCCTTGAAAAAGGCGGATATCGGGATTGCGATGGGTTCAGGGACCGACGTCGCGAAGCTTGCGGCAGATATGGTTTTGGCGACCGACAATTTCGCTACAATTGAGAAAGCGGTCGAGGAGGGCCGAGCGATTTACAACAATACCAAGCAATTCATCCGATACCTAATCTCGTCAAATATCGGTGAGGTCGTTTCCATCTTTCTCACCGTGCTCCTCGGCATGCCAGAGGCATTGATACCCGTTCAACTCCTCTGGGTAAACCTGATCACCGATGGTCTCCCCGCAACCGCGCTCGGCTTCAATCCGCCTGATCACCAAATCATGAAGACGCCTCCTAGGTCGGCCAAGGAGCCGCTCGTTGGCAAATGGCTGTTCTTCCGGTACATGATCGTTGGGACCTACGTCGGTTGCGCTACCGTCTTTGGCTATGCTTGGTGGTTCATGTTTTACTCTGGCGGACCACAAATCAGCTTCCATCAACTCGTACGTTACTAGCCTTCCTGAATCAGCTTGATGCTGACCTCCGCGCAGACCCACTTCCACCAATGCTCCACCTCCTTCCCCGAGATCGACTGCTCGATCTTCTCCTCTACCCCATCCAAAACCGCCACAACCATGTCCCTCTCCATCCTCGTCGTCATCGAGATGTTCAACGCGTGCAACTCCCTCTCCGAGAACGAATCCCTCCTCGTCCTCCCCATATGGACCAACCCATACCTCGTCGCGTCGATAGCGCTCAGCATGGCGCTACACTTCATGATCCTCTACGTACCATTCTTCAGAGGACTGTTCCAGATCACACCATTGAACTGGAATGAATGGATGGCGGTGTTGTCGATCTCGGCGCCGGTGATCCTGATTGACGAGGTGTTGAAATTTATGTCGATCAGTTTCGTTGGTGAGCCTCGAGACCCGGGGTGAGGTCGAGCTGACGAAATTAGACCCGCCGAGTAAAGTCAAGACCGATTTGAGTTGTTAGAACGTAGATGCCACCAGCATGGACATAGGATGTATTCTGCATGCAAGTTCTATTCGGAGAGAATTACCGACAGATGCGGTCCTTACCTTTCCCAAGTCGCTTAAGGGTATCGGAAATCAGGATTGCCGCGGGACTGTCGGTCGGCTGAGACTCGCTGACGTGGAGCGTTCCGAGCTATTGGGCTCCGTCAAAAATCGCCAGGGATGATCGGTTTGGCGGCTTACGCTCTGAAGCGAGAGACCGCATCGCGAATGCCACTTCTTCGTCGGGTGCAGTAAAGGTAGAGTAAGGTGCGGTCCTTTGCTCTATCTTGTTGATGGCCTTCTGCCGTACGTCGTTCTGAATGAGATGAATCGCTCAGCATGTAATAGCATCAAAAGTGATGAAGTAGCATGGCACCAACTCACCAGCAGAGACTTGTCCCCACCTCCAGCTGCCTGGCGATGAGAATGCAGGAGCTGCTCCTCTTTGACGGACAACTACAGGGCTCAGCTCGATGCACTATGGGTCATGCTGTACTCACCAAACCGCGACGCTCTTTTGCCTTTGCCTGCAAAAGCTCGAGACGCCCGCCATAAAGGCGTCACTGGACCAAACGCATCAAGTCTCGGCACTCGTCCGCTTCCATGAGCCGCCTGCCCACGCTACTGCTCGGCCTAGACCCCACCCCGAATCCCTGTGCAGCTTGTCAGCGACGCCATCTAGACCTTGACACGTCTCAAAAGTGGAAGTATAAGCTTGTGCCACCTGTTCCCGTAGCCCAGTTGAATGCCTCTGCAGCTGCAGTAAGATGGTCCGACCCGGCGCGATCTCATGGGCCAGATCAAGACAAGACTTACCCTACATCAAGCTGAAAGGTGCTCTGCAGCGCCTTTTGAAGATCTGGGCGAGATAGAGATGACGAATTCCCAAGATGGGCGTGCTGTTGCTCGACTATGCTGATGAGCCGGACTGATTGAAAGTCTTTGGCTGCTATCGCGTCAGCTGGACTGAATAAAACCGCTTCGGACCTACGCATAGAACCCCCGTCCCAGCCCTGTGTAGCACGACTCAGCCGCCGCTTTCTTCCCATCCGGGGCTCTACACTCACATCAACAGTGGCGATTGCAGCTGCTTCAATCTTCTGCGGCCCGACCTCTATGATGGTGCTCTGGACCGTGTGACACCGCCAACAGGCATTTACGAGCTGGAGGCTGAGATTGACAGATTAGTATGAGCGCCATATGATCACAAATTGCACCGACCTGACGGTCAAGTCATAATCTCCGTATAGCCAGTACTGCACTTCGGCTGGAGTAAAGCCCCGGTACCTGCGGTTGTTCCCGTGCGAAACGAAAGGCACTCGGCGCAGTAGCACGTCCTCTATCCGAACGCATATGTCCTCCCCCTCCGCTATAGCCCATCAGTAGCTGCAGAATCCACAATCAGACTCACCAATGATACCCGGAGGCCTAGCCTGACATAGAGCACGTCGGGCTAAGCACCCAACATGGCAACTCGTATGGAAATGACTCCTCATATTGGCGCTTTTGATCATGCGACGCAATAAACGCTCCGGCCCGTATAGATCGACCAGGACTTGCACGCATGCACGATGGAGAGCCTGGTCACGCCTGTTTCGGAAAGGCCGGTACGGAAAGTTGTGAATTAGTGATGGGCGAGGACATGGCGAGGAGGTACGGAAAGACGTGAAATGAGACGGATGAGGGTGTTGGAGTACTTACGGGAGATGAGAGAGATGACGGATGAGGTGTTGGAGTAGGTACGGGAGAAAGATGTGAGAGAAGACGGATGAGGTGTTGGAGCAGGTAAGGGAGGTGCTAGAGGAGACGGATGAAAGTGTTGCAGTAGGTACTGGAGATGCGTAGGAGACGGATGAGGTGTCGGAGTAGGTACGGGAGATGTGAGAGGAGACGGATGAGGTGTTGGATTAGATACGGGGAAATGTGTAGGACATGGATGAGGGCGAGGAGGGTCGGAACAGTCAGCCTTAGCGCCTATGGTTTCTGTCACTTGAGGACTCACTCAGAATACTCGATGCCGTAGCGCAAGGGCCCAAAGTTCAGGGCCACATTCCTCGGTGACACGGGATTGGTGCTGTGCCACATCCATTCCTCCTTGAGGTCGGCGGGACGCGGACTCGGATTTGGAAGAGATAAGTATGCCGCATACAAAAATATAATGGAGCGTGATTGCTATGTAGGTCCGAAGTCAGTGATGCCATCGGTCTTGCGCAACAATAACACTTGCGCCTATCATCGGCGGTCCAGGGCTAAGAAAATGCTTCTCAGCTAAGAACCATGCAATCCTCACCACACACTGCTTATTTCTCCGCCTCAATTTGCCCAGGATGTATGCTGGCCAACCGCGCATATCGGGCAAAAGCTCGCTGCCGTAGTCGGCCTTTGTTTCGGTACGTCGCTTCCTTTTCGACGGCTCGGCCGCATCATCCACTTTCGGCATCTTCGCGAGTAAGCTGGCCGATGTCCACTTCGGCTTCGAATGCAGGACGCTTGGGAACTTCTGCACAATCTACGTATCAGCAATCAATTTGCGTGTAATTCCTAGTTTCTCGTGGCAATCGACGCCCAGCGTACCTGGCCTCTGGAATCTCCCTTCCTCTGGAATCTCCCTTCCACCGACACCCCAAGGTACACACGGATACCAGAGAGGAACCATTCGAGCTGGCCACAGTACAGGATGTACAGAATCGTGGCCGGTCGGAGAGGCTCAGAAGCTCTTGTGCCAACGGGGTCACACTTGGTAGCATCGGAAGAGAGGAGATGCCGATTCAATACTACAGATGCTTTGCACTCACCCCACTCTCATCCCGCTCAAGTCCGTCATCCCATGCACCCGCCCGCCACGTCCTATTCTCCCAGCTCGCCTCATAAAGCTCCGGTATGACGCGTTGAGGCCTTCGGCGCAGGCTCGGACGCGCCGTCAAGTATCGGTGGCCTCGGTATCCTATTGCCCTGCTTGGCACCAGGTCCTATCAGCCCTTTCAGGCGGGGCGTAGATTTGATCGGCGGCGCGGTAGCCGCTCGAGGAGCATTAGGCTGGATGGGATCAAGGGGATTCGCGCGGGTGGAAAAGAAGGGTGTCGTAGGAGGATTCAAGGAAGGAGGGCGATTCTGGGGTGGCTACTTCATTCACAGAATCTCGCAGCCAGACAAGGGGTCAGCTTCACTTCATCTTGAACAAGAGCTTTGCGGTTTTAATCTCACCCAGCTCCGGACATGATTGATGACAAGCTGAAGAAAATAACAGCCGAGTCAAGCGGGGCAAGAAGTCAAGTTGAGCTGAAAGGCAAGAAGGCAAGGTCAAAGGTGAGAAGAGCAAAAATTTTGTCGAGGGAAAATGGGTTTGAAAGAGACGAGGAATGGGAAAAATGGCATGGAATGCGAAGTCAGTCGCGCGTGAAATGAACCGTGTTCTGATATGCACGAGTCGATCACGCATGAGTATGTCAAGTACAGTCGTTACGTCTTCGCCGCATTCTCCATGTCCCGGAAACCCTCAAGCCTCGTCGACAACCCACCTGATGATCCACCCAGCAATAGGCTCGCCCAGCCTACCCGGTCCCGTCGACGGGGTAGTCTGATTCCCAGCGGCCCCCGCATCGAACCACGATCTCGCCGCCATCCTCGCGGTAAGAAACATGAACGACCACGTCCAGAGCCGCCCTGCCCAGCCAGAGACCTTACGTCCGGTCATCCGCTTAAAGACGACCTCGAGGGCGGCACCAACGCCGGAAAGGAAGAAGAATAGGGCTATTGGAGTGGGTTCGGGTACGGGAGACATGGTGAATGTACCGAGGACGTGGAGACAGCCGGAGAGGAAGAAGATCAGGGGGAGGAGGAGAGGTGAGTTGCGGGGCTGGTACAGGAGGCTGAGAGTGAGGGTGGAGAGGACGACGAAGTGGTGCTGCGTGGGTCAGGATGATCAAGGCGGCTGTGCATGTTGCTCACACGAAATAGCTGCAACGGGAATGGAGTCAGCTTCCCTCGATAAGATAGAGCCTACACCCACCTGGTGCCACCTCTTCCCCCAAAGATCCATCAAGCTATCTGCCTTCCACGGCGCATCAAAGAGGTCCACCTCCCAGCTCTCCGTCTCCCAGAACCCACTCCCGACCAAGAGAAACGCGATAAGGTGATATCCCCACGATAAACTTTGCCATACACCCGCCGCCAAGCTCAATTCACAGGCGATCTCCACGATCGAGTTGGGAAGGCGTATGGGGTACGTCCGGGGGAGCAGGACGAAGGACTTGATCGACATCAGGGCATCCAAAGCGTCGGGGTAACCATCAGGCTGATTGAGAGTGCCGGAGCCGTAGTAACGGGCCAGGTGCATGAGGGTGTCGAAGACGACGAAGTGGACGTAGGAGTGAATGACGTGACGGAGACAAGCTTGGAATCTCGAACGACCTGTGTCGACATACGGAAGCCAGCGTTCATGATTGTCGGGAGATTCCTTCCCACCGATATTGACCCCTCCGTCCGCGCCATCGGCTCCCGCTGTCGATGCACTCTGCTTGGCATGTGAGGTCGGTCCGCCCAGCCCAACGGGACCAAGCCCCACTATACGTGAGTTGATGGACAGATCAAGAGCACTGATGATTCTGCTCCGTGCTTTAGTAATGTACGGGTCGATAACCGGTCGCTCGAGGAGGGCGAACTCGACATACTGGAAGCCGAGGTGGAGATAGGTGATTCCAAGTCCGTGATTGAAAAAGTTGTAAGACGGAGCTACATATCGCTGACAGTGTAGTGGAACATGCGAGATCAAATTCACCCACTGTAGAAACGGTAGCTCGTGATCGCGCTCGTCATCATCATCAGCCCCACGACTGCCATGGCGATCCTCCAACTCCTCGTCCCCTCGAATCCGATGAGATAGCACTGCACGAAGAGCGGGATCATGGGGAGGAGGAGATAGAGCCAGTTGATGGAAGTAAACGGCTGCGCGTGGGCGAGGACGTATTTGTTGATTGGAGCGAGCGGTCCCAAGAGGCTCGAGGAGGAGGCGAGGATTGATGACATCCTGGAAGGGGTGGCGGAATCGAGGAGCAACACTGGTGTGATTGATCAGATATGCCAACGTCAACGTGCGTTCGCACCTTTCCTTGTTACCACCGTATGATTCCTCACAGCCATATTACAATAGCCATAGTACAGGTTTGCACCTTCGTCGCCTTGGTGTTCTCAGTCTGCGAACCCGCAATGGCTTGCGACCGGGAGGACATACAGAAGCGAAGGAACCAGCAACTGCGCGTCAAAACCGATTGATGTACTTCCAGAAAGTAAAAAAGTTATTTAAGTCACCATAAAAGGTGAGGAAAGAAATTGAACGCTGTCTGGCGGCCGAATAACACGGCACGTTCTAGTAAAAGGCGAGGACGGGAGCACGAATGCGATTCGACCAACAGCTTGGAAGTCCACAAGCAAAACAAAGAATATATACTGGTTGGTCAGATTTTTTACACTCTCTTCGCAACTGAAAGGCAGTTGTCACTGTGTTGCATTGCACTTGATTCAGCAGTTTGACTTCCGGTCGAGGATGACAGGGTTATAAAAGGCAGTTGACGGTGGCTTGCACTTGAATTAGCACCTTGAATTCCGATCGAGGATCACAGGGTCAATGGGGAGTCATTTGTCAATCCCTTCGACCAGCAAATAGGCCCGACGCTCAGCTCCTAGAATCGGCGGCGGTCGTCTGAGCTTCGGCAAAGTTGGGCTACCGTGGTCGCACTTAGCTGGAATAACTCGAGGACACGCGTGGGTGTAGCCGAGTTAAGTGCCGGTCGAGTAGCGTGGGCTAGAGATGCAGAGGCTATGAGTAGGCTAGGTAACTATAGTGACTTTTTGCTTTAATCTCGAATCGCTGGTTCTCCCCGACTCTCATGTCCATCCCTCTTA
>JAABUH010001790.1_pt1 | contig 22364 bp, 21 predicted proteins | sample 5559121 | NCBI WGS metagenome assembly JAABUH01 (sample SAMN10711871, study PRJNA513364) | rock metagenome | isolation source: Antarctica rocks | place: Antarctica: Victoria Land, Battleship Promontory nord | collected 2015-12-28
TCATTTTTGCAGGCTTAGCATTTGTTCAAGAACTCGCTCCTTATTTCCTAGCGAGTCCTAGCGAGTCCTAGCGAATCCTAGCGAATTCTAGCGAGTCCGCGAGTCCTAGCGAATCCTAGCGAGTCCTAGCGAATCCTAGCGAATCCTAGCGAGTCCTAGCGAGTACGCGCCGAGGGGGTTACAGTTGGTGAGGGGTTGGAAAAGTTGAGCCAGGGCCGGAACTTTTTTTTTTTGATCCCGGTCCGGACTCAACTTTCTGCATATGCTAACCATGAGTTCAAAATTATTCCAACCCCGACTCAGCTTTCTGCATATGCTAATCATGAGCTCAAGAATTGATGTTATATAGTTAAAGTAACTAGAAGATAAACAGCAAGAGCGAAGTATTGAAGCCGTGCATATGCACAGCTTGAGCGAAGCATCGAGAAAACAGCACAATCACAAGACGAGCGAAGATTATTCTACATATGCTTAGCATATGCACAAAACATGCTCAATCATGAACTCAACTTGTGACATGCTCATCAACAAGCTATCGCTCACGTTATTCTCATCAGATCTTTCTCATGCGTTTTCTTCTTCATTCTCGTTGTTCAGCTCATGATTTGCATCATCGCTTTTCTCGTTGTTTTCAACATTTGCATTGAATGAATCTTGAGCGAGCTGAGTTTCTTCTCAGTATATGCGTGACATATGCGAAGTGCGACACTCATCTTCAAGTCGTTCATCGATGTTTCTTTGTGCTCAGTTGATGCTACGCATATGCACAGACGAGGCTTTGATGATCAGATGTGAATTTTTTTGTGATCTCGCTTGGCATATGCTTCGCATAGGGCCCGAAGCTTTTCCAACCCGACGTCAGATCTTGGATGTGCGAGGCATATGCCAATTTTAAAGTTCAACCCGACGCCAAGAATTTTTTCCGACCCCGGCTCAACTTTTTCAACCCCCCGGCCAGCTGTAACCCGCGCGCCGAGTACGCGAGTCCTGGCGAGTCCTAGCGAAGTATCATTCGGGATAGCCACTCCCCAACGCATAACAAACTTTTGCTGATGTCTGTCTGAGCTCGCTGAGGTATGGTTGGGGAATATCAATTGCTTGAAGAAGAGGTCAACGGCCCTGAGGTTTTCTTCGTCTTTCTACCAATAACGGTTACATCTCAAAACGATCTCAGTCGCTTCTGGCCATTCGCTACCACTATAGCACATTCCTGGGGCGAAAGCATAGTTCTGCAAATGCAGTCGGTTGGTCGTCTTGGGAGCCACGCCTCCTCGCCGTCTGATAGGGCTAGTCGGTAAGCCGGTCGGTGGGATCGTGACTATGGTTTCCTGAATTCGAGCAGTGAGCTTGGGAAACGTGTCAGTCAGGGAGGGCATGAGTGATTCAGATAGCAGAGGATAGAATTCAACGATAGACAAGCGTTTCGAATGATCGATGAGTGTTTAATTACTGTATTATACTACTCGTTAAGGGTGCTGGCTTCAAAAAACATAGATCTCCAACTACCTGAGTCATTGATAACCTATCTAAATTGACGACGACATCGAAATCCTTTCTCCAGCGCTGTTTCCAGTCACACCGCGACGTGGCATGCTTGAATTGATCATGTCCCCGCTATTTAGTAAGGAAATTTGCCTATCAAATGTCAGCAGCGCGGAGAAGGCGGTGAAAAAGTGACAGTCCCCCGCGTTGGGGAGTGAGTGACTGTCTCCGTACACTTGCGATATAATGCCAAGTCTCTGTGGTGCCTGTGGCGACGAGAGTTACAGTGGGACAGCCGACGGAATCCCTATTGACTCAAGAGGCCACGTTCCAATTCTTGAAGTCCGTGATGTTCATGTCCAAGATTTTTCAAATCCAGAAGTCAGAAAGTATGATGCCGGCAAATTAGGGAGATACTCCGGTTCGACTTTCAAAGCCGAAATTTGCCTACATGTACTTGCTGTGCATTGGGTAGCTTGAAAAAAGCTTCATTTTAAGAATGTTCGGCGAGATTTGAACTGTTTTGAGGTTGTGCTTTGATGGGCTGGAAATTTGATACAAGGAGTTGAGTGGCTTGGTCCACATGTGAGTACTGCCTGGTGGCTTTATGGATAGGACTTACTCTATCTCCACCACTGACCAGCATATTGTAGCAGAGCGTAAGCCCTCCGTCCAATTCTCTAGGGACGGTGAATAATAATCGCGCTTGTCGGAGCATCAGGTGCGCGACTTTTTTGTCTTTGGATAAGATGATTTTTGGCACGGGCTTGAGATCGTATTTGGCCACACCCTTGGGCTGGTCTTTGACCAAATCCTTGGAAGGGAGCTTAGGTCTGCTCTGAGGTCGAGCTTCTTGACGGTCTTGGTGTCGTCTCGATTGAAACCACGCAATGTTTATGTTGACTCGAGAACGGCGACGAGATATAGAGGTAGGGAAGGTAGATGTGAAATGTACGAAGACGCTTTTTTCGCTAGAACTGATGAAAGAGGATTCGATTGAGAAAGTTCTAAACTTAAGCAAAGTTCTCCTTCCGCTGTCGTATACTTGGCTGGTTTTCCCGAGAACCTTTGCCAACGACTGATTCGCTTGAAGTGGTTAGGGGAGGGAATGTCTCTATTTGGCGGGTCACTTGATTCTACTATAGTGCAATTTGAAGGTTTTGCCGTACTTTGTAGTACATTAACAGAGTATTTGAGAAGACACATTGATTAGAAGAGTGTTTAGCTACACTATGGAAACCACACCAAGCCTCATATTTTGTTCCGCTGATAAATCCTACTACCTTCAGCGAGCTGGTAAACATGAAAGCTTCACGACCACATGTATGCACAGGTTCGAACGCGGCTTTGGGAAAGTACTCCTCATGCAAAAACGAGGACATAGGGTGTGACAGACCCACAATGATCGTTCACAAACAGCGAGAATGCGGACAGGAAACTTCCCTTGAAAGTAGTGAGAGACTGGGATGAACTGTATGCCGAGTACAACGAGCAGGAAGATGAGCAGAAAAGGGCCCGTACTACGGTCAACAACTGCAATAGAATCTCAAAGAGTACGGTGAAGAAAGAGAACGAAGAGAAGTACGAGAGGCAGGCATTCATTGAGTTATGATACGTTCCTTGAAAGATTTCCTTTCAGATGAATCCGTTCCTGTGGCCAAGCAGTAAGAAGCATCACCCTAGTACTAGGCCACGCTTGCGAGCTTCTTCAAAGATTGTTCACACCTTCCTTATCCCGCGTCAGATATAACCGCAGGTCTGAATCCTTGAGTATAATTTATCGCTGCGAGCGTGATTGTGAGAAGATATGTTGAAGTGTTTTAGGGTAGAACCATGTAGGATTTGCCAGTGTTATAGAGCGGTAAGAAGCATCACTCATCCTAGGCTTGAACCACCTTATTGAATACGCGAGTACACGCTGAAGTTGAAGAGTGATTGCGATCACATGTGAGTACTACTAGATGAGGTTGTAGAAGTCAGATAGTCTTTTGTGACAAAGTGATTAAGTTCTTCGCCCCTTTTCTGCTGAGTACGCGAGTCCTAGCGAGTCCTAGCGAGTCTTAGCGAATCCTAGCGAATCCTAGCGAATCCTGGCGAGTTCTGACGAGTCCTAGCGAGATCAAGCGAATCCTAGCGAGCGAGTGAGTACGCGAGCAAATTTCTAGAGAGAGTGTCAAGTCTCTTAGAAGAGCATCAGGATCAATATTTCCTAAGCAAAAAGCTTCAATACTCACCCTCAAACCTTTCGCCCCTAAGCATCGCACACCTCATTCTTCGAGCCATTCTAACCACCAACACCCTCACTGAACGAGAATCCACAGTGCGCGTCACCCCTTAGCTAGGGAGATCATCAGTACTACCACTGGGAACTCGACTGAAGATGTAGCAGCTGGCTGCCGTATACTGAGCTGGGTTGAAGGGGCAGGAGATGGTTTGACACAGCAGAGGCGAGAAGGCGGGGGATGAAAGATGGGTAATGAGACTGTGGGTCATGGGGACAATTTAGGGGGATTCTGGATGATGCTATATCAGCTCTGCGACCCATCTGAGACCCATCTGATTGATACTCAGCATGCTTGAGGTCTTCCCCTGGCCACGCCGTGCGCGCGAATCTTTGCCGCCACGGGAAAAACCAATATATTTTCCGGCATAGAGGAGTGGAGTCTTGACCATCTCGTATGCTCGCGGAACAAGGGCAGCAACGCTCGCTACCTCCTCAAGCTTCTCTAAGGCGCGGAGGCTGGGTTGATAAAGATATCGGCATAGAGTGATCTTAGGGGTTTTGAGGGAGGGTGGAGAGGGAGATGGTGGTGTTTCTGAGGGACGGCCGAGGCGGAGTTTAAGGAGGGCTAAGGGCGTGTGGATGGGGTGTTTGAGATGGAGTGGACGACGTTAGGTTGCGAGAGAGTGGGGTTTGAGGACTGAGGGTACTGAGGACGAAGTAGTAAGGAAGGGTTGCAGAAGGATGACCAGTTGCCTAGTAATCATCTAGTAATCCATTATTCCTTCGCTCTCCCTTCCCTCCTTCATTCATTCCATCATATCCATCATCTCTACTCCGCTATTCCCACTCTTTTAAACCCTCTCCCTCTTCATCTCCCCCTATACCCTTCGTTTTGTTCGCCTACGCTTCTTCCCACCCTCCTTACCCTACCATTCCTCACTCCACCCTTCACTCTCTTGCCCTCCATCATCCTACCCCTTCTTCTACCATTTCCTAACCCGAGCTTCAAGTTGACCAAATTCATCACCCTCTCTCACTTCTCATCTTCTCCCCTCCTTTTTACCCTAATTCCCATATCTTCACATACCCTCCGATCCCATCCCTTTCCGCCTATACCCCGTCCTCATATCACAGTGAATAGCCGATAGTGAATCCGAGGGTTTTGTCAAGGACACTGAAGAGGGAAGTGGAGGATGAGATGTTAGAGGGGAATGGAGAGGCTCGCAACACTGATCCCGCGGCCTCAGATTGCGGCAGCAGCATGTTCGCACAATATGACGATCAGCTAGATGCCGAGGATAACGGTACCGACTAGGAGACCCTCTCGTTGGGAGCCGTTGAGCGTGAAGGTCAGGCTATCGCTTTCAGCAGCTGGAAGACGCGCATTATCGATGAAGTCCTTTGCACTAACACCTTCAAATGAGATCGGCTCTTCTTCAGAACACCCGCTGCGTTGATGCCAGCTTTCGCTTCGTTCGTCGTGGTGGCGAGGTGAGGCAAGGCAAGATGATTTAGGGGTGCAGGATGGGTTGAGAATTAGGGGTTGGATGGAGGGAGATGTTGAGGGGGAAGATGGCGGTTGGGGAGGAAAGGGGACGATTGAGTGGGGATTGAGAGTTGTAGGGGGTGATGATGCTTGTATTGATATACACGAGGAAAAGAAAGAATGTAGAATCCGGAGTGAAAGATAAGACGAGGAAGAGAGAAGAATGGAAAGAGAATAGAAGAGGGTTAAGGAAGAAAGAAGAGACAGTAAGACGAGAAAGAAGAAAGGAGAGAAAGAGAAGAAGAAAGGAGAGAAAGAGAAGAAGAAAGGAGAGGAAGAGAAGAAGAGAGAAGAAGGTTGTAAATGTAGAAGAAACGAAGCGTAAGTCTGATGCTCTTTCAACAAGTTAGTCTATGTAAAGACTAACCCATCGCGAATGCATTAACTGCAATCTTTCCCGTTCAGAGGCTACACAAGTTCAAGCAACCGAATACCCCATACCCCACGTACCACCCCGCCTGGAGACTTCAAGAACGCAACAGAATCTTCACTCTGCCTTGATCTAAATCCTAAGTCCTAACATGTCGCGATCGAGACCAGAGAGGCTAGAGTGGGAATGCCGCTATTGACTTCTCAAAAACATCAAGTACTTCTAAAACAACAAAAACCTTCAATAGTCGTCAACTAACCTCATGAACAAAGCTTCTACCGTTATTCGCTATGACTATCTTAGTAAGGGCCAGCTTGACTGGAGGCTATCGGCAAGTGGAGTGGGGGGTATGGAAAGGCATAGAAAGTAGCAATTGCCATCTCGTTACCACCGATTACCAATAGCCTCAGCAACAACAAAGTGAAGAACATGAGGATAAATAGGCAGTCCATCCCGATTCATGTTTTCCCTTCATCCCTTCGGATTCAGCCAAAAACGCGCTTTTGCCCCACCCACTCCATAGAGTCAGTCGCTTGATAGAGGGAGTGCTTGGCACCTCTGGGCGGCTTCCGGGCCAAATTTGGCCCTGAGGGCTGTCAAGGGGCGTCGAGTTTGCCCAAACAAATGTACTACGTAGTAGACATGTTTATCGTTTCAACGAAGTCGATGCTTGATAGAAATATGATCATGAGATCAGATTCGAGAGATGTGACTTTTCCCAAGCCTTATCTAGATCTTGTCATGTATGGCTGCTAGCATTGCTGGCGCTGATAAGAGCCGTTCCACAGATGGGAGCGAGCGGTTAGGACTAAAGATGAGTACACGAGTCCTAGCGAGTTCAAGCGAGTACGCGCCGAGTACGCGAGTCCTAGCGAATCCTAGCGAGTCCTAGCGAGTCCTAGCGAGTCCTAGCGAGTCCAAGCGGGTCCTAGCGAATTCAAGCGGGTCCTAGCGAGTCCTAGCGAGTTCCTAGTCACTAGATCATTTGAGACAGTCACTCTTAACTCGGGTTACAGCTGGCCGGGGGGTTGAAAAAGTTAAGCCGGGGTCGGAAAAAATTCTTGGCGTCGGGTTGAACTTTAAAATTCGCATATGCCCCGCACATCCAAGATCTGACGTCGGATTGAAAAAGCTTCGGGCCCTATGCGAAGCATATGCCAAGAGCATTAAGCGAGACCACAATAAAATTTATATCTGATCACTAAAGCCTCGTCGATGCATATGCGCAGCATCAACTGAGCATGCAGAAATATCGATGGACGACGAAAGCATCGGCGCTGAAAATCGCGCGAATGAGATAACAGATTGGCTAAATGGCTTGAAGATGAGTGTCGCACTTCGCATATGCCGCGCATATACTAAGAAGGAACTCAGCTCGCTCAAGATGCAAATATTGAAGACGATGAGGAAAGTGATAGTGCAAATCACGAGCAGAACGACGATAGCACAAACTTCGCATATGCTCTGCTAACACATAGTCTAGTCGTCAGCAACGTTGGCTCGCGCGTTTTCGCTCGTCTGGCTGGGAAATAGATCGGCGGTGGTGACCTGTGGTTGTTTTTTTCTGGCCTCGTTCATACGCCGTGCATATGCACGGCGGTTTTTAGCTTCTCTAGTTAGAAATGTCACTACTTCTCCAGCCCATGATTTGCATATGCAGAAAGCTGAGTCGGGGTTGGAATAATTTTGAACTCATGGTTAGCATATGCAGAAAGTTGAGCCGGGGCCGGGATCAAAAAAAAAAAGTTCTGGCCCTGGCTCAACTTTTCCAACCCCCCACCAACTGTAACCCCCTCTTAACTCTACTGTGGTATTTGAGGAAACAGTTGTTAATGCGATCTTCAAATATAGAGAATTTGATTGATGAGCATCGAAAACAAACTCTGACTGTGGCTTCAGTACTAACGACCAATATCTCAAGTATCACAGTAAAACTCAAAGCCTCAACTTGAGCTTCAAACCTCGAAGCAGCATTCTGTTCCATCAAAAGAGAGAACGAAGAGTTCATCATCACTGCGCTATTAAAGGCTGGTCAATGATGAGATTAGAGTACTTTCCCTCTATAAACCCATCAGGTAGTACTCAAAGGGGCCAGCTTGACTGAATGCTATCGACAAGCGAAGGGAGGGGCATGGAAAGTGGTAGAAGAGGTTACCACCCCGTTGCCACTTCGTTGCCACCGATTACCAATAGACCTCGACAGCTAGGCGGGGAACAGAGGGATAAATAGGCAGTCCCCCCTCCTGTTTCTGCCCTTCATCCCTTGAGATTCAGCCAGAAACTCGCTTTTGCCTCACACACCCACTCCATAGACTCAGTCGCTTAGATAGAGGGAGTGCTTGACACCTCAGGGCGGTCTCCGGGGCAAAATTTGGCCCTAGAAACCGCCAGGGGCTGTCGGGTTTACCCAAACAGATATAATATATATTTATAGTTCAAACGGAGTCGATGCCCGATAGCATGTGAATAGAGCCAACACACTCTCCTTCCCTCGCCTTCCCTTAGCCGGTTTAGCATCTATTGAATTAGGGAATAAGAGAAATGAAGGGATAGTATGTGGGTTGCTACTGGAAGTGGGAGGGAGGGGGCTGGGAAGGTGGGCAAGAGAAGGGAGAGAGTGTTGGCTGTGCTGAAAGATAGACATAAAGAGAGAAGGAAGAAGGGCGGGGAAGGTATGAGAGGGGGGCTAACGATAGGGAAACCATGGCAGGTTATGGGAATGAGAGAATGGGGAGGCAATAGTCATCAATGATGAAAATCAAAATCTCACGTCACTCTCACAAACCTTCCCCTTTTTCCCCTTCTTCCACTTCTTCCCCTCCCTTTCTCTAGTTCTATTCTCTTCTCTTCCTTCTTTCTTCTTTGAGTCCTAGCGACATTTCACCGGCGAACACTGTCGTAGAGCAGAACTACGGTTCCTAGCGATGACTTTTTGCCAGAGTATCGCGTGCGCGAGTGATAAGAAGTCATCACCCTAGTTCATGAGCAACATTTGAGAACTCAATCGAAATGTTCACTTCTTCGTTGTCTCAAGTTCAAACCCGACCGCAGGTCTTTGAATCCTTGTGTTCAGGATATCGCTGCGAGTGTCACTGTGAGAAGATAGAAGGGGATTGTTGTAGAGCAGAACTACGGTTTATAATGATGACTTTTTGCCAGAGTATCGTATGCGCGAGTGATAAGAAGAATCATGAACGGCAACATCTGCCTGCACGTACTTGCATGCTCATCGTGTACTACTCGCTAGGACTCGCTAGGATTCGCTAGGACTCGCGTACTTGCCAGGGAATGTCACTGGAGACATGGTTTGAAGGGATGGCGCGGGGGATGAAGGAAGTAGGCAGATGGGGGTGGGACGGTCATTTAAATAGCTCTTGAAGGTGGTATAGACGGAGTGGGGTGAGGTGAGGTGGTTGGAAAGCGTGACTTAGATAGATGTGATTGCGTGAATTGGGGCCGTTTGATGCAGAGCTTGAATGGTTAGAGGTCGGAAATATTTTGCGTTTTTATGCTGCCGTTGGGCTCATGCTTCTCTATATATTCAACTCCCCGACCGGTTCCCCGTGCTTGTAGATTATCAAATTTACATACCTTTATACTCTCGCCCAACCCTCAGCGGCTACCTATCTACACCTTCTCCCTTGCCCTCCCCATCTCCCTCCTCTGCCTCCTTGCCTTCGGACTTACCGCCCCCCAAACCCTCTTTCCACCACCCAAATACAGCCACGAGCACAAAAACACCACCGCGAAATTAAACCCACAATACGCCCAAAACACGCCATAATCCTCCCACTTGTTCTTATAAAACACGTTAAAACCCGCCGCGAATTCGTCCCCATTGGCATACTGGCAGAATTCGCAAAGGCCGTTGGTTCCGTTTTGGACATAGCCGCCGGCTTGGCGGATGAACTGCTGGGTGGAGGATTGGCAGGTTTGGCCCGGGGGTGGGGGGAAGCGGGCGAACTCGTTAGGGGCACATATGACTGGACGGTCGTGTACGGCAACACCGAGGAAGCCTTCGAGGAGGTAGCGGAAGGGGGAGAGGTAGTACATCCAGGATTGCCAGAACTGTGGGTGATCATTAGCGTGTAAATAATCTGTGACGGGGATTGTGCAGGATTTACGTGTGGAAGCGCAGCAAATGGAACCACGACACCGCAGAAGGCTACGACGAAAAGAAAGAAGATTGGGACAAGTAAACTGGCTAATAGCTCATTGGGAGAAAAGGAGGCTATCATCTGGCCAAAACCGACGTAGAAGAGCTCAAACAACATGAGCAGCATCCAGGTGTATGCGGAATCGAACTTGCCACGGCCACGGCCTACAGCGCCCCACCACCAACAGTTGAAGTAAATCGTTCCGGCGACAATAGAGTAAGGAATTTCGACAAGGATAGCGCCAGTGACGAACGCAACCCAGGAATAAATCTTGGAGTTCGCTTCACGGGACTGGTAGATGGCGCGGAATTGGAGGAACTTGGGCTGCAGTTGTTGAATCAGAGGTGGAGCGATAGTGAGGGTCATGAAGATTGAAAAGAGACGAGATTGCATGTCAATCTGCGAGTTGCCGACGTGGTAGAATGTAAATGTATTAAAGAGACCAGTGACAATGTGGAGCATGAATTTTCCAATCATATAATCTGGAGTGCGCCAGTAGGAAACGAAAGAGCGCTTTACGACAGTAGAGATTTGGGTACTGAGCGGCATGGCGTACTCGCGGTCATCGTCGGTATTGGCGTTGGTCGAGGCGTTGCGACGGTCGCTGATCATTTGTTGGATCTCTTTTCTACGTTCTTCGCGCTCGGTGGATGAGGCCCAGACGTCGCCCCAATCTTTGCCTTTGTAATTAGGATCACCGGCGCCAATGGCTTCGAGCATATACTCGGCTGGGTTGGCGCTGGGCGGGCATTTCTTTGCTCCGTTTCCTTCAAAATAGTCGATCAAGCTTCGAGAGTCCTTTCCGAGAGACCCGTGGTATACAACCCTCCCTCCGGACTTGAGCAGCAGGAGTTCGTCAAAATACTCAAAGAGGACAGACGATGGTTGATGAATTGTAACGAGCAAAGCCTGACCATTGTCGGCTAGCTTGCGGAGGAATCGAATGATGTTGAACGCTGCTCCAGAATCGAGGCCTGAAGTCGGCTCGTCCAAGAACATAAGGAGTTCTGGCTTACTAGCCAGCTCGACGCCAATCGTCACTCTTTTGCGCTGTTCCTGATTCAGACCCTCGCCAATTTTCCCTAGGGTAGCACCTGCAATCGGTCTCATCTCAAGGAGATCAATGATCCTCTCACAGTACTCGTACTTTTCGTCAGTCGGCACCTCTTTCGGTTGCCGAAGGAGAGCAGAAAACCGTAGAGCCTCCCGTACTGTGGCAGTCGGTTCATGTACATCCATCTGCTCAGCAAAGCCAGTTGCTCTTTGGAATGATTTTGGTAGGGGTCTTCCATCGACTAGGAAGTCGCCAGTGATCACCCCGAAATTAATTCTTTGGGCTAATGTATTCAGGAGCGTGGTCTTTCCGGCGCCAGAAGCACCCATCAGTGCCGTCAGCTTCCCTGGTCTGACGTAGCCTTGGACGTCGCTCAGTAGTTTCCTCTCCCCTTTCTCGTACGGAATTGTGTAATTTACGTTCTGCCAAGTAAAGACAGACTCGTTCCTTGCAACGCCTTTGACAGCTTCGCCAGATTCCGAGCCGCTGGATTCACCTTGACCGAGTTTCTCGCCCCCCGCGTTGCCAGCTTTTTCTTCATCTTCAGGAATACTGCCCTTCTCCATTGCCTTCTTGACAGACTTTGGAGCTTGACCTCGTTTGAAAATAGTAACAGCTCCTCCACCCGCGTTTGGTTTTTGTATCTCCATCCCAATCATAGTGAGGACGACGAAGAAGGCAAAGAAGGCGGCAATAATCCCAATGTTCCGCCACAGATGTGATCGGGAGTAGGTGAAAGCGGTTCGTATGTAGTCTGCTCCATTGACGGTGGTTTGCCCCGGTTGACTTCCTTGGATAGCGCAAGACTGATATTGAGGAGCAGCTCCAGGACCTTGCGGGACTAAATACGGAGGCACGCACTGGATTACCAGATCGTAGAACTCATTAGCCATCAACGCTTCAAATCCATATTGCACTGGATTGATCCAAATAAGCCACTTGAACCACGGATGCATTTTCTGTGGAGGAATGAGATAACCGGTATACACCACAAGTGCTTGGATCGCGACACCTGTAATACGTGTTGCCACATCGAGTGACTTCACCAACGATCCAATGGCCCGGAAGAAAGCGTACATGGTCATTGTCAGGATCCATAGGATGAGCAAGCTGATGAAGAATTGTGATGGCGTCCTCGCAAGATCTGACATGAAATAGACCACAATATCAAAGATTGCGACTTGAACAAAAACAAGAGGAATGTCGACTACGGTTTGTGCAATAGCGTATGCTGCAGGACGATAGAAAGAGCTATCATACAGTCAGCAAAGTACTTTTCAGGATCATAGGAACTCTTACAAGGACTTGTGCTTCAACAATATTGGTCGGCTTGCAAAGGCGGAGGTTAATTCAGCAAGTGCAAGCAGTGCGTTGAATAGAAGCATAAAGAACATCACACCACCACGAGTGAAGACTCCAGCGGATGTTTTTGGCATATTGTAGAAGAGCGAGCCAACAATCAGAGCCTGGAAGAAGATTCCTCCCCATTTTCCACCTAGAGTGAGCGGATCACCAAACATGACCAGAAACTGACGGTGAGTGCAGGCAACAACCTGCTGAGGGAATGAAAGGGTGTAGTTCTTCTCTTTAGTCGCCTTTGTTCTTGCTGCCAAACGTTGTTGCCGCTGTTCTTCATTGTGCAGTTCCAAGTCTCCGATATCCTTCAAGTTCTTCTGATACATGTCGCTCTGCCGGTAAGCTGCTTCAAATTGGTCCGCAGATCTCGGGATTCGATCTTCGTAACCCTCTCTTATATTCCGCTCATGCTCATCGGTGACAGATGTAAGGAAGTCGGCGGTGGTCCAACGAGGCGGTCGAGCGAATCCAAGTCCTTCAAAGTAGGCTGCAGCGTCCTCTGTTGACCCGTAGTAAAGACATTTTCCTTCGTCGATAAGTACAACCTTGTCGAACAAATCGTACAAACTCTCTCCAGCTTGGTACAATGCAACTGATGTGGATATATGGGCCATGTTGGTAAGTGACCGTAAGGACTGTACATATTCGAGAGCTGTGCTAGCATCCAGACCTCGTGTGGAGTTATCCCAACACTGAATGCTTGCTCTAGTGATCATAGCCTCCGCAATACTGACACGCTTCTTCTCTCCTCCAGATACACCACGTACGAACTCATTGCCCACTTTCGTGTTCATGGTATGCTCGATCCAAAAGAGTTTGGAGACAACACGGAGGAATTCGTTGATATAGTCCTGGCGGCTTTCTCCTTCGTTTCGCGACTCTTTGCCGGGTGTCCTTGTTTTCAGAGCGAACTGAAGGGTGTTTTTGACGGTCAACGTAGTGTAGTGCAGATCGTCTTCTGGGTTGTAGACTACTTCTCCACGATAATGTTTGCCCATAGTCTTCGCATCCGTACCACCGTACGTGACGTCGCCCTCGACACTCTCGAAGCCAAACCTTTGGTTGGCCAAAACTTTCAAGAACGTAGAACATCCAGATCCAGGCCGACCCAGGACCAATAGCATTTCTCCAGGTCGGACACAGCCTGAGAATCGATTGATTATGGTCCTTATCGGAGGTTTACCAGCTGCTCGTTTCGGTCCGCTCGTGAAAAGACTCTTCAAAAATCGAGGAAGAGCCAAGAAAGGATCGCTCAGAGTTGGTTGCAGCGCGGCACCCAAGCCCATCCCTTTCACGGTAAGATCTTTAAACACCAAACCCACATGTCTTGTCTTTTCTTCCTCGGATTGGCCTTGTCGGCCCTTCCCGAACATGCGTGACATCAATCTTTCAATCTCGGCCTGCTCATCGTCCTCCTCAACGCTAGTGGCATAAGAGCCTTGACGGCCGCTTTGGTTTGTTCGCTTCCGGCTGAGAACCCTGAATACTTCATCCTCTGTCAATTGCCTTGACGAGTTTTTCCTCATACCAGGTCTTTTGGCGGCATCCTTGGTTTGTGTTGTTTTTATAGGCTCATATCCAGCCACTTCGTCGGCTCTTTCGTCCTTGTTGATTTCATCAGATGGCCTAGCCGCATATTTCGAGTTACCGATTAATGGCCCTGCAACAGCCGCTGACTCTGACTCTGCGGGTGATGGTACAGCTGTGTATTCGCTGGATGACCGGCTACGCCCTTCCGTCCCTCCATTCGCGACATGGGGGCCGTTGGTGTTTGCATGTGCAGGGCTCTCGATTGCAGGCGATACTCTACTGATGGCGGCCGAATCCTGATGTGGTGGATGCGTTTCCGAGCCGGCAGGAGCCAAGTATTGCTGTCTGAAACTATTGGCAGATGTTGACGGCCATATGTCAGGCAATGCCTCCATGTTAGGACGTTCAGGCGGATCAGGAGCCATGATGATGGCTAGGATACTTCCAAAACGGACAGAATGAGTCGAGTTCAGCAGACGCGAAGCCGGAGAATCCTCAGCACATGGTCAAAGAAAGGGAATAAAATACTCCACGATAAACAAATGGCCGAGGGAGACGAAAAGAAATAGTTCGCCGCAGATCTGTCAGCCTACTCTGGCCAACAAACACGGCGGTCGCGGGTCGGCTTGGAAATAATCACCTCATATCGAGAGCCAATGAGGGGTCACCTTCTGTGAGAAAAGCCAGGCCCATGGGATATCAACAGATCCGATGCTCCCGGATGGAAAGAATGCTGTAATGCGGTAATGAAACGTCTAATCGTCATATCTAGAGCTTAAAATGCCGTGAATGCCTCTAACCGAGATGTTCCCGCAACCTAAATTCAACTCACCGGGGTGTTGCGGACTTAAGACCAAAACCCGAAGCCCGAAGCCCGCGAGCGAGAAAGAACAATGATGCGGAGAGCGCACTGGAAGGCGATCTTTATGAATAGCTTCATGTTAGCATAGCATTTTAGCATTGATATTGCGAGCGGACAAAGGAGTGCCTGAGCGACTACACACCGCCTGCTGGCAATTGTAAGCTCGGGTAGCGACTTCTCGCTACGTTGGTTCGGAGTGCACAGTTGCAGTCATGATGTCAAGTGCCTCCAAACGCAGTTTTTCTGGTTGCGATAGAACTACTCTAATTCGTAGAATTGAAGTCATGATCTCTCTTCCACCTAACCATGGCCCATGTCACGCAGTCAACACAGGAGCCTGAGCTCAACTATTTCGTCTGTACCTTGGGCCAAGCAGCGAGAATCAATGCTCAGAGCCCTCATGTGTTCAAGACTGTCAACGACTTCATCGACTTTCAAGCTCGAACAATCCCACAGGCTCCTGCTGTTGGCTTCCCGATACCTCCAGACTCAAGGAATGATGGCCCGGAATGGCAGCAAAGAATTCTCAGTATGCTCGTATGAGTCGTATCTAGTAGGTTGCGAATCAGAGATCTAATCTGTCCCTTAGCGTTTGAGGATCTACGGCAAGGATCAATTGCGATAGGGCAAGTTTTGTCCAAGTCACTGCGGGCGAATACTTCACCTACCAAGACTGTGGCACTGCTATGCCCAAGCTCCATCGACTTTCTTTTTGCATGGCTAGGGCTGATGAGGTTGGGGCATTCGGTCCTTCTCATTGCGTACGTACCACCCTGACTGGCTGTGCTGAGTAAAGTCAAAGCTGAACCCAAGATGGTAGGCCTCAATGTCAGCCTTCAGCGATTGCACTTTTGTGCACGTCGTGCAACGTGACTGAACTGTTCTATGATGACACGTATGAGAGACTTGCAAGGGCATCCGGAGGAGCATCAAGCTCGGCCTCGTCACTCCGCCCAATCCGCTTGCCAGGGGCTAAGCAAAGGGAAGAGCTATTGGGCGATATCACCCTGACTGGAGATTTCATGCTATTACGCACATCGTTGCTTGAAGTGAAGGAAACCGATGTTGCCTACCTGCACCATACGTCCGGGACCTCCACCGGCCTCCCGAAGCCAATTCCTCAAAGCCACCGAGCTGCGGTAGGTGTTCTTCCTTGCCTGGAGAACGGCCATGACAGAGCAACATTCACCACAACGCCGCTCTATCATGGAGGTATAGCAGATTGCTTTCGTGCCTGGACAAGCAACGCCATGATCTGGCTGTTCCCAGGGAAAGAAGTGCCAATCACTGCACAGAATGTACTGAAATCATTAGAATGTGCTCAGAGATCCACCAAAAGTTGTCAGACTCCTCTGGTGACTTATTTCTCTTCTGTGCCCTACGTTCTGCAAATGGTAGCCGCAGACAATAATGGCTTGCAAATACTGAAAAGCATGGAGATTGCCGGTGTTGGAGGTGCTGCACTTCCCCAAGAAGTAGGAGATGATCTGGTAGAAAAAGGAGTACATCTGGTTTCCAGATTTGGCAGCGCCGAGTGTGGTTTTATCATGTCCTCCCATCGAGATTATGCATCGGACAAGGAATGGCAATTCCTGCGAAGTAACAGATCGATGCCTCTAAGCTTCGAACCTCGAGATGATGGGCTGTCCGAGCTGATCATTCTATCTCAATGGCCGCACATGGCGAAGCGTAATCGAGATGATGGTTCGTTTGCAACCGCAGATTTGTTTGCAGCGCATCCAAAAATCTTAAATGCCTGGAAATACCATTCACGTGCCGATTCTCAATTGACTCTAATTACTGGCAAGAAATTTGATCCTGCGCCTCTCGAAGCTGCGATAGCTACCTCTCCATTATTGAGTGATGTCTTGATCTTTGGCAATGGCCAGCAATACCCTGGAGCTCTGCTGTTTCGGTCATTATATTTTCAGGAGATGTCGGATGAACAGGTTCTGGGGAGTGTTTGGCCATCAATTGACAAACTTAACGCTGAAAGCCAAGGTCATGCTCGGCTATCAAGGTCAATGTTGGTAGTGATGACTAGGGGCGCACCTGCGGTGGAAAAAAGTAGTAAAGGCACCATTTTGAGGGGTGTAGCTGAAAAAACCTTCTATGCAGAGATTAACAAAGCCTATGAGGGTGCATTTGGAGTTGATGCTAATGGGCGGAGAGAAGAAGTGGGAGCGTCTGTTTCAGACCATGACGTACCAATTGTTGTGCTGGAGATTATCACGAGCGTCCTCAATACCAAAATCCCAATACCGGAGGATACGGACCTCTTCTCTTTTGGCATTGACTCTGTCGCATGCATGCAGATCAGAGCACTACTCCAGACTGTGAGTAGCCTTCCCGGCCATTAAATTCATAGAAGTAATGTATTGACTCTGTGGTCAGAGGATACTATCTCCCGAAATGCCTAAGCTTCCACTCAACGTTGTCTATGATTGTGGGACTATCAAAAGGTACTATTAGGCAATTCGAAGGCCGCAACGATACCACGTTAACCAACTCTTCAGACTTTCCAAATACCTCCTCAACATCCGCAAAGGCCAAACAACTGAAAAAGAAGACGAAATCCAACTCATGCTCGATCTTGTCCAAGAACATGGCTCCTTCTCCCCCAACCTCATAGAAACGTCCACCAACCCCTCAAGCACGCCCGCAAAGCCAATCATTGTAAGTCCATCATCCTCCATCAAAAGTAAACCCATCTAATCCTCATAGATCCTCACCGGCGCGACAGGCTCCTTAGGCGCGCATATCCTTTCCCTCCTTCTTTCGCATCCCTCCTCCCCGCACGTCACTTGCCTCGTACGTGCCGCCACTCCCGCTGCTGCGTACGCCCGAGTCTCCAAATCCCTCCTCGCACGCCAACTACCTCCCCTCACCCAGGACTCAAAGCTCAGTTGCCTTCCGGTCAAGCTTTCAGAGGGGAATCTGGGACTTTCTATCGAGGACTATGCCAACCTAGCGGAGAACGCAGTCATTGTTATCCATGCAGCATGGGCTGTCAACTTCCGCGCCTCTCTCCGCTCCTTTGTCAAAGACCACATCCTCGGTCTCCGTAACCTCATCACCCTCGCCCTCTCCTCCTCTCACCCCCAGCCGCCAAAATTTCTCTTTTGCTCCTCCACTGCTAGCGTCACATCCTCCCCTTCCCCTATCAAGGAATCAACCTCACAATCTCCCCACACGGCATCACCGTTAGGCTATTCCCGCAGCAAATGGGTCGCCGAAGCCATTTGCGCAAAAGCTCTTGCCGAAACGAGGATGCAGGGGCGCATTGCGGTGCTGAGGATGGGGCAGTTGTGTGGAGATTCGAAAAGGGGGGTCTGGAACATGAGTGAGGCGTGGCCGTTGATGATCAGCAGCGTCAAAGCTACCGGTAGTCTACCTGATCTGCAGGACGAAGCGCTAGACTGGCTTCCTGTTGACGTCGCTGCCGAAGCAACCCTGCAAGTTGGCGGCATCGATGCTCATAATCCTACCACTAAATTAGCAGAGCACGACACAGAGATACCAGTCTATCACATCCTCAACCCCCACCCCACCCCAACATGGTCCGACCTCCTCCACTGGCTCCGCACCCTCCACCCAAACTTCCAAGTCCTCCCTCCAACCCAATGGGTCCAGCAGCTCGAAACCCTAACCGGAGACCAAGCCAACCACCCCGCCACCAAACTCATCGGCTTGTGGCGAGACGCATACTGCGGAGACGAAGAAGAAGGACGGAATAAAGGGAAGCTAGTCTTCGAGACCCAAAAAACAAGCAAAACGGTCCCTGCGATGAGAAACGTCCAGCCGATCGACGAAGCGCTGTTTGCGAAGGTCTGGGCGTGGATCGAGGGGGAGATGGCGACGCAGGGGTGATGGAAGGGCGATATTGACGGAGAGATGGAAAGGGCCAAGGGAGTGGTTAGAGGCTATAGTTCGCCATAGCGGTAATAGAGGCATCAACACGAATGATAAAAGGCACGAGACGAGAAAAACGAATGTCGTGAATTCGATAAAGGGATTAGAGAGATGATTCGTTAAGTCTATCTAGAACCCTCCCTACCTGCAGTACTCTCCAAAACGGCCCACCTTTCCACCCACCGCTTTCTCTCTTCTCTTTCCGCTCTGAATCCTCCAAACCCCCCACCCCCCAAAAAACCTTCACCCCCAGCAAATCTCTACTAAAATTTCCACCAAAGCAGGGATAAATAATTTTTCGGAAAACAGCTACTCGTGGCCACCACAGAGGAACAATATATTATAGCAACATTTTCAAATTCGTGAGATTCAGTTTCGAGATTTTTGGAAGCTACGGTATTCGGAGTTGCAAATTGAATTGAAATTAATGCTTCCTTTTTTTTTCTGGTGTCGGGGCTGCTTGGGAAGGCGCAGAAGAATATACAGAAGGAATATATATAAAAGCTGGCGATATGTAGAGGGAGAGAGCTATAACGCTATAAAGGTATAAAGGTATAAAAGTCCCAAACAGAGATCAGACAACAAACCCCACAAAAGCAAAAAAAGCCACCACACACATCCGCTCCCCTCACATTGTCCCATCATTAATAATATCATCCGGCGCCAAACTTTTATACGTCTTCCTGGGCACAAACCCTGGCTGCTCTAGCATCATGACCGCATCCCTCTGTCTCTTCCTCCGGAGCCGCTCCTTGAGAGACTCATACTCGTCGTCTGTCTCAGGGAAGAACGACTCCATTGCGCTATCGATTGATGGGCTACGACCTTCACTGTCGCCATTGTGCTGATGCCAGGAATTCTGATTAGTGGACCAGTGGAGTGCAGGTTTGCGATGCTCGGGCGCCACTTCGGGGCCGGACCAGGAGATTTGCGCTTTGTGCACGACGTTACCGTTAGAGGCGGTGGCGATTCCCGGGCCTGGGGGCTCGTCGTCGTCATCGTCTTCGGATTCCTCGGGGATGGGGGAGGTCATTCCATTTGGAAGTCTGGAAGGAGGGTTTTGCTGCTTCGGTCTTCGTGGGCTATCTGGATTATACTCCTCCAGAATGACCATCCACGCTCCCACCTGGTCTTTACTTCCAAATAGCGGAGTGAAGTGGATCCACTTATTAGTTCCTTCTTCGTTTTGGTGAGGGATCCAAAGGGCTTTGGCAGTGACTTCGCGGCCTTCGAAAAGGGCCTGGGAAAGTTCATCACGGATACGAGCATTGACACGGAATTTGTCCATGATAAGGCCGTGCACGATTCCAGGGCCGGAGAGGGCGGGGGAGGCGAACAGTATGCGGAGGGAAGGGTAGGGGCGGACAAGGAGGAACTGATGGGTTAGCTGATTGCTTGAGAGCGACATACGATCGGCTTACGTAGTTGTAGAGACTGTCCAACGTCCCTTTGTAGTCTTTGACAGCGTCATACGACGGATCGCGTATATGCGCTCGATGCCATTGTGTTGTGTCCGAGTCTGTTAGTCCTTCTGGTACTTCTTGGAGCATTCGACCTTGCCATGTTCGGGCAGCCATCAGCTCCTGCATATCAAGCGTTTCGACCAACTCTTGAAACTCGCCCTTTTTCTCTGCTACTTCGGTGGCGCTATTGACCTCTTGTGGGTTCTTTTCGCGGTCCATTTGAGCAATCACTATTTGCAGAGACTCCAGTTCGGGGCTGACATCGGTTACGCTACTGACATCGATCTGAGCCCCCATAAAGTACCTGACTTTGCCAGTCCCATCCCGTAACGGTGCGTGCATAAGCAGATTCAGAAAGGGTGATCCGTCTCGGCGGCTACATGTGGGTTAGTTTCAGTCCAGTGCACTGGGAGTGGTACATACTAATTCAAAATAACCTCACAATGCTCCCGCCCCGCTTGTACTGCGTTTCGTATTCGGTCAATGCTTGTACGATTCGTCTTCGGTCCTTGCAAAAAACGACAATTCCGACCCACGATATAGTTCATATTATACTGGGTCATGCTATGAAAAGCTACGCATCCATTGTCAGCTGAATCCAACCAAACCCCTCACCCGTTCGCAACATACCTTTTGAAGCAAAAACAATAGGATTATCCTCCCTGGAAGGGTCTGTCAAACAAAACACCTCCGCAAACCCTTCAGAGGTTTCCTGTACATTTGGTTGTCCCGCCATTGTCGACGGATTTATGTTCGACTTCGCTACTTGTATATACAGAAGCGTGACGTAGGCCGGCAAATCTTCCTGTACCAGCAGGTTGAATGCCCTCCCTGCCCTTTGTTCCAATTCGAAGTTCCTCGTGTTTTCCTGTATCGGTGTCAAGCCTTGCTCTTGTAATGGCTCCAAAGCTTTTGCGACTGCATTGGCATAGTGTATGGCCTTCAATGCTTTGCTGGCGTCGAGATAGTACATTAAAGTTGGGACGGATTGTGGCCGGTGTGCCCTTAGGAATGACATGAATTTGAGTAAAAAGGACGGATCGGCAAAGATTGTCTCCATATGTGCTCCAGAGAAAAGCAAATCCGAGGTTTGCTCGAGTGACTCGAGTTTGCCGCCATCCTCGACTGGTGCTGCCAGATCAAAGTCTTCCAAACGGTCTTCAAGTATCCGCCCATGACTGTCATCTCTCGTTTGTAAATGAGTCTGTCGTGTGGGATTTGAGGATGGTGGATTGCTCTTGTGAGCTCCATCTGTGGGGGTCAGAGAGCCGTTCTTGGTAGGGATGTAATCGGCGGCGCCATTGGTGCGCGTGGGTGGTTCCCAGGCATCTTGTTTGCTGCTTCAGAGATTTTCAGTCGTATTCAAAGAACGGTTTGGTTCCACCTACCTTGTACGGGAAGGGAAAAATGAGGACTGAGAGTTGGGACGTTGTGAGGAGTCGAATGCTGGGACCTGAGGTTCTCCCGGCTTTCGTGGGTGTTCTTCGAATCTGGGTGATATTGGAGGCACAGGAGGGATTGATGGGTTTTGCGTCAACGGATTGGTGAATGGCACGCTCGGACGCACACGTTGTGGAACCGCTGGGATGCCAGCATCCGATGTTGCTGTAGAGCCCCGTAGGTTTGAGGTACCGTTGTACGTAGGTACATGCCGTCCGTCAACGACGAAACTTTGACGGGTGGCAGCAGCAGCAGTCATTGATACGGTCGTTTAGGTATTATCTACTACTACTGAAGACAAAGCAAACTTCATCCCAAGGCCAACTGGTAAGGTAAGGTGGATTGGTTTCACTTTGAATGTAACATAACACGTAGGGCTGTCACGACTGCCACTCTGCACTTGCACTGGTTCTAAGCAGATGCATGTTAGTACGGTATCTTACGGTCGTCAGGTACGGAATAATCGCTGATGATTGCTGGCAACGGCTGATTGCCAATCTGCAACCATGTTGCCCACATAGTACAGGGATTTTGCGCCATCGACTGTAATTTGACAGCAGCGAGCTTTCCCGAGTTCAGGGTAGCCACGTTGATCACGGTCGCGTGGGATACCAGATGTCAAGTTCTCCTGAATGGGATCTTCTGCCCTTCTTCTGGAAATTCACGAAAAGAAAGAATCCAGACTAGGCCCTGGCTGAAAAGAGACTCATAATATCGTTGCTGTGCCCACGGCTGCGTGCCGAAAACAAAAGGTGACTCTAAAGATCTGATCTCGATCCGGGTATTCTATCGCTAGCGCAGATACTCGTCAGATTTCGAATTCCAGATTCCAGGGTCCAGATTGTTCGTCCCCAACCCCCCGTTGCGACCCGTGGCGATACGTTGGGATTTTGACAGCTGTTGCCCTTGATGCAGTAAGCAGACTACTAATGCTCGCGATTCCCACCATGTAGTAAAAAGGTCTGTTC
>JAABUH010001791.1_pt1 | contig 22360 bp, 11 predicted proteins | sample 5559121 | NCBI WGS metagenome assembly JAABUH01 (sample SAMN10711871, study PRJNA513364) | rock metagenome | isolation source: Antarctica rocks | place: Antarctica: Victoria Land, Battleship Promontory nord | collected 2015-12-28
ACACGACGGGTCCATGCGACAAGCTCCTGACGCCCGTGGGAGCGAGCCACGGGCCCCTTCAGCCTGCCACATGCGGCCCGTCATCGCTAGCGCCCCCCGTTGCACGGTTTACCGTAGCTGTACCGCGGTCCAGCCTGACGGCCACAAAGAACGCAACACCCGCACATCATCATGGTCGTATGGCGCGGTCGCCCGACAGTCAACGCCCTGATCGGCGTTGGTGTCCTGCACAGATCCACGTGACACAGCGACGACTATAGAGGCCGGACTGGACGCACGCGGAGCGGACAGGGGGCACAGGCATCCTATCGGCGCAGGGGTGAACGTCTATCTGTCTGTACGGCGGCGGTGGCTCGATGGCGGCGGTGGCTCGACGGCGGCGTCAGCGAAGCATCGTTGCTACATAACGACATCGCCTCTCAACCGACCATAGCCCTCGCGGGATGGCAGACTGCACATCGTCGCCGCGTGTGGCAGGCGGAGCGACGGCGGTGATCTGACGACGGCGACAGTAACGGGACGACCGTCACCCATAGGTGATGTGCTTAAGACCCCCACACTTTCGGCGACACCCACCCCCCCCCGCGCGGCGCTGACCTCTACCTCTACATCCCTGTCCCTGGTTAGCGCAGCCACGGGTATCCCAGCGACGTATGTAGCGCCATCGGCGTCGCTGAATCAGCGTTCTCGGGTGAAGTCCCGACGAGCTGTCGCCGCGCCGTTCGAGGCGTGCGGCTCATGATCGTCCCCTCTCATCACTCCACCCTATACCTCGCGTCGCAGCGCGTCCCCTTCTAAGTACTGTCGCCGCCACGCACTCCCCTTGTCGCCGCATGGACCGCGCTACCATGCGCGCCCCCTGTTGTCGCCCACATGTCGCCGGGATGTCGCCCGCATGGCCCCGAGGCCTCGGAGGTGTGTCCCTCATACGCTATAGTCTTGTCATACGTCGACAGCGGAGTTCGCTACCACCGCCAGCCCGTCGTGTCGATACTATCGGTAGGCCTATCATCACAGGGGACCGCGGAGGGCCCTCCCATGGATCTACTCGACCACGTACGTACGACCCCCAGGCGGCGTGTCCGCCTCACCCCGGACCACGACGCCGCGTATCTACCCGATCTGGTCGGTCATCAGACCATGAGCTTCGCGCGATTTCTCGACCATGGCCTCGCCGCGGCCATCGCGCACGTCTGCCCGATCGTCGACACGCGGGGGCGTTTCAGTCTCACGCTTTGTGAGCCCGAGGTGGGCGCACCGACACAGAGCCCCGACGCGTGTCGCGCCACTCGGCTCACCTACGCGGCGCCACTTTTCGCCACCGCGGAACTCATGGACACCACCACACACGAGATCATGCGCACCCGCGTCGGCCTCGGCAGCGTCCCACTGATCCTCCCCACGGGAACATTTCTCATCCACGGGGCGGAGCACGTCGTGCTCGGGCAACTCGGCCGTTCGGCCGGGCTGTACATCAATCGAGAGGACGATGAGGTGTCCCGCTGCCCTCGCTATGAGGCGCGTGTCCTACCCGAGATCGGCGCGCGCCTGAGCCTATCCGTCGGCGCCTCCGGCGCGCTTATCGCGCGCCTCTTCAAGCGCCGTGTCCCCCTCGCGCTCCTGCTACACGTGATGTGCGGCCACGACGGTGTGACGTTGCCGTCCGTCGACACGGTCGCCACACTGCTGGGCGACGCCGGCCTCGATCCAGCTCTTGCCAACGCCACGCTCGCCGCCCATCCCGCCATGGACGTGGCCACCGCTACCCTCCGCTTAGGGCGCACCCTCTACCCCGGGGAACCGATGTCCATCGAACGCGCGCGCGACGTCACCTATGGCCTTTTTTCGGACGGGCGGCGCTACGACCTCGGCGCGTCAGGACGTTTGCTCCTGGATCGTCGATTGGGCCGCGGTCCCGGCAACCCCGGCGACGCGCGTCACACGCTCTCCGCCGCCGATGTCGCCGCGATCGCGGCCTTGCTTGGCACGGCCATAGCATCCGCCGCGAACCCGGCGACAGCATGGGCGGCCGACGACCAAGACCACCTCGCCACGCGCCGCGTCCGCCTCGTCGGCGAATTGCTTGAGGAGTCCCTCCGACGCGGCATGCGCCGTCTGGCCCAGCAGGCGCGTCGCCGTATGGCCGACCAGTCCTCGGGCGCGGCCACACCGGCCGCCCTCATCGCCGCGCGGACGGTCTCCGAATCGCTCGACAAGTTCTTCCATGATGCGCGTGTCGCGCCGCACGCCAATCAATCCAACCCCCTGGCCGAGTTGACGCACAAACGCACGCTCACGCTGCTCGGCGTATCCGGCCTCAACGAGGATACGGCGGGTCTCACCGTGCGCGACGTCCACTATTCGTACTACGGGCGCATTTGCCCGGTCGAAAACCCCGAGGGTCCCAAAATCGGCTTGACGGTACGCTTGGCCTCGGGCGCGGTCGTGACCCCGCTCGGTTTCATCGCCGCGCCGTATCGCCGCGTTCTCCATCACCTCCCCGCCAGCGACCCCCGCCTGATCGGGCGCACGCTCGCGCGCGACGAGCGCACGGTCGCCGGCGACGACGTGGCCGTCGCTGGCACGATCGTCGACGCGCGCCTCGCCCAGGCGCTGGGGGCGCGCGGCGGTGGCCTCGTCGCTATTCGGCCGTGGGTCTCCGACGACATCGTCCACCTGACGGCCGACGAAGAAGAGGACTATGCGATCGCCGATGGCACGGCCGCGCGCGATGCCGCCGCCCATCTCACCGACCAGACCGTCGCCGCGCGGCGACGCGGGCAACCGGTGACCATCGCCGCGTCCGCTGTCGCCTATATCGACGCGTCGCCCCGCGAACTCCTCTCGGTGACAACCAGCCTCATCCCGTTCGTGGAGCACGACGATGCCTACCGCGCTCTGATGGGGTCCAACATGCAGCGGCAAGCGGTCGCGCTGATCGATCGTCGGCCGCCCCTCGTCGGGACGGGGATGGAGCGCCACGCCGCTCGGGGGTCAGGTCAACTCGTGCTTGCCCAGAAGGCCGGCGTGGTCGTGCGCGCCGCCGCCCGCCCGGCCGACGATAGCCAACCCGTCGGCGTCCTTGCCCCGCCGGCGGCCCATGGCGCGGGCATGGCCGGCATGGATCACTCCGGCGAGGCCATCGCCCGCACTGGCTCGCCGGCCAGCACGGCCACGCCCTATGATATCGTCGTGCGCGAGGAGGACGGCGCCGAGCGCGTCTATCCCCTGCGCCGCTACGCCCGCGGCAACGGGGGCGCCACGTTGACGCAGTTCCCCGCAGTGCGCCGCGGGCAGCGCGTCGCGGCGGGGGATGTGCTCGCGGATTGCGCCGCCAGCGTCGACGGGGAGCTCGCGCTGGGCCAGAATGTCATCGCCGCGTACCTGCCGTACAAGGGCGTCACCTACGAGGACGCCGTCACCGTATCAGCGCGACTGGTCCGCGAGGATGTCTACACGTCCAGGCATTATGAGGTTCTGGCCTGCGACATCCGCGACACGGAGAACGGGCCCGAGAGCCTACGCGGCGCGGTGCCGGGTTGCCCGCGCGACGAGCTGGCGGCGCTCGACCCTGAGAGTGGTCTGCCCCGCATTGGGGCCGACGTGGGGCCGCACGATGTCGTCGTCGGCAAGGTGACGCCCCGCCCGAGCGTCCGCGACAGCGCGCGGTTGGGGCGCCTGGACAACTTCGTCCGCACGGTGCTCGGCGAGGTTGAGCCCGCGCCGCGCGACACATCGGAGCGGATGCATCATGGTCACTACGGGACGGTGGTCGCCGTGCACGTGGTGCGGCGCGACGATGACGACGACGACACCCCACTCCCGCCGTGGGTCACCGTGGCGCGCGTCGGCGTGGACGGGCCGGAGCTCCCGCGGGGAGTGCGGGCGCGCGTTGTCGTCACGCTCGCGCACAAGCGCAAGCTGGTCGAGGGCGATAAGATGGCCGGGCGTCATGGGAACAAGGGCGTCATCGCGCGCATCGCGCCCCCGGAAGACATGCCCCTGCTGCCCGATGGGACACCCGTCGACATCGTCCTGAATCCCGTCGGCGTGCCCAAACGGATGAACCTCGGCCAGATCCTGGAGGCTCACCTGGGTCTCGCCGCCGCCGCGCTCGGCTACCGCGTCGAGACGCCGGCGTTCGAGGGCGTCCCCGAGGATCGCTGGCGGGAGGACCTCGTCGCGGCTGGCCTCCCCCCTGATGGCAAAGTCTACCTACGCGACGGCGAGACGGGGGAACAGTACGAGCACCCCTCCACTGTCGGCGTCGTCTACATGCTCAAGCTGGGCCACCTCGCGGAGGACAAAGCCCATGCTCGCTCGGTCGGCCCCTATGCCGCGCTGACGCAGCAGCCGCTCAAGGGCAAGAGCAAGCGCGGCGGCCAGCGCATCGGCGAGATGGAGTTGTGGGCGCTCGAGGCCTGGGGAGCGCGGCGTCTCCAGCACGAGATGTTCACCCTCAAGAGCGACGACGTTGAGGGCCGGCGCCGATCGTACCGCAGCATCCTGGCCGGTGAGGAGGCGCCGCGGCCCGGCGCGTCGTCGTCCTTCGCGCTGCTGCAGGCCGAGTTGGCCGCGCTGCGCGTCGCCCTGGCGCCGCGTGGGGACGGCTACACCCTGGGCCTCGTGTCCGACGCCGCCGTTCGCGCGGCCTCGTGCGGCGAGATCGTGCGCGCCGACACGCTGCACGAGGCGACGCTGGAACCCGTCAAGGGGGGGCTCTTCTGCGACGAGATTTTCGGCCCCCGCAAGGACTATCGCTGCCGGTGCGGCCGCTACAATGGCCCCGAAGAAGGGGTCGCCGTGTGCCCCGACTGCCGTGTCCCACTGTTGCCCGCGACGGCGCGGCGCGAGCGGTTCGGCCACATCGAGCTGGCCGCCCCCGTGCTGCACCCCTGGTTCGCCCGCGGCAACCCAAATCACGTCGCCACGGTGCTGGGTGTGCCCGGGCGCGCGCTCGAGCGTGTGCTGGCCCACGACGACTACCTCGTGCTGCACATCGACGAGGAGACGCGCGCGCGCCTCCTCGCCGACAGCGGCGTCGCCGCGCGGCTCGGCGCGCGCCGGACCCGACGCCTGGCGACGCTCGCGGTGGGCGAGATCCTCGCGCGCGAGGACGCGCAGTCCTACGATGACCGCGCGCCCGGCCTGCTCCGCTTCGGCACAGGGGCCTCCGCCGTCGCCGAGCGCCTCGCGGGCGTCGACTTGGCCGCGCTGGAGCGTGACCTGGCCGCGCGCGCAACGGCGGAGGCGACGGCGGAGGCGACGGCGAGGACCAAGGGGACCAAGGTGAGCGCGGGCCTCGCGCGCCGGCTCCTGCGCGTGCGGACCCTGCGCCGGAGCGACCAATCGCTCGCCGATGTCGTTATCCGGGCGCTGCCGATTCTGCCCGCCGACCTGCGGCCCGTGGTCTACCTCGACGGCAATCGCTTTGCCGTGAGCGACACCACCGAGATGTACCGCCTGATCATCCAGCGCAATGACCGGCTCAAGCGCCTGCGCGCCGCCGGCGCCATCGCGCTGATTCTGGCGCAGGCCGAGCGCGACCTCCAGCACGCCGTCGACGCGCTCATCGCCAACGGCGAGCGTGGCATCGCCCCGCTTACGGACAAGGATGGCCAGCGCCCGCGCGTCTCGCTCACGGCGCGGCTCTCGCGCAAGGATGGGCGGTTCCGCGCCACGCTGCTCGGCAAGCGTGTCGACTACTCCGGCCGCTCCGTCATCATCGTGGGGCCGGACCTGCGCCTGCACCAATGCGGGCTGCCCCGCCTCATGGCGCGCGAGCTTTTCCGGCCGTTCGTGGCCGAACGCCTCATCGCGGGCGGGATCGCGCGCACGGCGCGCGCGGCCGACCGGCTCATCGATCGCGGGCCGGACGTCGTCTGGCGCGCCCTCGCGGAGGTCATGGAGGGGCGTGTGATCCTGCTCAACCGCGCCCCGACGCTGCACCGCATCTCCATGCAAGCCTACCAGCCCGTGCTCGTCGACGGCAGCGCCATCCAACTGCATCCGCTCGCGTGCGAGTCATTCAATGCGGATTTCGACGGCGATCAGATGGCCGTGCACCTGCCCCTCGCGCGCGCGGCGCAGATGGAGGCGAAGGCGCTGATGCTCGCGTCCCGCAACCTGCTCTCCCCGGCCGACGGCTCCCCCAAGGTCGCGCCGGCCAAGGACATGGTCATCGGCCTGCACATGCTCACGCGGCATGTGCCCGGTGAGCGCGGCGACGGCCGCGCCGTCTTCGCGACCCCGGCCGAGGCGGTGCGCGCGGCGGAGGGCGGCGCGGCCGGCATGCACGCATCGGTGTGGCTCCACGTCCCCGCGCGCGCGGTGGCCGCGGCCCGCGACGGCCTGGTGGCGACCCCTGCGGGCCGCGTGCCGCTCGCCGACCTGGGGCCGATCGCGGGCGGGCGAGCCCTGGGGCTGCGCACCACCCCGGGCCGCCTCCTCCTCAACGGGCTGGTTGCCCCCCCCGCCGCGGCCGACGGCGCGATCCCCGCGCCTCACCGTTTCCTCAACGCGGCGGCGGATAAGGGCGCGCTGTCGGACCTGCTCCTGGACGTGCACCGCGCGGCGGGCACGCACGCCTGCGCCCGCGCCGCGGAGGCGCTGTGCGCGCTCGGCTTCGCCGCCGCGACCCATTCCGGGATCTCGTTGGGCATCTCCGACTTCGCCGTGCCCGCGGAGAAAGCCGCCATCCTCGAGCGGGCGCGGGAGGTCGTGGCGGGGGTCGCGCGCGACGAGGATTTCTACCGGCGTGGCCTCCTGAGCTGGGCTGAGGTGGACCGGTCGGACGAGCGCCGGGTCGCGGCGTGGGTCGCGGCCCGCGACGCCGTGGGCAAGGCGGCCAAGGATGACCTCCCGCGGGACGGGGCGCTGATGCTGCTGTCCGGGTCCGGCGCCGCCAAGGGCGACGTCAACCAGCTCGTGGGCGTCCGCGGTCTGTTCGCGGACGTCAACAACCAGGTCATCCCCTTCCTCATTGAGCACAACCTGCGGGAGGGCATGACACCACTCGAATACTTCGTGTCTACCCGCGGGGCGCGCAAGGGGCTCGCCGACACGGCCCTCAAGACGGCCGACGGCGGCTACCTGACGCGGCGCTTTGCGGACGCCCTGCAAGACGTGGTGGTGCGCCTGGAGGACTGTGGCGCGACCGAGGGCCTGACTCTCACCTGGGAAGACACGCCCCGCCTGGAGCGGGCCGTGGTCGAGGCCTCCCTGCTGGGGCGGCGTCTCGCCGCGCCGGCCTGCGATCTGGCCGGCCACGTCGTCGCCCCCACCGACGCGTTCCTGGCGGACGAGGAGGCCGCGGCGCTGGCTAGCCGCCTGTTCGCGGGGGAGGTCGCGGAGTTGACGATGCGGTCGCCGTTGACGTGCCGCGTGCAGCGCGGCGTGTGCCGGGCGTGCTACGGGTGGTCGATGGCGACGCGACGCCCGGTCCCGGTGGGCGAGGCCGTGGGTATCATCGCGGCGCAGTCGCTCGGGGAGCAGGCCACGCAACTGGTGTTGCGTACATTTCACACCGGCGGTGTAGCGGCGGACGACATCACCATGGGCCTACCGCGCGTGGAACAAATCGTCGAGGCGCGCCGCCCGAAACCGGCCGCCGCGCTCTCCCCTCTGGACGGGATCGCCACCGTGGCCTGGAAACGCGGCCGCGCGGTGATTTCCGTCGTGGGGGAGGGGCAGGCCACCGATCGCTATCGTCTCCCTGTCGAGTGCGCCGCGCCCGTCGATGGGGTTACCCTGGCCGCCGGGGACCCTCTGCTGTGGGAGGAGGGGGGCGTCACGCTCGTCGCCCCCGCGCCGGGGGTGGTCCAGCGGCGCGGCCGTGCGCTCGCGTTCACCTACACCTGGCGCGCGCAGGCGACGGTCACGATTGACCCCGGAGCGGAGGTCCTGGTGGCCGACGGCGCCCTGGTCCGCGCCGGCGAGGCCCTCGCGCGCGGGGCGTCGGGTCAGGACGACATCACGCGTGACCCGCTCACCTGGGCGTCGGCGCCCGAGGAGGAGGTGCTGCGGCTGTACGGCGCGCGCGCCACGGGCCGGCGCATCACCAACGGCCTGCAGAGCGTCTATCGCAAGCAGGGCGTGGTCGTCCACGACAAGCACGCCGAGCTGGTCGCCCGGCAGATGCTGCGGCATGCGACCGTACTCTCGCCGGGGGATACCCATCTTCTGCCCGGCGAGCGGGCGGGGGTGGATCGGATCGTCGCCGAGGCCGCCCGCGCCCTGGCGCAGGGCGGCGAGCCGCCCGCGGCGCGACGAGAGTTGTTGGGGATCACCAAAGCGGCCCTCGCTACGGAGTCATTCCTCTCCGCGGCGTCGTTCCAGGAAACGGCGCGCGTGCTGGCCAACGCCGCCATCGTGGGCGCGTACGACCCGATTGCCGGCTTGAAGGAGGCTGTGATCGTCGCACGCCCCATCCCGGCCGGTCCCGAGGTCGAGGCTCTGGACACGGACACGGGCGCGACCCTGGATGACACCGGGCGGGACGTGGTCGATGATCCGATCGGCGCGCGTCGCGTGCGCGAGGTCGACGACCTGCGTGGCGCCGTCGCGTAAGGGGGGGGTGAGGGGCGCGTACGGATGGTCTTGTGGCTGTCCATGGCGCGCGAGAGGTGGCGCCGACCGAGAGGGTGACGGTGCGGTTGTATCCGTCGCATCCGTCCGCGTCCGTGTGCGCGTCGCGCCCTTCATTGCCTCGGCTCGTCCCCGATCCGACCCAGGACGGACTGTACTGGCTCTATGGCACAAAGTCATTAAGGCGTGTTTGCCAAACACGCCTTAATGACTTTGTGCCATAGAGCCAGGTGGTGATACCAGGTGGTGATCCATGGCCTGCGTGACCGTTTTTGTCGTTCCTGGCCTCCGGCCCCTGGCTCCTGGCCCCTGCCCCCCTTGCCGGATAGGCGCGCGGTATCCTATCACATGCCTGCGACGCTCGTTCCGCGTGCAAGGAGGGAACTATGCCTATGATTGGAGATGCGCGACGCCTACCCCAGGGGTGGGATGTCTTACGAGGGATGGCCGGCGACGTGGTCGGGGAACCATCGCGAAGCGACGACGAGCCGCCAGGAGGGGGAGCCGATTCGGCGGCGTCCCCGGCGCCCTGGACGTCGACGTTGCCGACGGTGTGGCCGGAGGCGCTCATCGTGGCGCTGCTATTATGCACGCCTGCGCATCCCATCGGTTATCCCGTCGCGCTTGTCGCCCTCGTCCGCGCGCGCCGTATCGGCCTCGCGGATGGCTGGCCGATCGTGCCCGGACTCCCGGCGCTGCTCATCGCGGTCGCCATCGCAACCGTGCGCGATCTGTCGATTGTGTGGGTGGCGCTCAACGGCCGCTGATCGGTGGCCTGGTGACCTTTTCCCCTATCGCCACGGCGGCGGGGGTGTTACGATGGAAACGGGACCTAGAGTGGAACGGGTATTCTCATAGAAGCGGGGCGGGCGGCGACCTATGGGACATGGATTGCGGCGACGGGCTACCTGTCCCGCTGGAACAGGCCGCCGCGCGCCCGACCTCTTTCGGCGCGTCCCGCGGCCAGTGCGCGCCCGTCCACTGTGGCTGTCTTGCCCTTGGCCCTCGGACGCGGCGGTGTCGGCGCCTACAGCCCTCGCTCTTTGGAGGGCGCGATAGCTCTGCTATGGTCGCCCTCCGCCCCCCGCGCCCATGGAGGGTAGGGTCGGCGCGTGGTCTCCACCCTCGCCCGTGGCCCGTGGCGCCGGCGGCCACGATGCCCCCGCCCCCGGGCCTGAACCCGAGGGGCGGCGTGTCGCCGACACCTATGGTATACGAACAGTTATCATTTACAGGTATCGCGCGTCGGAGGTATTTTATATGGTAGTGGATCGCTCGCCTCGCGTGTCTCGTGCGTTGATGCGCGGGTGTCCTCAGCCGCGCGTCGCGGCTAGAAAGGGTGTCGGTGTATCGATGCGTCGCGCTATGCTCGCCACCATCGCTCTCCTCTCCGTCTTGTCCATCGGCTGTGCGGTCTCGCACAGCGCCGTGCCGGTCGCCGCGGCTATGGCGCCGTACGACGCCAATGCGCGCTCAGATCGGGCGGCGATCGCACCTCGAGACCGGAGACAGATCATACGGATCGTGAGGAGGCTGATGCGCTCCGCCGCCTCAGCTGCTCCCGTCCGTCGCCGCGCGCCGCGCCGCGAGATAGCCCCATGAGCCCGCGGCGGCCGTACCGCGCCGCGCGCGGGCAGGCCCTCGTCGAGTTGGCCATCTGGCTCCCTCTTGCGATCGTCCTCATCGTTGGGACCGTACAGGGTCTTGTGTACGCCTACGACCGTGCGATGCTGGCCTCAATGCATGATCGGGCGCTGACGGGGGCGGCGCAGGACGCGGGAGAAACACCCACATTCGACGCGCAGCTTGCCGACGACGCGCGGCGTGCGCGCCTCGACGTCGGGCGGCTGTGGGTCCGGGTCGCTACGCCGGGCGATGAGGGCGAATGGCATCTCCTCGCCGACGTCGGGACAGGAGCGGCGGCCGGTTGGCACTATGCCCCGGCCGCCGCCCCCGGGTCCGATGTCCGCGTGGCGCTCCACTATAGCGTGACGCTGCGCGTCCCGTTCATCGGCGCGCGCGACGTCGGCTTGGACACGAGTGGCCTGATGCCGAGCCTGTCGTATCGGGCGGTGGGGGCGGCGCAATGAGTGCGCGCGGCGCGCGCGGCCAGGTTATCCTACCCGGGGCTCTGCTGCTGATGGGGGCCGTGGTGGTTATCTACGCCATGGTGGGCGCGGTGACACACTGGGGTGATGTCCACGCCGTCGACGCGGCGACGCGTCTCGCGGCCATCGCCGGGGCGCGCGCGTATGACCCGGTCGCGCTATCGGGGGGGACGGCCGGCCTGTCGGACGACCCCTCCAGTGGGTCAGCCGCCGAGGCGCGTCGCGTCTTCACCGCAAATCTGCGCCGGTCATTCGGCGGCCCATATCCGCGCGTCGACACGAGCGACGCGGCCATCGGCGCGGCGTTGCGCGTCGTCGTCTTCACCCCTACACTCCAGCAGCCCACTTACACCGACCCCGACCCCACCCCCTGCGGACGGGCCGGGGACCGGGTGTTTACCTACGCCACGGTGTTCGTATCCGTCGATCTATCTATCGGACTCGCCGACATGCGCCGCGCCGCGATCGCGCACCATTTCCACGCCTGCGCGCAGGCCATCTAACGGCGGCCTATTCATCCGGCGGACCACGGTCCGGGCCGTCGCCGCACAGGGGGATTCTATGCCATCGTCACGCAGGAGGCGTGTCACGCGCACCATCATCTGGGCCCTCGCGCTCGCCTTGCTCGCCTATGGGCTCGCCAGCGTCGCGGGCCCCGCCCTGGGCATCGGCGTCGCATCGCCGCAGGTCGCGGTGCTCTACACGACGTCCGATGTGTCGGCCCTGCAGCCGATCACGCCGGGGCTGACCGTCGCGCGCACGATTTCGTCCGACACATTCCGGGCGCTGGGGCCGCAGCCCGTCGTCGCCGGCAGCGAGCCGTACCTCGTCGGCGCGATCGCGCAGCAGCGCATCGCGAAGGGGCAGCCGCTCTTGTGGGTTCTGCTGGCCGGCCCCAAGATCCCGGCGACCGCCGGGTCGGCGGGCCTCCCGGCAGGGGTGGGGCTCTACGCGATCCAGGCCCCGTACCTCTCGGGGCCGACCTCCGGTCTCGCGCCCGACGCGTGGGTCGACGTGACCGCGACCTACGCCTACAAGTCCATGAGCGCCTCCAGCACGTTCGGGCAGGGCGACAGCGCGCGGACAGGCGCGTCCGACAGTCCGTACGCGTCGACCACGGTAGAGACCAAGGTGCGCGTCACGGATGTGCGCGGCGCGCCCCAGCCGGCGGTCACCCTGGCCATCCCGCGCCGCGATGCGCGCGTCCTGGATTGGTTCAAGAAGCTCGGGGCCACGTTCTCGTTCCTCCAGGTCAACCCCACGGCGCCGTCGGGCTCGACCGGCACCACATCGTACACCAACATAAAGGACCTTTTCCATGTCCCAAACGCCGCGCCAACCGCGACCGTCCGGCGCTGACGACGCCCGGACGCGCGTCGTCGTCGCCGTGCCCCTCGACATCGAGGGCCAGGCCGCCGCGGCGGCGGTCGCTCTCGGGCGCCCCCCTGACCTGCTTGACGTGACGTTCGTCCACGACGCCGGCGCCCTGGAAACGGCGCTACGGCACGCCGGACCCGAGGAACTCCCCGTTGCGGTCTTCCTCTACCGCAGTTTGCCGGGCGTCCTCGACGGCGGCTTCGCCTCCTACATCGGGCGCTTGGCGCAGGCGCCCGTCGTCCTCCTCGTCGATCCCGGGCACCAGCTGGAGCCGGACCTGGCCGCCGCGTCCAAAGGGCCGTTCCCGGCCGCCCTCTACGCGGAAGCGCGGCGCATTGGGTGCGCCACCGTGGCGCCGTGGCCGCCGGCGCCAGGCACGCTGGGGCCGCTGGCCCGCTCCCTGGCCTCGGCGGACATGGGGCTGGCCTCCGCCGCGGCAGCCACCGCCCGCACGCCCGTCATGGGCGTCTACTCGCCCAGCGGGTCAGGGGCCACGGAGTTGTCCATCAACATCGCCGGCCTCCTCGCCGCGCGCGGCGGTAAGCGCGCGCTGTTGGTGGATGGGGATGCCCTGGTGCCGGACCTGCATTTGTGGCTGCGCCTCGAATCCGCCCCGACATTGGGGCTCGACGCCCTGTGGTCCGCTGATCGGGCGCGGCGCCAGGCGGGGGACATCGGGGCGCTCGCCGCGGTGCGCATGGGCGAGTACGCGACGCGCTACCGCCCCGATGCGCCGTGGGCTGGCGCGCGCGCGCTCGTCGGCGGGCCAGGACGCCTGGACGTCCTCGCGGGCTTCCTCAATCGCAACACCGTCAAGGACTTCCTGCGCGAGGTCGACAGCGCGCGCGATGGTGGGCGTGTCATGGACTACCTCGCGCGCTGGCGCGCGCTCTACGACATCGTGGTCATCGATCTTGGCTCACATGAAACGCCCTTGCAGGAGCGCCTCGCCGCGGCGTGCGACACACTGCTCGTGGTCGCGACGCCGCGACGCGCTGACCTCACGCTCAGTGTCGCCGGGCACCAACGCCTCCTCAAGGCCACGGGTATCGCCGCCGAGCGATGCTGTTTCGCCCTCAATCGCTGGGGCGACCTCGCGCATCAGCACACCATGGATGAGGCGACCGAGCGGTTCGGCGATATGGCCCACTTCGCGGGGGCCGTCGACGAGGACGATGCGCTCGTCGCCGCGGCGCGGTGGGACGGGTCCATCCCTGCCCTTGACCCAGGGCAGGCGGGCATCGTGCGCCCGTTCGTGGAGCAGGTGGAGTTTCTCACGGATGCGCTCGTGCCGGGGACGATTCCCCCACGGGCGCCGGCCGGCCTCGCCGCCGCCGCCGCCCGCGGCCGCGCCACCGCGGCGGCTCTGCGGCGACGCCTGGGCGCGCTCGCGGGCGCGCCGAAACCCCCATCGTTGAGGGCGAGCGGAGAGGGCGAGGCCAGGGCCACCCGTGCCGCGGCCCGCCCCGCCACGCTCGGCGCGCCCGACGGTCCGGGCGATGGCCGCGAGCAGCGCGGCGGAGGTGACAAAGAAACAAGCGGCCCGCGGAGGCGGCTGGGAGTGATCGGGATGGATAGCGCGGCGGACGAGGAGGCGTAGACTATGTGGGATTTTCTGCTCGGCAAGGACGGGGCGCGGCGCGAGACGGCGGAGGGCGGAGGGCGCGCCATGCCCGCGCCCGCGCCCGCGCCCGCGCCCGCGCCCGCGCCCCCCATCCCCCCGCTCTACGGGTTCGAGCCCTCGCTTTCACCGGAACCGGAGCCGGCTCCGGCTCCGGCTCTATCCGTCGGCGCGGATCGATCGCCCGCTCTCGGCAGCGTGATCGCCGCCTTGCAGGTCAAGGTCGAGGCGTACCTCGCCACGCCGGCCGGGCGCGCCTTGAGCGAGGGCGAACAGGACGATCACGTGCGCGAGTTTATCGTGGCCCCCGCCATCGCGGAGGAGCAGCGCTTGCGCGGCAACACCGGGGAGGCGCCGCTCCCGGACACCGCGGCGGAGGACGTGTTCAACGTCCTCCGAGGGGCGGGACCCCTGCAGAGGTATATGAACGTGTCGGGGGTCACCGACCTGTTCGTTGACGGCCGCGATCCCGTCTACTACGAGCAGGACGGGTACACGGTGCAGACCGACCTGACGCTCTCCGAGGACGAAATCGCCAACTTCGTGGACCGCATGCTGCGCCAGCAAGGTTTCGGGGGCCAAGGCCTTGGCCCGGGCAACCCGCGCGTGACGGTGCGCACGTCGCGCTACCGCATCGTGGCGCACCATCAATACATCAGCCCGGCCGGCTCCACCCTGGCGATCCGCGTCCGCCCCAGCTACGCGCGATCGCACGACGAGCTCATCGCGCGCGGCATGTTCGCGGAGTCCGACTGGAGGCTCTTGTTCGGCCTGCTGCGCGCGCGCCTGTGCGGCGTCATCAGCGGCGAGGTCGGCGCCGGCAAAACGACGATAACACAGGCGATGATCGACGCGCTCCCGGAAAACCTGCGCATCATCACGGTGGAGAATCCCATCGAGTTCGTGCGCCGTCGGCGGCGCTTCGTGCAGCTCGAGGTGCGCGAGGCGCGCGGGGACAACGGCGAGGCTCACGACGCGCAGGCGCTCATCCGCGATACCCGGCGTATGGGCGGCCAGGTCGTCGTCGTCGGCGAGGTCCTGGGGGCCGAGGCGTTCGCCATGCTCGACGTGCTCAAGGTCAACACCTACGGATCGCTGTGCACCATGCACGCCAACAGCGGCCGCGACGCGGTGGATCGGCTCGAGACCATGAGCCTCCTCCACCCCGACGCGCCGCCCCTCGAAGCGATCAGGCGTCTGATCCGCCAGAGCATCACCTTTATCGCCACGTTCCATCGCGTCCTGGAGCGGGACGCCGAGGGGCGCGAGCGCTGGCGGCGCGTCCTCTACGAGTTGTCCGAGATCACCGGCATGGAGGAATCAGGCCTCGTGGTCAGCACCGTCCTGCGCTGGCAGGGCGGCCGCCTCGCGCGCAAGAACAACTTCAGCGACGACACGCGTAAGCGCCTCGCCGCCGTGGGCGTATCAACTGATCTCGAGCGCGATTACGATTACCCGCCGCTCGACGACGACGGACGCTACGACGCGGCCGACCTTCGTTACGTGGCCGTGGACTAGGGGGGCGCCATGACCGTCACGACGCTCCCCGCGGCGCTGACGCCGCTCGTCGCCGCCGCTCTCGTCGCCGTCGCCGTCCCGCTCGTCGCGTCCCTCGCGGGCGTGCGCCGGCGCGTGCCGACGATAGACCTCGTGCGCGACCACGCCCAGTCCATCGTGGCCGAGGTCAACCGCGAGCGGCGACCTGGACCCGCGCGCCGGGTCCGGGCGCTGCTTGAGCGGCGCTGCGCTCAGGCGGGCGTCGCCTGGCTGCGCCCCCAATTCTTCCTCCTCCTCATGGCGCTCTCGGCCCTCGCGGGGCTCGGCCTGGGCCAGGTCGCCATCGGGGCGCCCATCTGGGCGCTCATCGCCGCGGGCGCGGGCGCCGCCTTGCCCTGGAGCGCCCTCGGCTATATGGCGTCGACGCTGCGGCGCACCGACGACGCGGATGTCCTCGATTTCGTCGAGATCCTCGAGTTCGCAGTGATGAGCGGGGCTGGGCCGGTCGAGAGCTTCGGGGACGCGGCGAGGCAGATGCGCCCCGGTCGCCTGCGCGGCCACGTGGACGCCGTCGTGGCCGGCGGCGCGTCCGGCCGGGATTTCGTCGACCTGCTCGGCGCCCTTGACGCGGCCGTCCGGCATCCCTGGTTGCACCTGGCGGTGCGCGTCCTCATCGTCGGACAGCGCCAGAAGATTTCGGTCGCGCAGTCGCTCGCTTACACGGCCGCCTACGTGCGCGACAATTACGACGATCAGCAGGCGGCGCGCGCCGAGTACGCCCAGGTCCTCGCCACCAACGCCTTCGTGTTCGCGTTCCCGTTCGTGCTCACGGGGGTGCAGGAATTTCTCGGGCCTGGCCCGCTGGCCGATTTCTACACGTCGCCGGTCGGGGTGGTCACCGCGATAGGGCTGACGCTCACGTGCGTGCTTGGCTACCGCTACGTCGCGCGCCGCGAACAGCGGCTCATCGACGAGGCGCGGGGGCGGGCGTGAGCGGCCGCTCACGGCGTCCACGCGCCGTTCCCGCGCGAGAAAGGATGTGACACCCCTCATGATAGAGACGCCCTACCTGGCGGTCGCCGCGGCGGTCGCCGCGGCGACCGTGCTCGTGTCGACGCGCGGGCAGGCGGCGCCGCGCACGCCCACGGCCTCGGAGCGGGCCGCCGCGTCGCGCGTCGCCTCGCCGCGTCACCTGCCCGCCGTGCTCGCGGGTCTCGCCATCCCGGCGACCCTGGTCCGCCTGTGGCGGCTGGTCGCCGCGACCGGCCGGCGCGGCGCCGCGGACGCGCTCGGGGAGTCCCCGGCGTCGCTGGCGTCGTTGCAGCCGCTGCAGCTACGCCTGATCCACGCGGGCTACCGCGACCCGAGCCCGCGCGCGCTGCGGCTGCGCCAGCTGCGCGCGGCCGCCGTGCTTGTCGTGGTCGGCGCAGGTCTCGTCCTGGCGCTGGCGCTGCCCGTCGCGTTGATCGCGGTCCTCCTCGTCGTCGCCGTCCCAGGGGGCGTCCTCTTTGTGGGCCTGGAAACGACGCGGCGGATTGCCGCGCGCCAGCGCGCCATCCGCGCGCTAGCCGTCCCCTGGCTGTATCAGATTGCCGCGTTCGCCGCCGCGGGCTACGCGCTGCCGGACGCGCTGCGGGAGGTGGAGCGCGGCGAGGTCAACGAGCTCTCCTACGAGACGCGCCGGTTGCTCATCCAATACAACACGGGCAAGCCGCTGCGCGACGCGCTGGCGGTGTTCGCGCTGCGCTGCAATTGTCCCGAGCTCAGCACCGCCGTCCGCCGCATGGTCATGGCGCAGGGGGCGGGACACGCTCCGCTGGCCGAATCGATGCGGCGGATCGCCGCCGCGACGCGCTCCAAGCAGCGCAACGAGCGCGCCATCCATCGCCGCCGCAGCATCAACGCCAACTACGCGTTCCTCGCCCTCACGGCCATCCCGGCCATCGCGATCGCCTCCGCGGCGCCCTCGCTGTACGAAGCCGCGCTGCGGCTGCATGGGGGGGGATAGGCGTGGGACTCTTCACAGGCCTGTTCGGCGGGAGGCCCGCGTCCGGCCCCCGCGGCGTGGTCGCGATATGGCCCACGTCCGGAGGCCCCGGCGCCAGCACCGTCGCGTCGTCGCTGGCGGCCGTCTTCGCGGGGCGCGCCCGCACGATCCTGGTCGACTGCGACCAGACGCGCGGTACCCTGGAGAATCTGCTCCGGCCGTTGCCCGGCGTCACGCTCGGCGCGGCCGTGGCGGCGCGTCCGTACGACGACGAGCCCCTCCCCGACGGGATGCTGTACCAGACGCGCTGGGACGCGCGTTTCCTCCCGGGCCTCGTCGGGCCGGCCGCCCCCGTATCGGTCGACCCGGTGGGGCTCTTCGCCCTCCTCGCGCGGTTGCGCCGCGAGTGCGATGTCCTGGCGCTCGATCTTGGCGAGGAGCTGCCGTCAGACCTGGAGGCCGCGGCGCGCGCGGTGTGGACCCCTCAGTCCCCTCAGTCCCCTCAGTCCCCTCAGTCCCCCCAGTCCCCCCAGTCCCCCCAGTCCCCCCACTCGCTGCCCGCCGCCGATGCCGCCGGCCCTCCCCAAGCGGCGGCCCTCCCGCCGTCCGTCCACGAACGCCCCGGCGGTCCTGGGCATGCCGCGGCCCTCTGGCTGGCCGATGTCGTCGTGGTGGTCGCCCGCGATACCCCCCAGGGCCAGCTCGACCTGCGCGGAGAATACCCCTTGCTGCACCGGGTCCTCTCGCGCGCGCCCCGGCCTCCCTCGGTTGGCGTCGTGGTGAACGAGTTGGCGACGGGCCATATCGATCGGTGGGCTGAATTGCTCCGGAAAGAAGACTTGCCGTTCTGGGGCCATGTGCCACGGGACGAGATCGCCGCGCGACGATCGTGGAGCAGCGGGGCGCCGCTGGCTTTCGCGGACCCGCACAGCAAGGCCGCGAAAGCGCTCGTCGCGCTCGCGGGCGCGGTCGAGGTCGCTCTGGGTGAGCGCGCCGGACGGGGGGCCGGGGCGGATCCGTCGGGTGATGACACCGCGTGAGCGTGTGGCGCGTCGGCGCGCCACACGCGGCGACGCGCCGGCTATCAGCGTCCGGACCGGGCGTGACGATGACCAGCGCCGCCCCCGTTGTCGCGTCCCAGGCGCCCCCACCAGCCTGTCGACGCGCCACACCTATGGCGTATCGGGGTGGTCGGCGGCGGTGAGGTGTCGCCCAAATGTCGCCCAGATGTCGCGAGGGGGGTTTTGGGGGGTGACGGGGTGCGACAAGACCTTTATACTTTGTGGTACATCACGTCAATCGGCAGCGGCGCCCCCGGCGGTCCCGTCGGCAGCGCCTCGTTCGTAGGGGGTAGAACATGTATCGGGCAATCGTCCAGACCGTGGGCATGGCTCTTGTGCTGGGTCTGACTCTGTATTTCTTGTCCGTCGGTGTCTCCCTTGGCGCGACACACCTCGGCGGATGGGGCGGCGTGCCACCGCTCACCCAGGCGCGGCTCCATCCGCGCACTCTGGCCGATCTCGGGACGGACGTGCGGTTGGCCGTGTATGTCGCGCTGGCCGTCCTCGCCCTGCTCCTCGCGAGTGAGGTGGCGCTCTCGTACAGGACGGCGCGTGGCGCGGGCTATCGTGTCGCCCAGCGTCTGGTCGCGCTGCAGCGGGTCCCGGGCGTGCGCGGGGCGATCGCGTGGGCGGGCGCGTTGCTGGCGCTCCTCCGCGGTGGGGCCTCTGCCGCCGCGGCGGGCGCCCTCGCCCAGGTCGGATCACGCGGGCCGTCCGGCCCACGCGTCGCGCTCGTGCGCGTATCGCCGTCCGGCGCCTCCACGGTCACGGGGGGCGCCGCGCGACGCGCGGTAGAGGCGCGCGCGGCGACGCGTCCGACCCCGCGACCGGGACGTGTCGCCGCCCGTCGTGTCGTGACCGCCGTCCGCTACGTCGTGCAACAGGGCGACACGCTGCGCGGCATCGCGCAACGCTACTATAACGACGAGATGCGCTGGCCCGAGATCTATCGCGCCTCGATTGGGAGAGCCCAGCCGGGGGGAGTGCGCCTTGACAACCCCGATCTCATTATCGGCGGCGAGGAGTTGCACGTCCCCCTGCCCGCAGCCAATGTCGTGGTCGACGGCGACCACGTTGTCTATATCGCGCAACAGGGCGACACGCCCCAGGGAATCGCCGCGCGCTTCCTCGGTGACTGGCGTCGCTACAACACACTCGCGACCCGCGTCGGGGCCGGGCTGCGCGCCGACCCCGATCATATCTATCCGGGCATGCAGGTCTACCTCCCCGCGGCGGCGGTCGCGACGCGGCGCACGGTGTACGAGCACAGTGGCCCGCGCGTGGCGCCACGCCAGGGGGCGGGCCACGCGGCCCTTGTCGCGCGGCGGCCACGGGGAGGTGTGGCGGCGGCGCACAGCGCAGGGCAGGCGGCGGCGCACAGCGCCACACGGCCGCCACGCGCCATGGAGCGCGCGGTCGGGCACGTCGCGGAGGAACGCGCGGCCGTGGTGGACCCGCGGGTGGGGGGCGTGGGTCACGATCTCGCCGTCCGCGAGGTCTGGGCGCAGGCGCACATGGACACGCGCGCAGACGCGCTTGCCCTTCGCCACCACTACGCGCCCATCAGGAAGGCTGTCCGCGGCCGCCACGTCGCGCCGCCCGTTCGGCGCGCCCGGCCCGTCGCCCAGCCGTCGATCTACACCCCTACCCCCGCCCGTCAGTTGCGTCGCAGCCCGTCCGTACGCCAGCAGCACAGCCCCCTTTTGCTGCCCACTGTGCTCGTGACGCTCCTGTTGGCCGGGGCAGCCGGCCTGGCGGCGCGCCGACGGTGGGGTCGCTTCACCCTGCCCTCCGCGGGCGCGGTCCCGTCGGCGCTACTCCGACGCATACATGCCGCGCGCGCCGGCGCGCCGCCCCGCGCGGTCGTCGCCGTGCGCACGCACGTCCGCGGCGACGAGGGCCCTCGGGTTCTCTACGTCCTGGCCGCGCTCGAGCGGGTGGCCCGCGCCGGGGCGCCGCAGCCCGTCGACGCGCGCCCGCTGCCTGGCCCCGACACCGTGCGCGCCGTCGTCGAGCGCGAGGACGGGGTGGACCTGATTTTCGACCCGCGCGAGATCGACGCCGCTGGGCGCGCCGCCCTAGTCGCGCGGCTCGGGCAGGAGTTGGGCGGCGTGGTCGTGTCGTCGAGCCTGGCGGCCGGGGCCGTGACGTTGAGCGTGCCACAGGGGCCGGTCACGGACGGACAGGTCGCACGCCCGTTGGTGGCCCCCCTCGTCGTGCCGATTGGGCAGACGATTCCGACCATCGACCGCGAGGCGCGCGACGCGATGTATGTCAATCTGGCCACCGGCAGCGCGCTCATCGCCGCCGGGGACACGGGCGCCACGAGCGCGTCCGGGGCGACGGGGCTGCTGCGCACGATCGTCGGCGCCCTGCTCACCCAGGCTGAGCCCGACCAGCTCAAGCTCATGGTGGCGACGTCGGACATGGCGCTGCGCGACACGTTGCCCGCGCTGGGGCCCTATCTGGCGCACACGGTCGTCGACGCCGCCGACGCGGCGGGGGTCGTGGGTTTGGTCGAGCACGCCGATGCCATCTCGGAGGAGCGCTACGATGCGCTCGGCACGCCCGCGCAAGCGACGTGCCCCTGGATCGTGGTGTTGCTCGATGGGCCCGACGCGCTCGCCGCCGGCGGCGGCGAGCTCTGCGAGAAGTTGCAGACTCTTGTGAAAGATGCGACGGCGATGCGCATCAGCGTCGTGTTGACCTGCAAGACGCCCCTCGCCCTGGCGAGCGCGAGTCTCACGCCCATCATTTCTATGCGCCTCTCCTATCGTCTCTCGGAGCCCGAGAGTCGGGCCCTCTTCGGGGACGAGACGCGGGCGCGCGATCTCACGGGGCGCGAAATCTATGTGCAAGGCGCGGGGATCGACGGCGCCTTCGTCGCCTATGAAGTGGCGCCCAATCTCCTGTCGGATGTCGTCGCCCAGCGCGCGGCGCGCCTGACGACGCCCACCTACGTCATGGACGCGGCCCCGGCGGCGCCGGCGCCGCCGGTGGACGCCCCTCTTCAGGCCGGGGTGGACCCGCAACACACAGTCGACTCCAACGAGGGCGCCGCTGTCGCCGTGTCAGCGCCCGCCGATGACGGGGCGGGGCCGGGCACGGTCGCGATGGACGACGCTCCCGCGTCGGAAACGGACGACCCGCGCGACGCTGGCCGCGCGCCCAGTCCGGATCGGGAGCGTCTGACGTTGGTGGAACGGGCGTCAGACCTCGTGGGCGACGAAGAGATGTCCGCCGCGGACGCGGCGCTCACCGAGGTTCGGGCCGAGGCGGCGACCGACGCGCCGCTCAAAATCAAGCTCATCAACGATTTCTCCGTCTACGATCGGGGCCGTCTTGTCGAGGGCATCGACCCTCTGCAGATGCAAATCCTGGGTATCCTCTGTGCGGTCGGCCCGCTCGCCGTCCCCGGCGATACGATCGCCGAACGCCTGCGGGTGTGGGAAAGGGACGTTCGTCACAAGAACGTCCAGAAGCAGCGCACCGAGCGCGACATCAATAAGCTTGTGAGCAAGCTGCGCAGCCAGTTGCGCGTACACGGGCTCGAGGGGGACCCGGTTGTTAATACCGGGATGGGGTACGCGCTTAACCCCGAGGTCGCGACGTGTGATCGCTATTTCCTGACCGCGCTGCGCGCGCGTATCGCTACCGCGAGCGACGATGTCAAATTCGTCCTGCGCCAGCAGTACAAGGACGCCTATCTAGGCGACCTGTGGCCGTACAACGAGGAGGATTGGGTCGAAGGTATCCGCGAGGCGGAGCGTCGTCACGTCATCGCCACGCTCGGCTGGCTGGCCGAGGCATACGACAAACGCGGCGATTTGACCGCGGCGATCACGACAGCCGAAGAGATTGTCCTCAAGGCGCCGACCAACGAATCCGGCACCGAATTGCTGCTCGAATTCTACTTCGCGGCGCAGGACATCGGCCGTCTCGAAGATCGCTATCGGCGGTACTGCGCCGCTATGGCGGAGGACGGCATGGACCCATCGGGGAAAGTACGGGAGCAATACATGCGCTACCGCAAAGCCTCCCAAACAGCCTGAGCGGATCGGTCGACCCGACCGATGGTCACATGAGGAGAGGGGCGCCGCCCGCTACCAGTGCTGGTAGCGGG